>Ga0265299_10001445_pt1 | contig 27056 bp, 21 predicted proteins | sample AusTroGonzalo_MG_4_FD_193485 | JGI IMG/M metagenome (GOLD analysis project Ga0265299, IMG submission 193485) | Bovine rumen microbial communities from tropical cattle in Woodstock, Queensland, Australia - Gonzalo_02 | ecosystem: Host-associated > Mammals > Digestive system > Stomach > Rumen ... | reverse complement strand
CGCACCACCACGATGATCAACGGTCGTGCCTGGTATCTGGCTACGCTGAACCCGACCTACGCTGCCCGCTACCTGGGCGAGAATGCCTCCACCATCATGGCTGGTCAGGAGCTGCCGATGTACATGGGAAAGAAACACGACTTCATTGATCCCGCAGCCAAGTTAGGCTTCACCTATAAGATCAACGGTCGCAACCGCATCAAGTTCAATGCTATCGCACAAACCGAAGCACCGTTGGCACGCGATGCCTACGTTTCGTCACGCGTTCACGATGCTGTGATCCAAACCATCTACACCCACGACGAGGCAAAGAACCTGGCTGACTACTATGCTGCTTCGCAGAAGATTGTAGGCGGTGACCTGAGCTACGAATTCAACTATAATCCGGTACGCGGTCGCGTTACTGCATTCTATACGCAGTTCTTCAACGGCTCGGAGATGAACGGTTACTACGATGATAACGCACGTACGTTCGTTAACCAGACGCTGACCGGCATCAACCGCGTACATCGTGGCGTAGAAGCAGCCTTGGCTGTCAAGCTTGGCTCGATGTTCACCCTGACCGGTGCAGTTAACGCTGCCGACTATCGCTACACATCGAATGCGTACGCTATCACCTCGGCTGAAAACGGTATGGCTTTCGGTTCCAGAAGCGACGGCACACCGATTCTGGAGTTTGGCGACTCGATCTATATGAACGGTCTGCATGTTGCCAACGGTCCGCAACTCACCGCTTCACTCAAGCTATCGTTCTTCTACAACATGTGGTTTGCTGACCTCACCTGCACCTACTACGACTGGAACTACCTCGACATAGCACCCTCGCGTCGCATGCAGGGTCTGTACACCGGCGTACGTAGCGATGGTACGACCGTAAACGGCTCGTATCGTACGGTAAGCAGCGGTATCAACGATCAATCGACAATCAATGCTGTGCAGCTGGACGAGAATGGAGATATGGTGCTTGACAAGTTCGGCACGCCGCAACTCGCCTACCCGTACAATCTGATGACCTGCCAGGAGTCGCTCGTAAGCTCGAACGTATGGAACAGATTCGTATTCGATGCCAGCGTCGGCAAATTGATCTATCTGCCTAACAAGCAGCAGTTGTCTATCAACCTTTCGGTTACCAACCTCACGAACAACACCCATCTCAAGACCGGTGGCTATCAGCAAGCTCGTATCCCGCGCGGAAACCTGCAAGGAAAAACTGAAAGCGAAGGAAACTCGGTTATTATGCCTAATGCATGGAAGTTCCCGTCGAAGTACTACTACGCATGGGGCACCAACTTCTATCTGAGTCTCACATATAAATTCTAATTACGAATTACGAATTAAAATTACGAATTACGAATTAAAAATGAAGATTATGAAAACAAGTAAATATCTATTCATAGCCGCAGTTACTGCACTGTTTGTAGCATGTAACAACGATATCAAGCCCGAGTCATTTTATTTGGACGAGAAACAAGTTGAGGAGCAGATTGCTGATGGACGTCTGTACACAATCAACGAGTTTCTGGACGCGTTCATGACTGAGAAAGGCAACTATCTGTCGGATACCTCGTTGTACCGTACCCGCGCCACGAACGGCAACGGTATCTATCTGTTCTCGATTGATACGCTGCCTTCTACCGGTCCCGGCATCTATATCCGTGGCCGTGTAACTACCGACGACTTTGGCGGCAACTTCTACAAAGCATTGGTTATCCAGCAGATTGTAGATGGCAAGCAGCAGAATCTTCGCCTCTCTATCGACCTGGGTTCGGCATCGGGCATGTACCCGCGCGGCCAAGAGCTGCTTATCCGTTGCAACGGTCTGGCTGTAGGACGCTACTCCAACCAGCCCCAGCTCTGCGTGCCTTCGTACAACAACAATACCAACGCACAACATGCTGACCAGAAAGTAGGATGGAATCCCGGACGTATTCCTGCACCGCTGTGCCGCAAGAACTTCAAGATGATCGGCACTCCCGACGAGAGCAAGCTGCAATACGACGAGGTTACCATTGCCGAATGCATAGCCAACTACACCGATATCGTCGGTGCCCGCAAGATCGATGGACGCCTCGTAATCCTCAAGGACGTGTGGTTCGACGGCAAATACAAACCCCAAAACAGCGCTCCGGCACTGTGCGTACACTACGATCCTGCTACCGGTGCCGGTAATCCTGATGTAGCCGATAGCAATGCCGACGTATTTGCGCCTACCACCAACAATGTAGGCTTCCCGCAAAGCCGTTGCATTACCGATGGCAAGGACTGGACTCTGATCTCCACTTCGGAATACGCCAAATATGCCCACTTCTACCTACCCTACGAGTATGTAAACGGCGCCGTTAAATATGGCACGTTCAAGGGCACGGTGAAGGGTATTCTCGGCTACTACATGGACAATGCCGGCTATGATCCCGACGTTGCCAAGTGGGCTATCACCATCTGCGACCTGAACGATCTTGACCTCTATGCCGACGGTACTGGCGAAGTGCCTGCCGGTACGAAGTGGGAAGGCAAGCTCCGCAAAGAGTGGCAACCCGGCAAGTTCTCAGGCTCGATCCTCGAAGACTAACACGCAGTCAATAACACGCAGTTATCAACACGAAGTTATTAACACGCAGTTATAAACATGAGTTACCTCGATATCATCATACTCCTGCCCATTATCTACGGTCTGATCCGTGGAATCATGAGGGGTATAGTGCAAGAAGTATTTGCGCTGCTTGGCATCATCCTTGGCATACTTGTTGCCAGGATGTATGTCGGGCAGGCAACGGAGTGGTTGCAGCAAATCAGTACATGGGATGCACAGTTAATTCGCCCCATAGCAGCATTTGCTATCTTTATCGTGGTTGCCCTGCTTTGTAACTTGCTCGCACGGCTACTCACCAAACTCTTCAAACTCATATCCCTCGGTTGGTTGAACCGCCTGGCAGGAGGTATATTCGGAGTAGCAAAATGGATCATCATTGTAGCCGTTATCATCACATGCATCGATATGCTTGATGGCGTATTGCATTTCATGAAACCCGAACTCAAGCAGAGTTCAACATGCTACGCTTACGGCCTGCAACTGACCGATGCGCTGAAATCGATGATTTTCAAAAGCTGAAACCGTATATCTAAAACCTATTAATATGGAAAAATTTACACCTAAAGAAGCACTTGATTATATCTACGCTTCAGGGCACACGGAAGGTCTGCCCAGCCAAACTGAGGCAAACGCCATGTTGCCGGATATCAACACCTTCTTCAAGATCGGTGTGCGTCAATCAAGCGTCAGGATCATCAACGGACAAAAGGTGACTGCATTCGTCACTCCCAAATACGTTTCCATTGAGGACTTGCTGGTTTACTTGCGTAACCGCCAGGAAGGGGTTAATACCGAGGAGATCAAGCCTGCGAACGAAGAGGTGGATGACGAGCCCAATCCGCTGCTTCGCATTCTTCGTCACGCTGTATTCCACGTTAACCCATCGGCTAACGGAACACTGGAAGAAGCTATCATCAAGGCAGTGAATCACTGCATCTCGTCCCGTACGTTGGAGCCGAGCAAAGAGAAACTGATTGTGCATATAGCAGGCAATACAGATAATGTGACCTACGGATTTGTGATTAAGGACAGACCGAAAGCCGAGGCGTTCACTATACCATTCTGTATTCAGCGCAATGCCAATACGCAAGGCGGATCAGATATCACTTATACCGGACGATTGCTTACCCCGCTGCAAATGGGCAGCGTAGAATCGCTCGGCAAATGTCTGACGGAAGTGATTAAATACGTAAAGGATTAATCAGAGAATAGCGCACAAGTCATTTTGACCTATCTTGTTCCAGTTGAACAAGGGAAGTATTTGTTCTGGCGTCAACACCTCGCGTGTTGGCGTCAGTCCTATTGTATAAGCCAGCAAACCGATGATGTCCTGCGCAGTCATGTGCTGCCGCATGGCGCTTACTGCGAGCGACTGATCGCGTTTGCACAGGCGCTGACCTTGTTCGTTGATGAGCAACGGGTGGTGGCAATATAAAGGAGCAGGGAAATCAAGCAAACGATACAAATAGAGTTGCTGCGCTGCCGAGAGCAAGAGGTCTCTGCCACGGACGATCTCCGTCACGCCCATCAGGGCATCATCCACCACCACAGCCAACTGATAGGCAAATACGCCATCCGAACGGCGCAGAATAAAATCCCCGCAATGCGTAGCCAGATTTACCGATTGCACGCCATACACGCGGTCGGTGTACGTAATCTGCTCATCGGGCACCACTAGCCGCGTTGCGGCTTTTTTAGTCGAAAGTCGAAAGTCGAAAGTCGAAAGCCTATTTGGCCTACATGTGCCGGGGTATACTATTCTGCCGTCACTCTCGTGCGGCGCCTGCGCAGCGAGGATCTCGTTACGGGTACAGGTACAAGGGTACGTCAATCCAGTCGAAAGTCGAAAGTCGAAAGTCGAAAGCCTATTGAGGTACTGCTCATAGATTTCCGTGCGCTGGGATTGCCAGATCACCTCACCGTCCCAGGGCAAGCCGAGCCACTCAAGGTCTCGCATCAGCTGCTCGGCATACGCGCGGCGCGAGCGTTGCGGGTCAAGATCTTCAATCCTAAGTCGCCACAAGCCGCCTTGCTGCTTGGCGGAAAGCCAAGACAACAAAGCGGCAAGCACATTTCCTAAATGCATCTCTCCGGTCGGAGAGGGAGCAAAGCGCCCTACTATACGGTCTGCTCGATGTTCCATACGAACGCACGTACACCGACTTCCTCGTTACGCAGGTCAAGTTTCTTGATGGATTCCATCAGTACGGGTACTTTCTCGTCGTCGACCACGGTGATTACGCACGAGTTCATCTCCGGCCATGCGTGGGTACCACGGCGGGGTTCGCCCCCGTTGGTACCACGACCTTGCACCTGCTCAAAGAACGTGAAGCCCTTGATATCCAATATATCCAGCATGTACTCAACCCTACCCGTATTCGCTTGGTTGAACACGATCATTACACTTTTCATTTTGCGTCCTCCTTCTTTACTTTAATATCCATAAAGATGAACTTCTTGCGAATAGCCTCGAGTTTGTCACGATCGCCTTTACGCGACATAGCGCCATACAATACCGGCACGATGAACAGCGTCAGGAACGTTGATACGGTCAGACCACCGATAACCACGATACCCAGCGGTTGCCACATCTCGGCACCTTCGCCCGAGCTGACAGCCATCGGCACCATACCCAGGATTGTGGTGAAAGCGGTCATCAATACCGGACGAATACGGCTGCGACCGGCCATCTGAATAGCCTGATTGAGTTCGTAGCCGCGCTCACGAAGCAGGTTGATGTAATCTACAAGCACAATACCGTTCTTCACCACGATACCTACCAGCAGCACCAGTCCCAACGCACCGATCATATCCAGCGAGCGATGCGTGATCCACAGGGCGATGATCACACCCGACAGAGCGAATGGCACGGAGAACATAATGATACCCGGCATCATCAGATTCTCGAACTGCGAAGCCATGGTGATATACACAAGCAGGATGATCAGCGCAGCCAGCAGGATCATGTCGTGGAAGGTATCCTGTTGCGTCTCGTACGTACCGCCGATATGCGTGGAGTAACCCACAGGCAGGTCGAGTTGCGGAATAACCTCTGCTTCTATCTGTTGTGCCAGCTCGCCCAAGGAAACCTCGTACGGCGTAACTTTCACGGTTACGATACGCTGACGGCTCTTGCGCTCGATGGTAGGCGGAGCCCAATATTCGCCAATCTCAGCCACCTCGCTCAGTTTGACTACTTTTCCCGTAGGCGTAGGGATAGACATGTCAAGTACATCGGAGATTGAGTTGCGGTCTTCCTCGTTGAGGCGCACCACGATATCGTACTCCGAGCCGTCGTCCTTCAGATAGCCGCAACTCATACCGGTCACGCGGTTGCGCAGATAGGTTGAGATAGTGGCTGACGACAATCCCAGACGCGAAGCTTTCTCTTTGTCCACGGTCACCTTGATATCCGGGCGGTCATCCTCACGGCTGATGTTCACGTCGCGCGCACCGGGCAGTTGCGAACTCAGGAAACGGGCTTGTTGCGCCAGTTGCGAGGTCTTGTCAAAGTCGTAACCGTAGATCTCCAGATCCACCGTGTTGCTGTTGTTACCGCCCATATTGCTGGCTACCGTACACTGGTACTCAATGATCTCGGGGTAACGTGCCAACTCCTGACGCAGGATCTCGGCAATCGTCCAGATATCTTGTTCGCGTTCCCACTTCTTGGGCAGACGAACGGTCATCGATATCTTGTTGTTCATCGTGGACGAGAACATAGCAGCGATGGTTGCATCATCGTTCGAACCGGCAGAGGTGTTGATCAACTGTATGCACGGCACAAGCTCCACGAAGCGCGTTTCCAATGTACGGGCGGTCTTCAGCGTCTCCTCGATACGCGTACCGCGTTGCAGCTTGACGACAACCGACAATCGGCCATTATCCTGTTGCTGCATGAAGTCCGTACCGATATATCCCTTGACAACAGGTATCAGCGAAGCGCCGAACAGAGCGAACAGGATGAGGATTGTCAATGCTTTGTGCTTCAAGCACCAGCCTAACGAACGGGCATAGGCATCATCCACTACATCAAGCAGACGAACCACCGTGCGGTCGTAGAAGCTCTTCTTGCCTGCCTCATCATCAATCAGGTTACCGTTTTCATCCACATGCACCTTTTTGGCTGTCAGCAGTTTGGAGCAGAGCATAGGCGTCAGCGAGATAGCTACCACGGTCGAAGTACAGCACACTACCGTAACGATCCAGCCCAGTTCGTGGAACATGATACCTGCCATGCCGGAGAGCATCGTCAGCGGCACGAACACGGCTACGAGCACCAGCGTTGTAGCGATAACCGATACCCACACCTCGTTGGTGGCATAGATAGCAGCCTCATGCGGGTCTTCACCACGTTCTACGTGACGCGTGATATTCTCCAGCACCACGATCGCATCGTCAACTACCATACCGATGGCGATGGTCAGCGAACACAAGGAGATGATATTGATGGACGAATCGGCTACACCCAGATAGATGAACGCCACAATCAACGCGATAGGAATCGTGATACCGATGATTAGCGTTGCGCGCCACTTACCTAAGAAGAACAGCACAACAAGCACAACGAACAGAAGGGCGTACAGCACCGATTCCTCGAGGGAGTTGATACTGTTCTGGATATTGTCGGCGAAGTCGTAGATCTTGTCGATCTTCACGTCCGATGGCAACTGCTTCTGTATCTGTGCCAGCTGCTTGCGCACGTCGTGGCACACCTTCACGGTGTTCGCACCGGTCTGCTTGGCGATGATCAGACGCACGGACTCACGGCCGTCGGTCTTCTCGTCCAGGCTCAGATCCTTGATCGTATCTTTGACTGTTGCTATGTCGCGGATGAACACTTGTTGTCCCTGCGGAGTCATCGTAACCATCAGGTTCTCAATCTCCGAGCTCTCGATGTACTCCGAGCGTACCTGCATCTGGTATTGCTCCTTGGGCATCTTGATCGTACCCGACGACATGTTCAGGTTGTTCGCCGAAACGACTTGGCCAACCTGCTCGAGTGTCAGACCGTAGGCATCGAGTTTCTGCTGATCGATGTTGATATATACATATCGATCCGGCGCACCCGACAGAGAGATGTTACCTATACCGTCCACCTGGTTGAGCTGCGGGATAACCTCGTCGTTGAGGATCTTGTCCAAGCCGGCGTACGTCTCGTCGGCTGTGATCGAGTACTGCGCCACAGGCATCGAACTGGTTGACAGCTTGAAGATCATCGGCGTGCCGCAGTTGTCCGGCAGGTTGTTCTTGGTCATATCCACGAACGAACGCACATCGTTCACTGCCTCGTCCATGTTACTGCCCCACTCCAGCTCGAGCACAACCATCGACAGGTTGTCCTTCGATTGCGAGGTTATATGCTTGAGGTGGTCAACGGAGGTCAGGGCGTTCTCCATGATCTTCGTCACGTTCGTTTCCATCTCACTGGCCGACGCACCCGGGTAGGTGGTCATCACCGTGATGTACGGCGGATCCATCTCCGGGAACTGGTCGATAGGCAGCCTCAGGAACGAGAACACACCTATCACGATCACCGCCACGAAAATCAACGCAGTGGTAACCGGTTTTTGTATCGCTGTTTTGTAAATTGCCATATTACTCCACTACATTAATTTTAACACCATCTACCAATTTATGCTGACCTGTGGTTACCATCTCCACGCCGTCGGTAATCTCCGGTGAGATGATCTCTATATCCTGGTCGAAGCGCTGACCGAGGGTCACGCTAACTCGTTTGGCTCGGCCGTTGTCGTTCACGAACACGTAGCGGTCGTTGGCACCCACGAGCTTCTCCACGCTCTGGTACGGAGCCACGATCGTATTTTCTTTACCCAGACCGATGGTGGTCGTTACGTACATTCCCGGACGCAGCAGGTTCTTCTGGTTCGGAATAACAATCTTGACCTGGAAGGTGTGGCTTGACGCGTCGATGGTCGGATAAACGACCTCCACGGTAGCGGGGAACTCCTTCTCGGGATAGATCGGCGAGGTGAGCGTGAGCTTCATTCCCTCCTTGAACTTCGGGAAGTACATCTCGGGGATTGCTACCAGTGCTTTGAGCTTGTCGATCTGCGTGAGCACCAGGATCGGTTGCCCGCTGTAGAGCTCGCCATCCTCATAGGTCTTGGCGGAGATCACACCATTGAACGGCGCCTTGACGTAGGTGTTCGTCTTCAGGAAGTCTGCCTGCTCCTTGGTAGAGTTGTACTGCGTAACGATCTGGTCGTATTGCTGCTGGGTAGCCGAGCCGGTCTTGAGCAGTTGCTCTATACGGTTCTTCTCTACCTCCAGGTTGCTCAGCGAGATCTTGGTGGTTTTGTACTGTGTCTGATCCATGCGCACCAGATCTTGACCTTTGGTCACCTTGTCACCTACCTCGCAGTAAATGTGCTCAATCTTGCCGGTGAGCGAGGGAGCTACGTTCTGCGTCAGGTACCCTTGCAGGTTGGTCGAGACGGATATCACGCGTTCTATCTCACGGGGTTGGAGCACGGTGGTGCGCACTTGCTCCACGCGTTCTTGTTGTTCCTGAGCCGTTTCCGCGGTTGTTTCGGTCTGTTTTGTTCCGCAGCCTACAAGCATCATGGCTGCCAAGGAATATACGAATATTTTTTTCATTGTAGTAATTAATTATTCAAGAATTTTTCGAGTTCCACTTGTGCGTTGACGAGTGCCATGATGGCTTGCACGTAGTTTGACTGCGCACTGATCAGGTCATTGCTGGCGTTGGTCAGCTCCAGGTTTGATGCCGCTCCCCAATGGAACTTGTTGGTAGTAGAGGCGAATACGCGCTGCGTTACCTCCATATTATCTTTCTCATTGATATACGCCTCATAGGCATTCTGCAGGTTGAAGCGTAGTTGCTGGTACTGAATGCCCAGGTTGTCTTTTGTTTCTGCCAGAGTATTCTGCGCAGCTTGGTACGCCAACTTTTTCTCTTTGATAGCCGCTCCGTTCTTGCCACTTGTAAATAGCGGCATTGTCAGGCTGACACCTGCAGTATGCGGGGGAGTCATGTTGAATCCTCCTTCACCTATATCTTTACGGTACGTATATTGGTAATACGCCGACAAGGTGGGCACATACGCCACAGCCGCCATCGTCACGTTCTTCTTTGCCAGTTCCGTATTCATCTGCAGGAGCTGGTAGTTGTAGTTGTTGTTGATATTGAAATCCTCGCCCAACAGTTTCAGCACGTTCTCTGCCGACAGCATCTCATCCATCTTGCTGGTCAGCACCAGTTGCGTTTCTGCCGGAACATCCAGCAGCACCTTCAGCGAGTTTTTGGAAAGTTCCAGGTTGCGTTTGCTGCTGTTGATACTGTTCTTTAAGGTATTCACACGCACGCGAAGCTGATCAGCCGTTGTCTGCTCCGCAGCGCCCACATTCACGGCTTGCTGGCTTATCTCAGCCAATGCCTGGATGTTCATCAGGCTGCTGTCGAGCAGTTGGAGTATATCCTCCATCACCAACACGGACACATAACTTGTTGTTACGCTTGATCGCAGGTTCGTCTCATTCTGGGAGTATGTCACCTTCTGCATATCTACCGCCAGATTGTTCAGCAGCGCGCCTACTACCATCTGTGCATTCAGCGCAATCGATGCCTGTATGCCTGCGTTGACGTAAGGCAACATCTTTCGGGACATTGAGCTACTCGTAGAACCGGTCATGCCGGTTGTATCTACTCCCAACTTGGCAAACACTCCATACAAGGCATCCATCTGCGAGTTGGAACCCGTTCCGCCGAAGTTAATCTCGTAGTTGAACATATTCGTGTAGCCCAATGTACCTTGCACCTGCGGCAACATCGATGCGATGGTCTGCCATCGTTGCATCTTCGACTGTTGCACAGCCAGCGAGGCGTTTTGCAGGCTGCGGTTCTGCTCCACGGCATAGTCTTGCGCCTGCGTGAGACTCAGCTCCAACACCGTTGGCACCTTATCCTCAGCCTGCATGTTCATTCCGAACACCAAGCCAAGAATTGCTATGATTATCGTTTTTTTCATATGATATAATTTTGCATTCTTAATTTTTAATTCTTAATTCGTAATTTACCCACCAGTTCCTCGTACTTCGCCAAGCCTTCCTTCGAGAACATACCGCGCAGCAATACATCCAGCGTGAAGTCCGATAGCTTGTGGAACGGCACTCCGCCATCAGCCTGCTCGATGCTGGCATGTACCACATTGTCGTGCAACCGTGCCAACATTCTTGATGCCATCTCCACATCCAGTTCCTTGCGGAACAGTCCTTCGTCCACGCAGCGTTGCACCACGCTCGCCATCACTTGTTTGTTCAGCGCCAGGATGCGGGCATTATAGTTCTTTGCCAAAGCGGTGTAGTACTTGTTCAGGTCATAGATGAACGGCGGGAACTGCCGCACATCAGGAACTTGCGCGAGCTGCTCAATGCACTTGCGCAAGCCATCCCACATCGTTGAGTACGAATCAACGAATCGTTGCATTCCGGCTCTTACCTCCTCATAATGATAGTCAAGGATGGCCTGAATCAGGTCATCCTTGGTTGCAAAATACACGTAGAATGTCTTTTTCGACATCCCCAGCTCATGGCAAATATCATCGATACTTACCGAACGAATCCCCACCTCCATCATTTTCTGCTGTGCGGTGCGGACAATCTTTTCGCGTATTTCTGTTGTTTCGTCCATTGTTTATTTGCTTACGCACGCGTATAGGCGTGCAAACACCGCTTGACATATGTCAATTTTCATGCCAAAACGCCAAATACTCGGAAACTTTCGCCACTTTTATAGTTTCCAAATGATTTTTGTTTTCTAAAGTTGTCAATCTGTAGGATTGTACATTTTCCCACAGCATTTATTTGCAAAAGTCAAAAATTTTTCGTAACTTTGTAGCCGGAATTGTGCATTATAGTACATTGAGCAGAAATCTGCCTTTTTGTAAGCATACAATTAATCAAAATATTCATTAACCCAAAACTCTAATCTTATGAGAAAAGTAAAATTACTCACTTTGCTGTTGGCAGCCATGATGACCGCCAACATGTGGGCAGACAGTGGCTCTTGCGGTTCCAGCCTCACATGGAATTATGACGAGGGCACGGGTGCACTGACTATCGAAGGTTCAGGCGACATGTCTGATTACACCAGTTCTGTTGGAGCAAACCCTGCACCTTGGTCCAGCCACATACTCGACATTACTTCTGTCACTTTGCCAAGCGGCTTGACCAAGATTGGCGCCTATGCGTTTTATTTCAGCAAGAATGATGCTTTAACATCCATTGAGATTCCGAGCACGGTGACCTCAATTGGTGCGAGCGCGTTTGGTAACTGCGTCAATGTGAGTTCTTTTGAAATTCCGGCTGGTGTAACCTCTATCGGTTCTGCTGCCTTTTCCTTCTGCACGAGCTTGACACATGTTACTTTTAAAGGCTCGATCCCCTGTACTTTGCCTTCTAATGCTTTCTATAATAGCAATGACTTTGAAAAGATTTATGTCCCCGCTGCTAATGGTCAAGCCTACTACAATGCATGGTCTGACTTTGTGGATTATCTTTACGAGGCTGAAACAGGCGATAAAATTGAGTATGTCCCGGTTTATACTCCGTGCGGAGGTGGTCTTGGATGGGATTATCACAATCATGTTCTTACCTTCAATTACGATGGTGTTGGAACCGGTGTGATGAATAACTATACCAGAACGGGTACTACCAGAGCTCCTTGGTACTCTAATCGCTATGACATCACTTCTGTTGTTTTGCCGGAAGGTTTGACCCATATCGGTGATTATGCTTTCTATAGTTTAAGCGGTTTAACAAATACGGTAGCTCTGCCATCCACGCTGACCAGTATCGGTGAATATGCATTTAACGGCACTTATATTACATCTATTTCCCTTCCTTCAGGCATGACCACTGTTGGCATAAATGCATTTAACCTGTGTAGCAAATTGGCATCGGTTACTATTCCTTCTTCTGTAACATCCATTGGTGCTAATGCTTTTGCCGGCACAAAGATTGCTTCGATTACTCTTCCTGACGGTTTGACTAGTATCGGTGAGGGTGCATTCCAAAGCGATCACGCACTAGAATCGATTGTTATTCCCGCCAATGTGACGGAGATAGGTTTGTCTGCGTTCAGTTATTGTACGAACCTGACTTCCGTTACTTGCTTACCGACAACGGCTCCGACCTTAGTTCAGTTCAGTGCCTTCGTAGGTTGCCCGGCATCGCTTATTATCACCTATCCCAATGGCTCGGATCAGGACTATGCTAACAAATTCATACCTTTCTGGGATAATCTGCGCAACGCAACTACCAGTGCGAAAGCTCCTCTTCCTCATATTGCTGGTACAACGGGCAGTCTGACATGGGATTTGTCATTCTCCGGTAGCGGTAAATTTGTGGAGCACGAAGGTACACTGGCTATTACTGGAATAGGCGCAATGGATGACTACGACTGGACGAACAATGTATGGGCTCCGTGGTTCTATGTTGGAGAGTTTATCAACCACGTGAATATTGGCAACAAAGTGACCAAGATTGGTGAGAGTGCCTTCGCCTACATGAAACATGTCAACACCTTTATCATTCCTGCTTCAGTAACCTATATCGGTGGTGATGCTTTCATGGAATGTGATAATGAAGAAATGATTGTGTATTGCTACGCTGATCCTGAGTATCTGGAATGGCATGACAACGTATCCGCATACGAAGGCGTAGGATGGGCTCCTGACGATTTCTTAACTCTGACCCGCAATGCTTGGGGTAATTATGAATGGCATGTACAAGCTACCAAGTGTGTTGTTCCTTCTCAATATCTCGAAGGCTACAAGGCAAAATGGGCACGTGGCGGCGATTATAAATGGTGGGATCTCAATGTATGGTTTGCCAGCGAATTGCAAGACGGTGAGGATGCTGAATATATCACCAATGCACTCAATGCTTTGGACGGCAAAACCGCTCCTGTAGTAACCTTGGTTCGTCCGTTGAACCGCGACGGTTATTTCGCTACGTTGTGCTTGCCGTTCGACATGTCTGCTGAGCAGATTGCTGAAAGTTCGCTGCATGGCGCAGAGATCAAGGAGTTCACCAACGCTACCGTGAGTGGCGGAACACTCAATATAGAGTTTAGTCCGGTATCTTCCATCGAGGCAGGTAAACCGTATTTCGTAAAATACGAGGATGCTGAGTTACTGGGCGACGCACTGGATCGTCTGGACTTCATGGATGTTGTAATAGACAAGACTGCGCCTGTCGCAGTTACCCACGGAGGTTTGACCATGACCGGTACCTATGTGCCGAAATCGGTATCTGCTCAGACCAGTGCTACCGATGGCGACGGCGTACTCTTCCTTGGACCGAGCAACCAACTCTATTGGCCAAGCGAAGCCGGAAACATCAAACCTTTCCGCGCATACTTCTCTATCACCGGTGGTTCAGGTGCTCCGATTCGTCGCGGTATGCCGGCACGTATCGTCGAGAGAGAGAATACAGCTACGTCTGTCGATAATACTGCCTCAGAGACTCACTGCGTGAAGACTCTTGAAAACGGTATGCTTATCTTCGAGAAGGATGGCGTTCGTTATAACGCTCAAGGTCAGATTGTTAAATGATTAATTGGAGGACACAACTATGACAAAGAAACTATATAATCAACCTCAAGTGTTGGCAACGCCCCTCAAACCGGTGTCTGTATTATGTGCCAGTGGTGATCCTATCGGAGACTCATTCTCAATCGAAGGTGGTCTGAATCCTAATCAGGCAATGTAACAACACTCCCACCCTCACCTGCCAAAAGCTGAGGTAAGAGTAAATAGCACAAAAAAAACGCATCTACGGGTGCGTTTTTTTGTGGACTAATCGAAGACCGGGTGCTCGGCTTTGAGGACTGCACGGAGGAAATTGTCGGGGCGTGCGTAGATGGTATATTTGCCAAACTTGTCCTTGGGTGCGATACGATCGTGCTTGCCGGAGAGTTGGCGCTTGAAGCGTTCTTTGACCTCGTCCAAGAACGCTTGCTTCTTTTCGGGAAGCGGAGTGTTGTTCTTCCAGGCGTTGATGAACTCCATGGCTTCATGGGAGTTAGCTCCAAAGGCTTGCTGGTTAGCAAGTTCGCCGGGCGTAGGCGGATTGGCTGCATAATTGCGCTTGTTAGGGATAAATCCCTCAAGTTTGCCGACTTTGGTAACATTGCCATCATAGTCTTGAAAGACCTTTTGCCTTTCGATGAAGCCATCTTTGCTATGAGCACCAATTACTTTTTTTAGATGTGACTTGTGTACAACAGTTGCCATAAACAATATCTATTTAATTGTTAATAATCGTTTTGATGCATGAATAAATTGCGTGGACACTGTCAGTGTAATATCCCTTTAACCTTTGGATAACCTCTTGTCTAATTATCACGTACTTATCCCGCACTTATCTCAGACTTATCTCGCACTTATCACAGACTTATCACGCACTAAATTTTCTGCAAAGATACGAAAAAATTTTGGAATTTGCAAGAAAAAAGGGGATTTTTGGCAAGAAATAATACTACTATATATATTATATAATATATATAGTACAAAAAGGTGTAAAATTGTTCCGTTTATAAATAGTTCCTAAAGCCTTTTTAGGGAAACAATGACCGAAAAAAACCACTGCAGCCCACTTTTGCCGAAAAATTACACTTTTTTCCTTTTTTCCGCATTTTTTTTGCGAAAATATTTGCAAATGTCAGATTTTTTTCGTAACTTTGTGTCAAAATTTGTATATTTATATTTCTTTCATATCCATAAAATACAATAAACATAATATTAACCAACTAAAAAACATCAATCATGAAGAAATTATCTATTCTTTTTGCGCTTATTTTTAGTGCAAGCATGATGGCGTTTGCAGCAGAGGAAGTGGTTTACACCCTGAACTATGCAAGCGCAGAAGGCGGTGGTAACGCATACGCAGAGGTGTACGATGTTACCATTGACGATATTGCTTGGAGTGTTCCCGGCAATGCAACTATGGATCCCGCACGTATCGGAGGCAAGAGTCTTTCCGCTGTTGACCGCGTGCTCTACAGCAAAACAGCCATCGAAGCTGACATCACAAAAGTGGTGATTGAGCATGGCAATGCTTCCGGCGTTACCGTTAACTCCGTAACCTTGACCGTTTACGCATCGGCAGCCAACGCTGCATCGGGCAGCAATCCTATATATACGGTATCAGGAGGCAGCTTTGCAGCCAATGCATCCATGACCTTCAATCGTCCGGAGGATGCTGACTGGTACGGGTGCTACTTCCGTATTGTATATAATATTACAATTACCAGTGGCAGCAACAAATTCTTTGAATTCAAGAAAGCCGAGTTCTATGCTGAGGAAGATAGTGACGATCCGCAAGTGGCTATCGTACATGAATACTACATTTCCGGTAGCGGCGGCAGCTGGTACGGTGCAGCATCCGGATGGACGGAGAAGAAACTTGTTGACAACAAGATTGAGATAGAGGAGCTGGAAGCCGGCGCATATGAGTTCAAGCTGCACCAAGGAAAATGGAGCAACGAGTTGAACTCCGGTCACGTCATGGTTGAGTGCCGCGACCTGCTTACGCAGGGCGAGAATTCGAACATTGCTTTCTATCTTCGCAGAACTGCTCATGTGCTGATTGAGGCACGCAGCTACGACGGATTAATTTCAGATGGCGTGGCACAACACGACTCCGTATATCTGAGTATCGAACTGGAAGAAGAGGTAGATCATAATCCGATCGTGGAAACCTACTTCGGCACACTACCCGACTGGGTTGCTGAAACGGAGAGTTATGCCGAGTGGAACGAAAGTGAACAAACCGCATATGTTCACATCAACCAAGACAAGACCGCACAATGGCTGGCACAGGTCAAGATTGATCCCGACGTAGAACTGGATGCTGCAAAAGCTTATGACGTATCGTTCAAATTGCAAGCAAACAAGAACGTAAGCAACGTTACGTTCAAATATCAGCAAGCAGGCAGCGACAATGCCTTTATGATCCTCGCAGAGGGTATCAATCTGACATCAGGTACTGAATATGTATATACCAAGACCAACATTGCCGGATACGAAAATGTGAACACTATGATCTTTGACTTCGGATTCGCCTCCGCCAACACGGTTGTGGCTATCTACGATATCGAAGTTAAGGAAACCGAAGAAACAGGAACACCTGACTACAGTTGGAGAATTGCCGGCAACGGCAACGACTGCAACCTGGGCGACGGCGACGGTATTGACCGCGGCGGCTGGTGCGACGGCGAATGCTGGCAAGGCGTGGCACTCACCAATAATGCCATTGAATTCACGAACCTGCCTGCTGCCACCTACCAATTCAAACTGCTGAGGGGCAACTGGCATAAGGAATTGAACTACAGCCACGTGATGGCTGAGTGCCTGAACCGCGTGCAACCGGCAAATGAAACGGCTACCACAGGCAACGTTTACTTCATCATGGAAGAGGTTGGTGATGTACACATCGAGATGCGCCACTTTGGCGAAAACAAAGACTCCATCTACATCTCGGGTGACATGAAGCTAAACGAAGAACCTGTAGTGGATATGGGACCGATTGTAGAGACCTACTTTGCTGACGACTGGAACCCTGAAACAGACAGCTACGCAGAGTGGAACGCTGACATGCAAGTCGTATTTGTATATATCAATCATGACAAACACGATCAATGGAGCGCACAAGTCAAGATTGATCCTAACGTAGAAGTGGAAGCCGACAAGTTATACGATGTATCGTTCAAAATGTACGCATACCAAGACGTTAACAACGTTACATTCAAGTATCAGCCATTTAATAATCACGCTGACGAGTTCGCGATGGTATTCAAGGAGGGCATCAATCTGGAGGGAAGTAGCGAATACGAATTTACCCGACACCGCGTTGCCGGCATCGAAGGCGTGAACACCATGGTATTTGACTTCGGATATGCTTCCGCCAACTCGGTTGTAGCTATCTACGATATCCAAGTTACCGAATCTCCTGATCTGTACATAGCCGGTAACGGTCATGATGACCCGAACGGCGTATGGTGCGACGGCAAGAACTGGGATCCGGCAGGCACGAAGCTGGTAGACGACGCCATCCATTACGACAACCTGCAACCGGGCATCGTTTATGCCTTCAAGGTAACAGGCGGCGCATGGGGTCACAACGAACTGGATTACACCAACGTACTTGCAGAATGCAAAGAGAACTTCGTATATAGTACCAGCGAGGCCAGCTATGGAAATATCATGTTCCAGATGGCAGCAGCCGGTGAAGTAGATATCGTGGTAATCGGTGACTCTATTGGCGTGTACGGTAACTTCCGTGACCCCAATGCCATCGTGATCGAAAGCTACACCATGGTCGGCTCCAAAGAGATCTTCGGCGGTGAGGGAGACTATGCTGTTCTGGAAGCCAACGATATGATCTTACAGGAGGATGGCTCGTACAAACTCGCATTGAACGACATAACCCTGTATAACGATGTACAGTACATCTACAAGGTTTATGGCAACCATAGCGCTATGGTTTACGAATATCCGGAAGCCGGCTACTACATGTACTTCATTCCGGAAGAGAGCGGTGTATATAATATGATCTTCATGTTCTATCCAGAAAGAGAAGAAGGATATAAGATTGATCTGTATCTGCATGCCACGAGCGTCTTCACCGGTGTTGATGAGCTGCATGCCGAGCAAGCAACCCGCAAGCTCATCCGCGACGGACAACTGCTGATCATCCGCGACGGCAAGACCTACAACCTGCAAGGTGTGATTGTAAAGTAATCAGAAATCAGACTGATAGGTATTCCGACAGCTCCCCACGTTCCACACGCGGGGAGTTGTTTTTATACCTGTTTGCCACTCGTACTTGATAAAAAATACGATTTGACACCACAAAACACACTCTCAAAGCAAGGAAATTTGCATATATAAAAAAATTGTCGTACCTTTGCAAGCCGTTTTGGGGAAGACCCCTTTTCCCCGTAGCAGCAGTGTCTAATGGTATAAAGGCTATTACGTCAGATTTTGGTTCTGAAGATCTTGGTTCGATTCCAGGTTAGACAACTCGCTTTCGCGAGAAAGCGCTCACAAGACCGCTCAAAGCGGTTTTTTAGTGGGAGAGTGTGATGGTAAATAGGCAGTCATCACCGCAAAAATTATTAACTGCCTACAAAGAGTAACACAAAACAACAATGAAAACTTTTGAATTGACAGGCACACTCCGCTCGGAGTATGGCAAGAAAGCCGCTAAAGGCTTACGCAAGCAAGATCTCGTACCTTGCAACATTTATGGCGCCAATGGCAACCAGACGTTCACCGTTAACGTTGCTGACGTTCGCAAACTCATCTACACACCTGACACCCAGATCGTAGAGCTGACCATCGACGGTCAGAAGAGAATGGCTGTTGTTAAGGAGTTGCAGTTCCACCCGGTTAAGGAGCTTCTGTTCCACATCGACTTCCTCGAGGTAACCGACAAGAAACCTGTAACGGTTGAGATTCCTGTGCTGCTGTCAGGCCACGCAGCCGGTGTAAAAGCCGGTGGTAAGTTGCGTCTGAACATGCGCAAACTGAAGGTTAATGGTCTGTACACCGCTCTGCCTGACCGCGTTGAGATCGACGTAACCGAACTTGGTTTGGGTAAGAAGATCAACGTGCAAGACGTGAAGCTGGCTGAGGGTCTGAAACTGATGAACGCTCCTACGTTGTGCGTTGCTGAGGTTAAGGCTACCCGTCAGAGTGCACAGGCTGCTGCAGAGTAATCCGCGTGAGCTTTAGCAACCAAACCATTGGCCGTTGGCGCAAGCCGATAGTCAATGGTTTTTTGTTAGTCGAAAGTCAAAAGTCGAAAGTCGAAAGAGTATGAAGTATTTAATAGTAGGTTTGGGGAATATAGGCGATGAGTATGCCAATACGCGGCATAACATCGGATTCATGGCGGTGGACAACTTCGCCGCAAAGCATGATGTCGTATGGGCAGACAAGCGTTACGGCTTTGTGGGTCGTTGCCGCGTGAAGAATGCCGAGATAGTGCTGCTCAAGCCTTCGACCTACATGAACCTGAGCGGTAACGCCGTGCGCTACTGGCTGAACGAGGAGAACATCCCCGTTGAGAACATGCTCGTGATCGTGGATGACCTGAATCTGCCTTTCGGCACGATACGCATCCGCAAGCAAGGCAGCGACGGCGGGCATAACGGCTTAAAGCATATCCAACAGGTACTCGGCACGCCGAACTACAGCCGCGTGCGCTTCGGTATAGGTAACGAATATACACGCGGACATCAGATCAACTTCGTGTTAGGCGAGTGGCAAGACGAAGAGCGCACCGCCCTACCCGAGCGTCTTGACCGCATAGCAGAGATCATCCCCTCCTTCTGCCTGCAGGGTATTGACCGCACGATGAACCAATACAACTAATCCAACACGAAGTCACTAACACGAAGTCACCAACACGCAGTCTTATGGAGGTACGAGTAGATAAGTTCCTGTGGGCGATGCGCATCTACAAGACGCGCACGATAGCTGCCGATGCGTGCAAGAACGGACGCATCAAACTCAACGGCATAGAAGTCAAGCCCTCGCGCACCTTCCACGTGGGCGATGTGTTCAACGTTCGCAAAGGTCCGATCACCTATACGTATCGCATCTTGCAACTATGCGAACATCGGCTGGGTGCCAAGCTTGTGCCGGATTACCTGCGCGACGAAACGCCACAGGAGCAGCTCGAACTGCTCGAACTGGCACGCATGGCGGGTAACGGCGGCCGCGACCGCGGCACAGGCCGACCCACTAAGAAAGACAGGCGGGAAATAGAGTCGTTCATCAGTACCGACTACGACTTCGATCTGGATTCCTTTGATGACGAAGATGAATAGTAGCGGCAGCATGTCTGCAAGCCGCATGCAGCACAGTTAGGCTTGCGCGCCTGGCACACGTACCGCCCGTGCAGCAACAGCCAATGGTGCGCCTTTGGGATCACCGATTCGGGAATATATCTGACCAAAGTCTTCTCTGTTTGCAGAACAGACTTGCTTTTTGTAGTCAGTCCTATCCTTTCCGCTACGCGGAAGATATGCGTATCGACCGCCATCGTGGGTTGCTGCCATATAACGGCACACACCACGTTTGCTGTCTTACGCCCTACGCCCTGCAGCGTTTGCAGGTCATCGATATTGTCGGGCACCTCGCTATGATACACGCTTACCAGCCTCTCTGCCATGGCTTTGAGGTGTTGGGCTTTGGCATTGGGATAACTCACCGAACGGATATAGGCAAAGATCTCCTGTTCGGTAGCCGCAGCCATCGCCTCAGGCGTAGGATAAGCGGCAAACAAGGCGGGCGTAACCATGTTCACCCGCTTGTCGGTACACTGCGCGGATAACATGACAGCCACCAGGAGCTGGAACGGATTGTCGAACCGGAGTTCAGACTCCGCGACGGGCATATTCCGCTCAAACCACAAGAGGCACTGCTCAAATCTCTGCTTCGTCGTCATCGTCAACCAAGTCGGCTTGTTTGTAATACGTCTTGCTCAAGTATTGCAGCATACTTGTGGCTTGCTGCTGTACTTCCTGTGTTTCCGCACTTATCGGGCGCTTCTGCAGCCTGAGCATCATGATCTGATACAGCAGTACCAGACATGCTTCGATGTTCGACATCGCGGGGCGGTCGGTTCGTGCCTTCAGCAGGTTCAGCGCAGGCGTGATTCGGATCATTGCAGCCCGGTAGGTCGCTTCCTGCGACAGGATATCATCGCTGAGTTCCTCCAACTCCTTGAGCGCGATCTGCGCCAGCTGTATATGCCCGCCATCCATGACATCATCGGCATGCATCATGCGCAGGATATCCGACAGTTCCTCATTGCCTTCCGCCATCTCGGGAAAAGCACGCAAATAATCCTCCAACTGCCACAAATACAAAATGTATTCGGCTATGTTCTCACGTTTATTCTTCATTATTTTTGAAATTGTCCTACGAATTTATATGTAAGTCGCACGAGCCAGTCGGGGGTATGCTTCAGCAGGGGCGTACTCAGATGATTGATCACTCCGGGCATATCGGCTTTCTTGCCGCGGAACATCCGCCTGAGCGCCCTGTTCACCAGTTTCTCGGGCGGGATACTGACAGTGAGATTCACAGCCAGCTTCCTCAAGTTCGGCGCCAAGCCGAACAGGGCTGTATCCACAGCGCCCGGGGTCATCACGGTGATATTCACGCCCTGCGGGTACAGTTCGTACCAGAGCGACTTGCTGAAGTTGTAGATGAATGCCTTCGTGGCGTTGTAGGTCTGAATACCCGGATAAGCCATCCAGGCGGACATCGATGACATGTTCAGTATGTACCCTTTCTTGCGCGGACGGCCGAGCACGAGTTGCTGCTTCTCTTCGTCGGTCAGCTCGCGCTTAACCATATCTTCGGCAAACAGGCGCGTGAGTTTGGCAACCGTCACCACATGCAACATCAGCATCCGCTCAAAGCGCGGCATAGCCGTTTCTACGAGCGGGTTGAAGAAGAACACACCGGCATTATTGACGAGTATATCCACCTTCAACTTGTTATCCAAGCAGTATTGATGCAGTTCTTCGGCGGCATCCTGCCGGCTCAGGTCGGCATAGAGAGGCACGGCTTTCACCTGATACCTCTCTGCCAACTCACGAGCCACGGCGATCTGTTCCTCCTGCTGATTGCTTACGAGCAACAGATCCGTACGGTAGTCACGAGCCAAGGCTGTAGCATACTGCAAACCTATGCCCGACGACCCACCTGTAACTAATGCTAACATCAATTTATTTACGATTTACAAATTTACGATTTACGATTTAACTATTCTGTACGAACTTTTACGCCTTGCACCGTATAGATCTGACCGTCGCGGATGATATAGATATTTCCGTCACGTAATGCCTTACGTGCCACATCGGCTTCATCATTTCGTACATCGTCCACTGCATCGTCATCCGGCTCTTTCTGCCGCAAGGTGCAGGAGATCGTTTTGCCGAACGAGTTAACCGCTTCTACGGTGATTACAGCCTTATCGTCAACCGTAACCAAGCCGCTAACCATGAACCACAACGGTGCTGTAAATTGACCCTGAGCGTTCAGGTAATCGGCAAACGAACCCAATATATAACCCTCGGGGTCCACTCCCTGACCGGCATAGATCTGCCCGATTTCAAACGTCGTATCAATCGGATAACTGCCGACCGGAATCTCATTGACTCCCGTACCGACAAGGAAGATAAGATTGATATATGCATTATTGTCGTTCAATGCTTCGACGAATGCATAGCCGTCGTTATACAAGTGAGACGCATCAACATCATAATCGTCGAAGTTCTCCACGAAATCTGCTTCCGCATCATATTCGATCGTAGTCGGTTCGGGCGTTACGGGAGGAATATCGGTTGTATCCACAGGCGCGGTATACATGCAGAAGTATCCTTCAATCTCCAGCGTAGCGGCATTATAGTACTTCAGGTGTCCGGCAATCACAGCCTGACCGCCTACCTCGATCTCATTACCTGTCACGAAGTCGGTGTTGTTGAGCCACTTGGTGTGGTAGCAGTACAACTCTTGCGAGCCATCGGAGATATACAGACGGCAGTTCTTATACTGGGCAATTTGCTCCGGCGTGTTCACCAACTGAGATATCTCACCCTCAACCACCATCGGAATAGCCGAAGCCCAACCTACCTCATGCGCGCTGATCATACTCAATGCCTCCGAACTGCTTAGACTGGTGTAAATCGAATTATCCAGTATTATATCTTCACCGGAAACATGCGAGCCATAAGCCTCACCGTAATAGCCCCATACTTCTTCTGCAGGCAGAGTGACTTCGCCTACATATTCCGAACCACCGACAACTATCCGGTAGTGAACGATATAAGTTTCGGAATCCGAATTATATACCACAGTCACGTCGCCTTCGTCGGCTGACACCTGTTGATACGAGGATATATTTCCCACAGCCAGCGTTACGAAACTGCACTTGTAGGTTGGCGCATCCGCACGGAACGACCCGAGGAACGACTCTGTAGAATTAGCGCCTACGCCAAACAATAAGCACATCTGATTCGAAGCGCCATTCTCATAGAACGATTCGGTAGCCAACTGCAATCCCCAATAATAGGAATCAGGCTGCGATGAGGGATACGCTATTCCACCCAGATTAGCAAAGGTATATTCAGTCGGGTTAATCGCGGGCTGCGGAACAGTATCCTCTGGGTCGGGTGTCAAATCCGGGTAAGAGATGATGATCGAGTCGTTGGTGATGGTCATCGGGCAACGGCATACGCCTATGTTTTTGGTGTGCAGCGGCACATACACGCCGGGTTGGCTATCAACCGTCACACCCGGAACAAGGTCGTAATTTCCTGCCGGAACCGATTCCAGTGAACCATAGAGGGCGACTCGGCTGGTGTAGTAATATCCTGCGCCTAACGCAAAGTTATCATATCCTGTGGCTGCATATACCAGTGTATCATTGCTGTACACGAGCAAGGCACCTTTACCACTCCACGATGCTACACTGCTGTTCTTAAATTGATCGGCATAGAAGAACGGCATATCATTACGAGCCAGACGCATATTACCTATCGACAGCCCATCCGCTGTAATCAGATAAACAGGTTGACCGTTTGCATTCGGAAAGATCTGAGTATATGCCTCTATATCCTCTGTGTACGAGTCGTTGCTTGCCGATCCGCCTATGCCCTGTTCTTCGGGATTCAGTACAGAAAGCAGGAAATAGCCGTCGCATAGGCCACCCCAACCCCAGTTGATGTGCAGCAAACCATCCTCATCTATACCGTCACATACAAAAGCGTGTCCCTCACGCAACGGTGTACAGCCACCGAAAAACACCGGACGTCCAAGCTGCAGATCGCCGACAATAGCCTCCATGAATTCCGAGCGACGCATATAATCCTTGTGTATCCTACGAACACTCGGATCGTAATCGAAATACGTTACCATGGCAGCCATCATATCTTGCGTATTTGCTCCACTGCCACCGGGGCCGTAACCCATCTCACAAGCTACACCCAGATGATACATCAGCGTTGCGATGGCATTCATCTGAGCGGATGTTGCAGTACCGGTACTGTAATCGTTCTTCATCTTCGACCAGTTGTAGGTCGTGTTGCCGAAATCGGCAGACAAGGTTTGTGTCGTAGCGTCACTTCCGTTCCACTGATACGAGTGCGAGCCGGTACCTTGTGCCGGGTGATTATGCACTTTCATCACCTGTGCGGCAGCGGTTGCCACACAACCTGTCGGACAACGTTGACCGCCATAAGTCGGACACAGCAGGTTGTACGGGTTGCTCTGATTCCATTTCGTAGCACAGATAGGATCAACAGGGGTATAAGTTGTCTGCTTGGCTCTGCGCGCACGAATAGCATGGTGCTTTGGCTGAACGGGCATAGATACCAAGTGACTGATCGAACGGGTATAACCGTCCAACCATGCACGGATGTTGGCGGGCAACTCCTCCTCATCCAGCGAGCCTTCATCGGCATAACCGAGAACCGTAGGTGCACAATCATCGGCCGAAATGATAACAAATCCGTCATTCTCGCCACGGTTGAACACGTAGAACGCCGGTGTGCTGTCGGCTTGCATAGCCGTCCAACTCAGCGACAGACCCGGTCTGGAAACAGCCGGCATACGCATCATGCGCGAGTGAGTTCCGAAATACTGCGAAGCGGCTTCACGAGCCTGCTCTTCGCTACGAGGTGATGCATACGCTACAATCAAGCAGCATAATGCAATCATTGATAGTAGAATTTTCTTCATATGATTTGTGTTTTTTTGTATGTATGCTTACATAATTGCCAACATGGCTATACCCAAAGTAGTAAACATCAGCACGGGCATCTGGATGTCGAGGTCGTGACCTTCGTGGCGGAAGATATACCACACATGCCAAGCCAGGATAGGCAAAGCGCACAGCACCCAATATTTGCCTATACCTACGAACAATCCCATGCACAGTACAAGCAGCAAGGTGTGGTATATCTTCCCACCGGTCTTGCCCAACCGCGATGCCAAGGTTCGCTTGCCGTGGGCTATATCGTTCTCCATGTCGCGGACGTTATTCAGGTTCAGTACTCCAACGTTCGGCATCGCTATCGCCACAGCCGCCAGCACAGCCTCGCATGTCAGGCAATGTGCCAGCAGGTAGAAACTACCCATCGTGCTCAGCAAGCCGAAGAACAGGAACACCCCCAAGTCGCCGAGCCCCTTGTAGCCATAGTTGTGCTTGCCCAGAGTATAGGTCATTGCGCCCACAATAGCCAACGCACCCAGCAACAGGAACACCACACCCTGCACGCACCACAATGTCCCGAACGCGCTCCACACCAGCAGCGTGCCGAACAGCACACTCAAGGCGATGAACAAGCCTATCATCCGCTTCATCTCATCGACTGTAATCAGCCCGGCTTGCATGCCGTAGGCTTCCCTACCCGTTTGCTCGCTATCCGTACCTCTGAGCGCATCACCCAATTCGTTCGACAGGTTGCTAAGTATCTGCAAGCAGACGGTAGTCAGCAGCGCCAACGGAATAATCAGCCAACAACGGGGTGACTCACCGGCCAACGGATATGCCAACCCCGAGCCGAGGATGATTCCCGACATCGAGAGTGGCAACGTCCGCAACCGTAATGAAGGAAGATATTTCATGTTACTTCTGGCTATCTACTGTCGTTTCAAATACGGGAATGATCTCCACACGACGGTCATAATGCAACTGATGCTTGCTGTTGTAGCGGAAGGGCTCTTTCTCGCCCAGGCTGCGCACAATCATCTGTTCGTCCTTCACGCCTAACTTGCGCAGTTGGTTCGCCACAGCTTTCGCACGCTTCAATGCCAGGCGTTGGTTGTATGCACTGCGTCCTAACTCGCACGCGTGACCGTTCACCTGTATCTTCTGCTCAGGATGCTGCTTCAGAATTGCGGCAATCTGCTCGAGTATATCATCGGGTTGCAAGATCGGCGTTGCGTCATCCAGGCGGAACCAGATGATAGCCGTCTGCAGCGCTGCGTCCAATGCGCGGGTCACTGCCGTCTCTACCGGTCGTTCAACCTGCTGCTCAACCACCACCGTATCCACTACGCGGATTGTATCGTGCAAGGTAAGATACAGGGTATCATGTACTTCGGTCAGTACAGGTAGAGGCGGGCAGAACATATCCTGCAAGTCCAGTCCGCTCTCTTTGGCTATGGCCATGATCTGCTTGCGTGCCTGTTCTTGCCGTTGCCGCTGCAGTTCTTCGGGAGTAGGCTTCACCTCTTTCTCAACAACCACGGTGTCGCGTTGCTGCTTAGCCAGGCGGGCTGCTTCACGCGCTGCACGTTCCTCTTCGCGCTTCTTCTTCAAGTAAGCACGTTGCGCCTGCGTCTTGCCGGCATTGATCGACAGGCCGATCTTCAGCGCCACACTCCACGGATGC
>Ga0265299_10001444_pt1 | contig 27065 bp, 24 predicted proteins | sample AusTroGonzalo_MG_4_FD_193485 | JGI IMG/M metagenome (GOLD analysis project Ga0265299, IMG submission 193485) | Bovine rumen microbial communities from tropical cattle in Woodstock, Queensland, Australia - Gonzalo_02 | ecosystem: Host-associated > Mammals > Digestive system > Stomach > Rumen ... | reverse complement strand
CGAAGATCCTGTGGAGGCCTACCAACGCCTGACGGGCATCACGCAGGCTCAGTTCAACGACGAGATATTTAACTATGCCCAGCGTGTCTGCACTTGGGACATCGACGGCATCCGCGAGCGTGGCCGTAACTACATGGACAATCATACGGCGTGGCTGCATCGCACTGCAGGAACCACTGACACATGGGAGGTGGATGCCGACCACTGCGTAGAGAACTATGGTTACAACATCGTCCGTGTTAACACGCCAGAAGCCGGTACTACCGTCAACGCCCATTTCAAGGGCATCACGGGGGCCGATGGCTATCGAAAGATATGGGCCTCGCGTGAGGGCTGGCGCTATGGCTTCTGTGCCCTACTCAACGATGGTAGCCGTGTCTATGGCCAACCCTATAGCGACAAGGAAGGCACTGCGGCGTTTACCGTACCTGCCGGAACGCAGAAGCTGTGGTTTGTCGTGACGGGTGCTCCCACCCAGCATTGGCGTCACGCTTGGGACGACAATGCCTCCAACGACGAGCAATGGCCCTATCAAGTACGCTTTGAGGGGACAGACAAGTATGGCGAATATGGTGAGTATGCTGCCGGCTATCAGCGTCGCGACACGACGGTCACTATCAACGTTGAACTGCCATACGATGCCTATAACTACTCATGCATCTACGTACCTTATGATATAGAAGCTGCCAGTCGTGCACTGGGGCTCTCTACGGCACAACTGCGTGGCGTGAAGTGCAGCAGTTCGGCCAATCCGGGCTTTGTGGGTATCAATAGCAATAACAGTACGCTGACAACCAGCACGACAACGAGTACCAGTTCATCGACGGTGTTTGGTCATTGGTTCAATGCTTCGGGCAACGTCTGTAACTACGACGGCTCAGCACAGATATATGCCGAGTTCATGCCTGCCGACTTTAGGTGTAAGGTTGGACAGTTCCCTGGTCGATTGACGAGGGGCAAGACCTACACCATCCGTCAGGGCATTCGCTATAAGGTTCAAGGCTCCAGTAAGTACAACCGCTGCACTTACGTTGTAAAAATCAAGGTCGTGTAGCCTAACTGAGCAGACGCTTGGAGAAATAGCGAACAGGATACCAGACGGCGAGCCATCCGACGAGAAGAACCGTGATGAAGACGATGACGATGTCGTCGGGGTGGACGCTGACGGGATAGGCGTTGACAATGAAGGAACCGCTGCTTGAACCGAGTTTGACGATGCCAAAGATCTGCTGTATCCAACAGAGCAGCAGGCCGAGGAGAATGCCCACGACAGCACCGATGGCGGCAATGAGACGTCCCTCAAAGAGGAAGATGCGGGTAATCTGCTTGTCGCTGGCACCGAGGTTACGCAGGGTGACAACATCGTCCTTCTTCTCAATGATAAGCATCGAGAGCGAACCGATGATGTTGAAGCAGGCCACGATGAGGATGAAGGTGAGGAAGATGTAAGCAATGAACTTCTCAATCTTCATAATCTTAAAGGTATCATCCTGCTGCTCGAAGCGGTCGCGGACATAGAACTTGTCACCACAAAGCTTCTGGATGTCGGCCTTCGTGCGGTCGAAGTTGCTGCCGGGTTTCAGTCGCAGTTCAAGTGACGACAGCCGATTCTCCTGCTGGAAGAGATTACGGGCGAACTGTAGGCTTGTAATGATGTAGTTCTTGTCGTATTTTGACTGACGGACACAGAATACAACGCCTGGCGAATACAACTCGTCCTCCTTGAAACCAGTGCTGGGGTCGGCCATGTTGAGCTGCCCCTCACGTTGTGGGGCATAGATGGTAATCGGGTATTCATAGGTGATTCCGGTGCCCAGTGTTTCGGCCAATCGGATGCCCAGTGTACCATAATGCATATCGGCTGCGTGGAGCGCAAACTCGCCATCGCCAATGAGAATCTCGTTGATGTGAGTCAGACGGTCGAAGTTGTCATCAACGCCTTTGATGGTGACCATAGCCTGACGCGAGCCGAAGACAGCCAAGGCCTGATCTTCCAAACAGTCGGTGGCCACATCGATATCGGGCAGCTGACGGATTTTCGTAAGAATGGGGTCGTTGGCAGCAACGGTCTTGCCTTGAACAGGTGTTACCTTGAGCTGAGGGTCGAAAGACGTGAAGAACGATGCTACAAGGTCGTGGAAACCATTAAAGACGGAAAGGGTCACGACCAAGGCCATAGTGGCCACAACGATGCCGACAACGGAGATGCCGCTGATGACATTGATGGCATTGGTTGATTTCTTGGAGAAGAGATATCTTCGTGCGATGTAAAACGGAAAGTTCACCTTTTACTTTTTTACTTTTTACTTTTTCAACAGTTCGTCGATGCGGTCGATGTAGTCGAGGGAGTCGTCAATGAAGAAGCGCAATTCGGGAATGATGCGCAACTGACTCTTCACGCGCGTACCTAATTCATAACGTATCGACTTGTTGTTGGCATTGATGTTAGCCAATATTTCCTCGCCTTTCTCTGAGGGGAAGATGCTCAGATAGGCAGTGCAGATGCTCAGATCGGGTGAAATCTTGGCACGTGTCACCGATACCATCACGCCGTGCATGGCGCGTGTCTGCTGCTGGAAAATGATGCTCAGCTCCTTCTGGAGCAGGCGAGCAATCTTGTTTTGTCTTGTCTCTTGCATATATCTTTCTTTTTTTACTTTTTTACCTTTTGGGGATGGGCTGGGGTGAATGTCTTATTTCTTCCTGATGATTGTCAGTCCGTCGCGCAGAGGCAGAATCACCTGTTCCACTCTATCATCGCCAGCCACATAGTCGTTGAAGTCCTGAATGCCCACCGTCTGTTGGTCGTTGGTGTAGGCCGTCTCGACAACGTGACCATCCCAGAGGGTATTGTCGGCAATGATGTAACCGCCCGGCCGTAGGATGTTGAGCACCGTGTCGTAACACTCGCGGTAGTGGCGCTTGTCGCCGTCGATAAAAGCCATGTCGAACATGATGCCCAGACGCGGAGCCTCTATCATGGCATCGCCGATGCGGAAGTCGATGCGGTCGGCCACGGGCGACTGCTCTATCCATGGGCGCGTGAAATCCTCCATCTCGTCGTTGATCTCGAAGGTATAGAGGCGTCCACCTGGCTCCAGTCCCTCTGCCATCGCTATGGCTGAGTAACCGCTAAACGTTCCTACCTCGAGGATGTTCGTGGGCCGTATCATCTGGACGAGCATCTTCAGCAACAGTCCCTGCAGGTGCCCACTAGCCATGCGACCATGGATGGTGTGGACATTAGTGGCACGCCACAACCGATAGAGATAGTCGGGCTCGGGCGACGTGTGACGGAGAACGTAGTCCTCTAGTTCATAGTTCATAATGCATAGTTAAGAGTTCTCGCTCTTTACTAACGCAGCAACAGCCAAGCGATAGGAGTCAAGTCCGAAACCACAGATGACACCACGACAGGCACTGCTGATCATGGAGTGGTGACGGAACTCCTCGCGCTGGTGGACGTTGGAGATGTGCACCTCGATGACAGGGCACTGCAGCGAGCGGATGCAGTCGTGCAACGCAATGCTCGTGTGGGTATAGGCACCGGCGTTCAGCACGATACCATCGCACTGGCCGAAGCCAACCTCCTGCATCTTGTTGATGAGTTCGCCCTCAACGTTACTCTGATAGTAGGCAATCTCGTCATCAGGGTACTGAGCGCATAAGCGGGGCAGGAAATTGTCGAACGACTCTTGCCCGTAAATACCGGGTTCACGGCGTCCCAACATATTTAGGTTAGGACCGTTGATAATCTGTATCTTCATACTCTATGAAACAGTTAGTTCGCGGAACTGCCTGCAAAGATAAGACAATTTCGCGAACTAACCAAATTTTATGCGATACTAATACAAGTTTATCAGAAGTGAAGCATTGCACTTGTCCATTCTGCTAAAAAGCGAGGACGGCACGAATACGACCATAGGCCTCTCAGAGTCTTTGCGGATGATTAAAATGCAAGAACTGGGCGTACATTGTGTTTAAAAGACCCTTTCTTACTAAGGATGGTCGCGGAAAGATCATAGGCCAAGGCCCAAGCTTCGCTTTTACTGCACTCCGAACTCGACCACATACAGTTATGGAAACCATCAGCATCGGCAGCAGCTAAAACTGGACCAACGTTATCGTTCGACAGCAAGTAAGAGTCCGGATTGGGGAAAATAAGCATTGGCATTGTACAAAGTTCTGTCATATTACCCGCTTTTGTAGCCAATCCTTGGAAAATTAACTGCCACTGACCTAAGCTGGGCAAGAACCAATCACTGGTGCCTGTCGGATGAGACACACCGTAGTTGCGTGCTGCCGCGGCAGCTGGGTGGGAATGACCTTCGTGTCCTATAAGGTATGTGGTTCTGTCGATGCCATTCCTCCACTCACGAGCAACAGAGACATCGTTATTGTATTGGTCGGTACAATAATCGGAAGCCTGACTGCACCAGTCAAATCCTTCGGCAGAGGAAATGTAATTCATGGATACGGCAAGGCCACGGAAGCCAGTTTGGGCATCCTTACTGCTGTCATCGACAGTACCATGTTCGCCTACGTAGGCAATCACTGCCACACCTGGGCTATTGTAGGCTTTATAAAGCGACAAGGTCGATGTATAGAACCTGCCTGCAGATATCCACCTATTGGTGTATTCTCTACTATAGATGGCTCCGGGACCTGTGCTTGCTTCATAGACATTGCCGTCCTTGTCGAACACGTCACCAATATTGGCTAATGTGCAGTTTGCTAGCGTCACACCATTCCGTTTCGTAAAGAGTTTTGTATCCTCCGTCGTAGTGGCAGTAAATTTGAATGTGGCATTACTGAAGGGTACCAGTGTTACGGTGAAAATGTTGGTGGGAATGGCAGGAGTGATGGTGTAGTTGTGCGTACCATCGCTCATTTCCAGTTTTGTGATACTCAAATTTTCGTAATATTGATTCCTCAAGTCAAATTTATAAAGGCACACCTGAGGCTGCATCTTGACATTGCTGTTCAGTGTAGCTTTTGTTTCCTCTACGTTCATGGTGGTCGTGGCTGTCTCGATGTCAAGACCATGCTCGTTGATATAGTCCAGTGTGCCTTCCTGCTCCATCAAGGCATCGGTCTTGAAGCCACCGTTACCATCGTGTACAGAGTCGGGATATACTAATGTAATGTCGTTGTCACCCGTTTTGGGGGATTCGAGCGAGGCGGTGAAATTGGCGGAGCCGTTATCGTTGATGCTGTTCACTGTTGCTGTGGCTGTGGCGTGGCCGTCATTTTCCGTGACATAGTAAATGGCAAATTTGTCGCCAACTGTCCAGCTGCCCTTGCCATCGGTGGCGATGGTACGAGTCTGGTCGCCCTTGCTGCCAAGGGTGCCACTTAGCACTACGATGTTGCCCTTCGTGGGAGTCTGTGGCTCGGGGCTTGTGTTACTCAAAATGTCGTCGCTGCCAGAGCAGGCTGCTATCATGGAACCTGTTAACAGCACAATTGCTGTGTAAAAGACGTTTTTCTTCATTGTTGTCGTCGTTAACATTGTTAATTAAAACGCAGAACCCCATGATTCGTAGCTGCCGTGCTCTAGACCGGGATCCGTAGAAGAGGGATCAACGGGCGTACTGCCCGACAACAACTGTGATGCGTTACTCAACTCCACGACAAAGATTCGTGGAACCTGATAAACATTCTTCTGTTTCATAATTCTAACATCTGCAGCACATCAACTCAAGATTCTTTGTAAGTTTATGATCAAAAAGTTATTCGACGGGCGAAGCGGCAAGGCCGTGTGGTCCGGGGTGGGGCGCCATATCGGAAATTTCATTTGCCTTGGTGCTGCAGGGACTGGGTAACAGAAATTTGCAAATGGCGTGCAAAGTTACTTATAAATTCTGATAAATCGTCGATTTGGAGAGATAATTTTCTGTTTCGTCTAAAAAATGCGTCCGCAAAGACGGATGTTAATAACGGGATAGACGGAAATCTTCTCAATGTCTTCATAGAAGTCTCTTCCTCTCTCATTGTCAATATCCTCCTTCTCCAGTTTCGTATATCTTACCCAATCAGGATCGTTCATGGTCGTACCTGGAGTTCGCTCCCATCCATAAACGGCAGGCTTACCCCAGAACTTCACACCAAAGTCGCAGGTGACGGTCACGCGACTCTTCTTGGGAACGGCACGTCCGAAGCCAATGCCTAAATATGGTCTGAAACTCTCCACCTCAACGTTGGCTTCCGCCTTGCCATCCTTGCGAGATGAGAATTTGTGACCTCCCAACTCAATGTAGGCTGAACCGTAGTCTTCCTTATGCTTTACAATAGGTTCTGTTGTGTACATACGATATGCCTTCTTGGAACCGATGAACGCGCCGGCAGTAAGATGGAATGAGCTGCTCTTAAAGGGGTAAAGGTCAAAAAGCAGTTTGAAATCATCGGAGTTGAACTTTCTTACGATGTCAATCTTGTCAACGACGGTTTTGTCAGGGTTCTTAATCTCAACGTCCTTTTCTGTGTATTTTATGAATGAATTGAAGGACATTCCCGTACGTACTGCAGCCCAGTCTGTGATGGGGGCTGCCAAATCGAAACCAAGACCGTCGGTACCAATTGATATGCCTATGCCAAGGTGGTCGAACAAACCATATTTCTCTGTTTCTTGTGCATGTGTGGCCTGGAAACTGAATACTACAGCTAAAGCAGGTAATAATAGACGTTTCATGAACTAATTATATCTGATTAAACAAGTTAATAGGCTCTCTTTCAAGAGGCAATCTTTCTTTTTGGCCGGCAAAATTACGAAGAAAAAGTTAAAACGCCATCGTTTAAGGGTAAAAAAATTGCTCAAGTGTCACTTTTTGCAGGATTGTGGTGTTTGTCTCGGCAAAAAGTTGTACCTTTGTGCCCCAAATACACATTATTATATATATGGAACAGAAGAAATACAAGAGAATAACTGTGACCTCGGCGCTGCCCTATGCCAATGGCGGTGTACACATCGGTCATCTGGCTGGTGTCTATGTGCCGGCAGATATCTATGTGCGTTACCTGCGACTGAAGAAGCGCGAGGTGATGTTCATCGGTGGTAGTGACGAGCATGGTGTGCCCATTACTGTGAGAGCTCGCAAGGAGGGCATCACACCGCAAGATGTTGTTGACCGATATCACAAAATGATTAAGGACTCGTTCGAGGAGTTCGGTATCTCGTTCGATGTCTATAGCCGTACCACCTCAGAGACTCATCACAAGTTTGCTGCTGAGTGGTTTAAGAAGCTCTATGACGAGGGGAAACTGGTTGAGAAGACCACTGCTCAACTCTACGATGAAGAGGCTAAGCAATTCTTGGCCGACCGCTATGTAGTGGGTGAGTGCCCCTATTGCCATAATGAAGGCGCTTATGGTGACCAGTGCGAAAAGTGCGGTCGCGACTTGTCGCCGACAGAACTCATCAACCCGAAGTCAACCATCAGCGGCTCAACGCCTGTGCTCAAAGAGACAAAGAACTGGTACCTGCCGCTGAACGATTATCAGGACTGGCTGAAACAGTGGATTCTGGAAGGTCACAAGGAGTGGCGTTCAAATGTCTATGGTCAGTGCAAGAGCTGGCTTGACATGGATCTGCAGCCTCGTGCTATGACGCGCGACCTCGATTGGGGTATTCCTGTGCCCGTTGAGGGAGCTGATGGCAAGGTGCTCTACGTGTGGTTTGATGCCCCTATCGGCTATGTGTCGAACACCAAGGAACTCTGCGAGAAGAATCCTGAGAAGTGGGGCTCTTGGGAGAAATGGTGGCAGGACGAGGATACACGCTTGGTGCACTTCATCGGTAAGGACAACATCGTGTTCCACTGCATCATCTTCCCTGTAATGATGAAGGCTCACGGCAAGTATATCATGCCTGATAACGTGCCGGCTAACGAGTTCCTGAACCTTGAGAATGATAAGATTTCAACCTCGCGTAACTGGGCTGTGTGGCTCCATGAGTATCTGGTGGATATGCCCGGCAAACAGGATGTGCTGCGCTATGTGCTGACGGCCAATGCTCCTGAGACCAAGGATAATAACTTTACCTGGAAGGATTTCCAGGATCGTAACAATAACGAGTTGGTGGCCGTCTATGGTAACTTTGTGAACCGTGCCCTCCAGTTGACCAAGAAGTATTGGAACGGTGTGGTGCCTGCTTGTGGCGAGTTGCAGGATGTCGATAAGGCTGCCCTTGAGGAGTTCAAGGACGTAAAAGAGAAGGTTGAGGCCTTGCTGGAGCAGTTCAAGTTCCGCGATGCTCAGTTTGAGGCCATGAACCTCGCTCGTATTGGCAACCGCTATATCACTGAGTGCGAGCCCTGGAAGGTTTGGAAGACCGACCCCAAGCGCTGCGAGACCATCCTGAACATCTGCTTGCAGTTGACAGCCAACCTCGCTATCGCCTTTGAGCCATTCCTGCCGTTTAGCAGCAAGAAACTGCGTGAGATGCTCGCTATCGACAACTTCGAGTGGGAGCAGCTGGGTAGCACCGACCTTCTGAAGGCTGGTCATCAGTTGGGAGAACCCGCTCTGCTCTTTGAGAAGATTGAGGATGAGGTTATTCAGAAACAGTTGGATAAGCTTGAGGCTACAAAGAAAGCCAACCAGGCAGCGGCCTATAAGGCTGCGCCCATCAAGGATACTTGTTCGTTCGAGGATTTTGAAAAACTCGATATCCGTGTGGGCTTGGTGAAGGACTGTCAGAAGGTGAAGAAATCGAAGAAACTCCTGCAGTTCACCATCGACGATGGCTCTGGTACCGACCGTACCATTTGCTCTGGTATTGCAGCCTTCTACGAGAATCCCGAGGAACTCATTGGTAAGCGCATCCTCTTTGTGGCCAACTTCGCACCTCGCACCATGATGGGCATCGAGAGTCAGGGTATGATTCTCAGTGCTGTTGATGCAGACGAAAGTCTCAGCGTTGTTACAACAACGAAAGACGTGAAGCCTGGCAGTCAGGTAGGATAAGATTTTCCGTACTGAAATAAAAAAGGCTGCGAATTTCGCAGTCTTTTTTATTTGACAATAAAACGTCCTCTGTTCAATCCAAAGGTTTTAAGTTTGGTAGGAACCCCTTTCCGTATGGAGGTAATCCCGGTATCAGATGGATTTTTCGCAATGTTTGGCTAATTGCCTTTTGAAACCGTAGAGTTCTTGGTCTGTCTTCTCGCAGACGTTCATTTTTCCATATTGTGTTCGCCTTGTATTTCAAGAAGGTGTTTCGATATGGGTGCCGGCAAGATTTGTACCAGGGATTGGGTCCCGTAAAGTGAAGGATTACGCAGTCGTTGATGGCTTCTTTAATTTCCTTTATATACTTCTGCGGGTATGGCTTGTTACGCCATAGAAAGCCTTGTTGAAGATTGAACTTGACAGGGAGCTCTTTCTTGGAATCCTGTAAAACATAATTAAGGACATCTTGGTCGTGATATACAATGCGATCGGCATGATTTTTCATAAAATCCTTAAATGCAGATAGAAGGTGGTGCTCTCTCCAGTATTCTAAGTTGATTAATAAAACCCCGGCATTGAAATATCCTTTGTCTACAGGATATCCTAAACGCTCATAGTAAGAGTCGAGGTGGTAGTGCGCATCGGTTGTGGCTGCAATCGCAATATTTGTAAGGTCAGTATCCCAAAGAGACTTCAATGATTGGCGTACAATGATGTCACCATCTAAATATAATACTTTCTGGATCGTTGTGGGGAGGATTTCTGTGAGATACAATATGTAATAGGTGGTGATGGACAACCGCGCTCCATCTTCCATTCGTGGTACGTCAGAGAAGTCTATACCATCCACGTTATAAAAGGCTATGGACTTACTATGAAATGGTATTATTGTATCCAGTAGTTTCTTTTTGTTTTTGTCGCTTACTTGATTTGTAATGACATGAAATGCGATTTCTACCTCAGGATTATTTACACAAATTGAGTGTATCATGATGCCTGTTGGCATCACGAATTTATTGTCTATACATACAACTATGTCTATTTCCATATCTTTAGTTTTCTATCAAATAATAGTCTATTCCATTATTTATGGATTATTACTGCTTTTTAGGCTGCAAAGATACAATGTTTTTGGGGAATGGCCAAATTATATATAAGTGTAGGCCGTTTCTTTCTATAAATGTCCGAATCGCCATCGTTGGAATTCGAATTATACTTGAGGCTTTAGGAGTTGTGAGAGAAGTTAATTTATCTTATTATTTAAAACGGAATATAGTATTGATCCTAAAAATGACTATTTTTGCACAATAAAGATTAAACAGTAAGAGAGCATGAATATATTATTGTCATTCAATGAAGCGTATGCATCACACGCAGCAGCCGTAATAACTGGTCTTATCTGTCATAGCAGCCAGAAGTTGTCAATCTTTGTGCTTCATCAGAACGTAACGGAGGAGACAATCAATAAATTTGAGCAATATTACTCAGGTCGTTTAAAGTCTATTAAATTCATCAAAGCAGAATTACCTCCTGAAATAGAGAGCCGATTAAAAGGAGCAGATACTGAGTTCCATTTAAAAGGGAATTTGGAATGCTGGTTGAGGCTTTTCTCTCCAAGTTTTATCGAAGAAGATTATGTGATATGGTTGGATTGCGATATCGTGGTAACGGGAGATATTTGCCGTATGCTTGATGAGGTGGATAATAGCTATTATATTGCCGCATGCAAGGAATACGATCCTCTCTATAAATTAAGGAGATTGGATAGCCTAGATAGATTAAACGAACCAGAGGACTGGAAGGAGCATTCGATAAGAGATGCACACTACTATAGAACGTACAAATACTATGGCATACCTCATGATGTTTCATATTTCTGTACTGGAATTATGTATATTAACCTGAAAAAATGGAGAGAAGACCATCTTGAAAAAGAAATTCTTAAGAATCTCAATGATTATGATTATTTTTTTGCTGTGGATCAAGATCTTCTGAATAGCGTTTTAAAAGGTCGATTCTGCATACTATCGCCCAAATGGAATACACTAATACTTTCAAGAGGATGTGAGGCAAATTATGATTCCGCATCGTTACAAGAGGCAAAAGATAATCCATATATTGTTCATCTGACAGGTTTGGGGAAACCATGGAATGAACAAATGGGGGGCGTTTACAGAAAACTTTATTGGGAGTATCGACTAGATACGCCATGGCCTGCAAAACCAAATTGGAAACGCTGCCTGAAGAATAAATATATTGTCGTTGAAAGACTTGCAAGGGCAATATTCTGGTTAAAAAAGACGTTTGGAGCTAAGAAAAATTATCAAACAGACAAGGCAATTTCTTTCTTTGCCAGGGATTAGGATGCAGCCATTTATGGCGATTTTATTTTTGTCTTGCTTTCTTGAATACAATCTCATCAGCTTCACGCGCTTCTAAGTTGAAATAAGCTTTCTGATGATGGCCGATACGTTTTTCTTCAGGAGGCAATTGCATATAATCACCATAATACTGACGCAAATATTCGTCATATCCCTTAGGAAGGTTAACCTTAAGCCCCTCGAAGCAGAATGTTTCTATGCCGTCAAGCCATGCTTTGGGGAATACCTCTTTGGGGCCATATGAACCTGTGTATACTGCCACTATACTTGAGTTTTCATAAGGATAACGATAGCGTATCTCTTTCATCTTATTTAGCAAATGCTGACGATAGAATTTTCTAAATAAGAAACCAATGGTTTTCCATACGAATTTCCCCCATTCTTTGCGCTTCTTCAGAAGTGAAACATATCTAATAAATGAATAGTGAGCTGAGATTGCATCTAGTTGAAATTTTAACTTCCTGAAACAATATTCCATCTTCCTTGCTTCCTCAACATTATCGGGAGCGCCATCAATGGGGAATATATCAATAAACAATCCTTGTATGAAGGGAATGTCTGCAAATTCAAGAAGAGTAGTTCTACGATTACACATCTTTGTCATACAGTTTGGACAACTTGTATCGACCCTTGGAACCAAGACTTCATAATTACCCATATCCCTCGATGTTGTAATCTGGATAAAACGGTCATAATCTGGTTGTGGCATAAAAACATCAATGTCATCATCCCAAGGGATTATACCATGGTGGCGTATTGCGCCAATGGCCGTTCCACCACAACAATAGTATACAAGATTATTCTCTTTGCATATCTTTATAAACTCACGTAGAATGTCGGTAATGATAGCATTCCATAGCGGTCTTTGTTTCTCTGATACTTCCATTTGAATATCTATTTAATTTCGTCCGAACAACCATTTCTTAAAGAATGGGCTGATGCGGAGGATGTTTGAGGTGATTATGCAAAAAGCGATGAGAATCAATCCAACAATGACAGACAATGTTGTGTCAATAACAAAATTATGGGAATGAGCATTGAAAAAAGAACCTAAACCTGGCAAATCCGGGATAAACAGGAAATGTAATAAATAGATATCAAGAGTACGTCTGCCGATATATTGCAGAGAAGCGCCAATAGGCGACAACTTTGTAAAATACTGTTTATAGTGACGGAAATACATGAAAACAATCGTCAGTAAGCCAAATCTTGCCACAGTCAATGGAAAGGCTGCCCATGTCATACGCAGTGTATGCCATTTCAAGGCATCAAGCGTAGCCAATATTACAACAAAAATAACCATGGGGAAGAACCATTTGCTGTCCATTATGCGCTGCCACCTGTCCCAATAGCGATGTACCATATTGCCATAGAGGAAGAATGGAAAATAGAGTAGTAACTGTACTAAACTGCTATCTACAAGGAAAGAACTTATCCACGTTTCTTTCCCCTTATAACCTAATGCCCAAGAAAAATAATTTGGCTGATAGTATGTCTCGTAAAAGCAGATTGAGATTAAGAACAATAGCGTAATAGGTATCCACGATTTCCATTTCAATTTGCACTCAAGATACGAAAACACATAGTAGATAATAAACATGTAAAGCAATACTATTGTAAACCAATAGCCTCCTTTAAAAACGGAATGAAATCCTTTTTCTACTGCTGGCCAAAAGTCTTTATACAATACTGCCATTGCAAAGAAAAAGAATACTACAGTGGGTATAGTCTGCACCTTGACTTTCTTCCAAAGTAATGCTCTCAGATTTCTAAGGTTCCACACCTGTGAAGCACGATAAGCCAAGAAACCGCTAACAAAAAAAAACAGGGGCATACGGAATAGAACTAAAAAGGGCATGGATGACGAATGACGCCATGACTCACCAAACCCTTGTTCTGCGACGTGATAGGCAACCACAAGTATCATTGTAAAACCTCTGAGGGCATCCAGCCATTCTAAACGAGGCTTTTTGATTGTATTATTTTCCATAATTGCTGCAAATTTAGTGAATTTATTTTGAACTTCCAATAAAAAAGTGTACTTTTGCAAAAAAAATAATAAAAACATGAAGCAATACGATTACTTGATAGTGGGAGCTGGTCTTTTTGGGGCTACTTTTGCCTATCGGGCCAAACTGGCTGGTAAGCGTTGCTTGGTTGTAGACAAACGTCCGCACACTGGCGGAAACTCCTATTGTGAGGATGTGGATGGCATCCATGTACACAAATATGGTGCCCATATTTTTCATACTAAGAACAAAAATATATGGGACTTTGCAAATAGCTTGGTCACCTTTAACCGTTATGTCAACTCGCCTATTGCGAACTACAAGGGTCGCCTCTATAATTTGCCGTTCAATATGAACACCTTCTATCAGATATGGGGTGTGAAGACACCTCAGGAAGCCAAGGCCAAGATCGACGAGCAGCGCAAGGAGATGGAGGGCCGTACGCCACAGAACATGGAAGAGCAGGCCATCTCGCTCGTGGGACGTGATATCTACGAGATACTCATCAAAGGCTATACCGAGAAGCAGTGGGGACGCAAATGTGTAGACCTGCCAGCTTTTATTATCCGACGTCTGCCTGTACGCCTGACTTTTGACAATAATTATTTCAATGATCCCTATCAGGGTATTCCTATTGGGGGATATAATATTCTGACTAACCAACTGCTCAATGGTATAGAAGTGAGGCTCAACACGGACTTCTTTACCGAACGTCAGCAATTGGAGACATTGGCAGAGAAGACTGTCTTTTCCGGTGCCATCGATGAGTATTTCGATTATCAGTTGGGCAAACTTGACTGGCGCACGTTACGCTTTGATCACGAACGACTCGACATACCCGACTATCAGGGCAACGCCGTGGTGAACTTCACCGACAGCGAGACCCCTTACACACGTATCATAGAACATAAGCACTTTGAATTCGGACAGCAGCCTTTTACCGTTATCAGTCGCGAATACAGCAGCGAATGGACGGCAGGCGAAGAACCTTTTTACACGGTGAATGACGAGCGCAACAACCGATTGGCTGCTGAATACAAAGTGCTGGGAGAACAACATAAGAATGTGATATTTGGCGGACGATTGGCCGAATACAAATACTATGACATGGACCAAGTAATGGCCCGTGCCTTTGAGAAATGGAATGAGCAATAATGGCAGAAAGCACGCTGAAAGAAAAAACGTCAAGAGGATTATTCTGGGGGAGCATCAATAATGGAACGACGCAGGTGCTAAATCTCCTGTTTGGCATATTCCTGGCTCGCAAATTGACACAGGCAGATTATGGAATCTTAGCTGTTATCTCTATCTTTACATTGGTGGCTGGTAGCATTCAGAGCGCAGGCTTCTCACAGGCATTGGCTAACTTAAAAAAGCCCACACATAATGACTATAATGCTGTCTTTTGGTTTAATATTCTGGCCGGTAGCATCATGTATGCCATCCTATTCCTTTGTGCACCAATTATTGCATGGTTCTTCCATCAGCCTGTATTGGTTGAGGTGTCACGTTTTACGTTCTTGGCATTTTTTATATCTGCTTTCGGCATTGTGCCCAACGCCTATCTGTGGATTAACTTTCGGAATCGCGAACTGGCTACAGCCAACTTCTTTGCTATGGTCATCTCTGGCTGCACTGGTATCTGGATGGCATATCACGACTTTGCCTATTGGAGTCTGGCTTGGCAGCAGGTCATATATATCACGACACTCAACATCGTCAGATACTATTACACACATTGGTTGCCAACCCTTCCAGTAGACTTCAGTCCCATCCGCAAGATGTTTAAGTTTTCTGTAAAGTTGTTGTTGACCAACATTCTTAACAGCATTAACCAAAATGTTCTAACTTTTATTTTTGGACGTATTTTCCCCATTGAAAGTGTAGGGGTGTTTAATCAAGCCAACAAATGGAATACGACAGGGAGTGGTTTTATTTCAAACACCATTAGCCAGGTAGCACAGCCTGTGATTAGTGCAGTCAATGACGATACTATTCGTGAACAGCGTGTGTTTCGAAAGATGACACGTTTCGCTGCATTTCTATCTTTTCCCGCTATGTTCGGATTAGCCATGGTTAGCGATGAGTTTATTGTAATTACTATTACTGATTACTGGGCAGACTGTGTTCCCATATTACAAATTCTGTGTATTGGAGGATCGTTCTTGCCTTTCTACACTTTGCACCATAACTTGTCAATTAGTCATGGACGATCAGACCTCTATCTCTGTTGTACTATTGTGCAGATTATTGTACAGTTGGCAATTGTTATCTTGTTTTCTAATTGGGGCATAACCACGATGGTTATTGCCTACAGCATTTTTACCATATTATTTCTTTTTGTGTGGCAGATTGTAACAGCGCCACTTTGTCGCATAACAATTTGGCAATTGTTTAAGGACATTCTGCCTTTTATGCTCATTGCTGCCTTTAGTATGGGAGGAACTTATGTCATAACATATTCTATCACCCATCTGCCTCTTCTCTTGATTGTACGCATTACCATTGCGACATTATCCTATCTCGTTTTACTCAGATTATTGCATGCAGAAATCCTCAATGAATGTGTACAATTCATTAAAAACAAAAAAAAATCACATTAATGCTATGAAAAAACAAGTTACACTCATTATTCCAACCTATAACATGGAGAAATATCTCCATACATGTCTTGGGTCACTTGTTACTAATGACAATTGTATGGAACAAATAGAGGTACTTGTCATCAACGACGGCAGTAAAGACGCGTCGTCGGCCATTGCACATGAATACGAAAAAAAATATCCAGGCACGTTTCATGTCATTGACAAAGAAAATGGCAACTATGGTTCGTGTATCAATCGCGGTCTGAAGGAATCAACTGGTCGTTATGTTAAAATTCTTGATGCTGATGACCATTTCGACACTGCAGTCTTGGAAAAGTACATTCAAAGTATAAAAGATATCGATACAGACTTGATTCTGACTGACAATATTGTCTTTGGCAACAATGACATCAGTAAAAAATACTATAATTTCAGAGTCCCGTCAAATTCCCGACAAGCCTTTGCTGAACATTGTGAGACCCTTATGGGGTGTATTCAGATGCACAATGTTACATACAAGAAGAGTATCTTCAGTACATTCGACTATCATCAAACAGAGGGAATTTCATATACTGACATGGAATGGATTTTCGCGCCTATGGCACATGTGCGTACCTTTACATACCTGCCAATTCCCCTCTATAAATATTTAGTGGGACGTGAGGGACAAACCATCTCTAGTGAGCAAATCAAGCGTTCGAGTAATCATGTTATAAAACTTGCCAATTCAATGTTGACAATGTTCACTGAGACTGGTGACGTAGAACCTGCAATATACAATTATCTCTATTTTCGGCTTAATCGACAAATCAAAAGTCTTTATCGTACTTTTCTTGCAGAGTTTCCTGGGCTAAATTTGAACGATTTAATTGCTTTTGACAAACGTCTTGAAAAAGAACTACCACAGCTCTACTCCGATTGTGGGCATATCACTATGGGCCCTTTTATACACATCCGGTACGTGAATTATTGGCGCAAGCATCATTATGCTCCTCAACCTATATATTTCTATACCATTTTCAATAGCTACAGGAAAATCTTGTTCTGGTGCAAGAGGAAACTACATATTGATCATGCATAGCCTGTTATCTACTCAATAGGTATATGCTTGAACCTGTTGTTGAGGAACCGGACTATTTTCGCAAGACACCTCAGTAGCGGGAAAATACTTTGGAAGTGTGACAGCACGACGAAGTCACTAAGCATGTTATTGTTGATGCGCGCAAACCTGATATAGTCATCTTTGTAGAAAGGATCTATGACTTCGTTTATTATGCGTCGATTCTCAATCAGGGTGTCTCTCCACCTTTGCTTGCTTATTCCTCCACCTTCGCAAATCGCAAGAATATCTGTAATGCATGATATGGAAATCTTCTCTTTTGCCAATGGTTCAACGACGGATTTTAGATCTGCAATTAGCTTGTATGATTCGTCAAAACCATATTTCTGTAGAATCTCCTTGCGGTAATATACTGCTTGGTGGTTTAGGCCAATGGAGAGGATGTCGTATAGCGTCATGCTACTTTTAACCATTCTTATTTGACCTCCGTAGGTTTCTCCGCCTAAAATAATGTCGCCGTCAAAATCGTTTACAAGGGATAAAACGTCTTTGTGTGCAAATATGTCACCAGCATTCATAAAGACCACATAGTCGCCAGTCACGTACTTGATGCCTTTGTTCATGGCATTATAAATGCCCTTGTCTTTCTCTGATACAGCGACGGTGATGATGTCCTCGTTCCTGCCCATGATGTCCAAAGAGCCATCCTTGCTGCCTCCGTCAATGACAATCACTTCCTTCTGTCCATAGTTAAGTAGACGTATACTGTCTAGCGTCCGTTCCAACCCGTCAGCATTGTTGAATGTGACGACGATGATGGAATATTTTCGATTGTTGTCCATTATTTGTAGTTTCTTTTCACGTCATTGATGATACTATCCGGCACCAGCCCTTTAATGCTCTCGCCGGCCCTTACTCTTCTGCGAATATCGGTGCTGCTGATGTCGAGCAGGGGAACGTTGATGGTGCCGGGATGGTTGTCGCGGGGGTAGACGATGATGTCGTGGTGCCACAGGATGTCCTGCCAGTGACGCCAACGCTGGAAGTGGGCCCAGTTGTCGCCGCCTAATAATAATATAAAGGTGTGGTCGGGGTAGTCGGCACTGAGGTGCTGCAGCGTGTTCCAAGTGTAGCTGGGCTTGGGCAGGTGGAACTCGTAGTCGCAGGCTTTGATGCCGTCAATGCCTTCAAGGGCTTTTTGCGCCATCTCCAGACGCAGATTGTCGTCCAACAGGTCGGCGTCGCCAAGTTTTAGCGGATTCTGTGGCGAGACCATGAGCCATACCTCATCTACATGGCATTGTTCCAGCACGGCTTGTGCCAATGCGATGTGCCCGTTGTGTATGGGGTTGAATGACCCGCCAAAGATACAGAACCTCCCCCGCCCCCTCCAAAGGAGGGGAGTGCCTGACAGTGTATGGACTTCGTTGTTCATATTTATTCCCCACCTGCTAAGCCCTCCTCCCCTTTGGGGAGGTCGGGAGAGGTAAAGTCTTTTACCACTTTCAGCGTCTCCTGCTTGGCTGTCTCCAAGTCATCGTTCACGATAATCCTATCGAACTGAGGGGCGAAAGTCATCTCGTACTCGGCTTTTGCCAGACGTTCGGCGATGGCTTTGGGGGTGTCGGTGCCGCGACCTTCCAGACGGCGACGCAGCTCCTCGACCGATGGGGGCTGTATGAAGAGGCTCAGGGCCTCGTCGCCATAGAATTTCTTGATGTTTACGCCGCCCTTGACGTCGACGTCGAACACCACGTTCTGTCCTGCCTCGCGCTGGCGCTCCACCTGAGCCTTCAGTGTACCGTAGAAGCGGTTCTCATAGACTTCCTCGTACTCCAAGAACTCGTCGTTCGCAATCTTCTCCTTGAATTCCTCAGGAGTCAGGAAGAAGTACTCTACGCCGTTCTGCTCCGTGCCTCGTGGGGCGCGACTGGTACAGGAAATAGAGAAGTAGAGCTTCAACTCCGGATGCTCTTTCATCAACCACTGCACAATGGTGCTCTTTCCGCTGCCGCTGGGGGCAGAAACAATCAGCATCTTGCCTTTCATAATTCGTGTTATTCGTGAAATACGTGGTTCCTGTTATAGTGCGTTGAGCACCTGCTCCTTGATCTGCTCCAGCTCGTCCTTCATCTTGACGACGATGTTCTGCATCTCGGCCTGGTTCGATTTCGAGCCTGTGGTGTTGATTTCGCGTCCCATCTCCTGAGCGATGAAACCGAGCTTTTTGCCCTGTCCGGCCTCTTCGGCCATCGTCTCGCGGAAGTATTTCAGATGGTTGCTGAGGCGCTGCTTCTCCTCGCTGATGTCCAGCTTCTCGATATAGTAGATGAGCTCCTGCTCCAGACGGTTCTTGTCGTACTCGACGCCAGGAATCTGCTGCAGACCGTCGACGATGCGCTGGCGGATTTTCTCCACGCGGCTCTTCTCGTAGGGCTCGATGCTGATGAGCAGCTGCTCGATGTTGTCAATCTTCTCGGCAAACTTCTTCTGCAGGGCTGCACCCTCCTGAGTGCGGAAGTCCACCAGCTTGTTCAGGGCCTCGCTGACGGCCTGACGGGCCACTGCCCACTCCTCGTCGCTGAGCACTTCCTGCTCCGTCTTCGTCATCACGTCGGGCATGCGCAGCAGGGTGTAGAAGGGATCGGCAGACATGGGGATGCCCGTCTTCTCGCTGATGGCCTTCATCTGGCGATAGTAGTTCTCCAGCAGGGCGCCGTTGATGGGCGTTGCGTCGACGGTGCTGTCTTTCTCTATCCACAGGCTGAAGTCCACCTTGCCGCGGATGACGGCTGTTTGTACCATCTGGCGTATTTCCATCTCCTTCTCGCGATAGAGCGGTGCGATGCGTGTTTGCAGGTCGAGCTGCTTGGAGTTCAGCGACTTGACCTCAACGTTGATTTTCTTGTCCTTGTAAGCTACGACAGCCTTGCCGTAGCCAGTCATCGATTGTATCATTGTGCTTCTTCTTTTGTTTCTGAGTGCAAAGGTACGAAAATAAAGTGAAGAGTGAAGAGTGAAGAGTGAAAAATTTGCTGCCGCCATTCATTTTTACCCCTCTGTCTCGCCACAGTCTTCCTCGCTGACGTCCAGACACTGGCGGATGATGTTGTAGGTATAGCCACGCCCCAGGGCGAAGCGCACCAGCTTCTGGTTCAGCTCGTAGTCGCTCTCGGCCTTCGTGCTGCGCCGTTTCTGCTTCAGCAGAGGACGCAGCACACTGAGATATTCCTCATCGTCCACCTCGTCGAGCACCTGCTGGCGGATGTCCTCGTCGATGCGCTTCTGCCACAGCGCCTGCTCTACCTTGCGACGCCCCCATTTGTTATACCTTATCTTGTCGCGAACGAAAGCACGTGCGTAGCGTTCGTCATCGACATAGCGTTCACTTATCAGTCGCTGCATGACGCGGGCTTGGGTCTCTTCCGACATCTCCCATCGTCGCATTTTCTCCAACATGTCGTGTTGGCAGTGCTCGCTTTTTGCACAGAGTTGTGCCAGTTGTAGGTAGGCTCCTTGTTCAGTCACTTCTTTCATCGTTGTGCTCTTATCATTCGTTGTTTGCCGAACTGGTCTTCCTTGATCTCGATGTCGTGGTATGACATCGTACTTAACAACTGCAGCATGTCGCCTGCATACAGCGGGTTTATTTCAAAGTATAGCCAGCCGTCAGGCTTTAGGGCCTTCTGACCGTATTCTGCGATGGTGCGGTAGAACAGTAGTGGGTCATTGTCTGGCACAAAGAGTGCGATGCTGGGCTCGTGCTCCAGGACGTTCTGTTCCATCGCAGCCCGTTCCTTTTGGCATATATAAGGCGGATTGCTGACAACCATATCCCAACGTTCTCTATTTACTATGTCTTTCAAATTCAACACATCGGCTTGTGTGAACGACACATGAACATGGGTACGTTTGGCGTTCTCCCTCGCTATGTTCAATGCCTCTTCAGAGATGTCCCACGCCGTTACCTCAGCCTCGGGAAGTGCTGCCGCCAGCGTACAGGCGATGCACCCGCTACCCGTCCCGATGTCGAGAATCGCACACGGGGGCTGTCCCCCTGTGCTCTGCAGAATCCAGCGGCAGAGCTCGTAGGTCTCCGGTCGGGGGATGAGGACGCCGGGGGCTACGCGGAAACAATGGGGGCCGAACTCCGCTAGCCCCAGAACGTACTGCACTGGTTCGCCCGTCAGTAGTTGCTCTATAATGGCTTGCAATTCCTCTGCTGGCAACATCTGTTCCTTTCCCAGCACGATGTCGCTCATGGTTAATCCATAATGTTTCTCCAGCACCAGCCTAACCACAGCTCGTGCCTCGTTTTCGTCATAGATACTTGTCAACGGTTGCCACAACTCCTTATAGGTCATCGTTTCAAGATTATTTTCCCGCCTATAATGTAGATACCCGCTTTGTTGGTTTGCTTCGGAACGATACCGTTGAGGCGTATGACCCTTTGTTGAGCATCATGCCGCATGGGGACAGCTATGACAGAGTCTATGGTGGTGTCTACTTCGTGTAGCCGGTATTTGCTCCACATGTAATTCTGCTGATAGGCATGAAGTGACCTTGATGGTACGTACACATCAACATTGAAGTCTGACATCATGGAGGTTCCCATGTCGTAATAAGGCGGCACGGCAGGCAGTCCCGTGATGCGACTCAGCTGGGGGCAGTCATGCAATGCACCGGCGCCTAAGCTGTCTACCTCAGCATGCAGTACCAACGTGCGGAGATAAGGTTGCTTAAAAAAAGCTTCCTCTCCAATGCGTTTGATGCTAGTGGGTAGGGTATAAAGCGTGTCAGTGCGTCCAGTGGGATAGTATATGAGACGTTGGTGATGCCTGTCGGCAAGCACACCTTCCACGTCGAAGAAATTGGGATTATCTGTGGCGATGCTGACACTACGTAGGTTCATGCACTGCGTGAAAGCCCCGTTGCCTAATGATTGCAACGAATCAGGTAGGATAACCTCTTCTAATTCTTCACATTCAAGAAAAGCCCCGCTGCCAATGAAATGCGTATGAGAAGGCAGGCTGACTTGCTTCAGGTTCCGACATCGTGCGAAAGCCCAACTATCAATGGAGCGTACTGATGTGGGAATACTATAGTTGCGTAGCCCCGATTCATAGAAACACATGTTCCCGATGGAGGTAATAGAGTCAGTACCCGCGATGGACTTCAGCGACGTACATTCGGCAAAAGTACCGTCGGGTAGGCTAGAAAGCGGGCAAAGAAAAACAACTTCCTTCAATCTGGTGCAGTTGCGTAAAATATAGCTACCAATTTCTGTTACTGATGCTGGAATGGTGATGCTTTCAATAGGTGTTTCAGAAAAAGCATATGATGCAATGACTTGAAGCGAGTCGGGCAGATTGAGCTGACGTAGATGCCGGTTTTTGTTCAGTGTCTGTATGCTTCTGACGCTTTCGGGTACAGTGAAAACCTCTTCTTGCTTGTTCCTTGGATACCAAAGCATTTTGCTCATAGCCTTGTCGTAGAGCACACCATCCTGAGTGGTGTAGTTGGCGTTAGCTGGATTAATGCAAACAGCTTTCAGTCCTCTGAATTCTGACAGCCGGTAGACATCAACGTAGTTCATGCTGGCTGGCAGGTTGAATACGTCGTACTCGTGGTCTCCAGCATCCAAGATGTCCGCAGCCCGATAGAGTGTGGAAATCTCGAAGTTTACGGTGTGCAGGTTAACACAGTTCAGAAATACACTATAACCCCAATGCTCTACAGTAGAGGGCAATGTGACCGATGTCCATTGCAGACAATAAAGGAAAGCACAGTCACCCACAGCTCTGACTGTGCTTGTGAGATCAAAGGGCTCCAGTTGTTCGCAGTAGGCGAAAGCTCGACTGCCAATGGTGCGGATGGAGTCGGACAAAACGACTTTGGTGAGGTTAGTACAGTCTTCAAAAAGCCCGTCGCTGATGTCAATCAGCGTAGCAGGAAGTTCGGCACTTTGTAGCCTGTGGCAGTAGCTGAAGGCACGGGCTCCTATATGGGTGACACTTGCCGGCACCTTCAACGTCTGAAGTTGGAGGGTAAGGTAGAACACGTCGTCAGCAATGCTTGTCACCTGATACTCCTTCCCGTCATGCCACACTGTAGCAGGTATCTCCAGATTCTTCCAAGTCTCAGACATAACGTCGGCACGGGCAGTAATCTCCACGGTGTTTAATGAGTCTGAAATTACACAGAAGGTCAGGCCTTCCTGTGTGAAGCTATCAGCTGTTGCTGTTATTGGAGCACAGACAGTAAGCAGAGCTATCAATAGAAGTTCACCAATTCTCATGATGTGTTTTTGCTTTTTCGATGCAAAGATACAAATAATTCTTGTAACAGCGCATATAATCAACTCTTTTTGTTTATTCCGAATTGATAGAATAAAAAGAGTGCGTCACACACTATCGTAACGCACTCTTTCTGTTCAGGATTTTTGTCTTATTTGAACATCAGCTGTGCAAACTGATAGAGGCTGCGACGCCAGGTGTGCCACTCGTGAGCAGTGCCAGGAGAAGAGTAACCGACGGCGTTCATGCCGAGCTGTTCCTTGATGTTCTTGGCTGCCTCTTCGCAACCCATGTTCTCCTTGCCGCCACCGCTCATGAAGAGCAGTTTGACGTTCTTAGCGAAACCTTCTGAAGCCTTCACCTGGTCAACGCTCCATGCACCGCTGCTGAATGAACCGACATAAGCGAACTTCTCGGGATTGGCAAGTGTAATCTCACGAGCCTGCATACCACCCATTGACAGACCGGCATAAGCACGATGCTGAGGATCTGCAATCACACGATAGTTCTTCTCGACCATCGGGATGATATCGTTGAAGAGCACGTTCTTGAAATCTTCAGAGAAACCGCCGAAGCCTCCGAAACCGCCACGACGCTGACCACCTTGACCTGGAGCCCCCTGAGGACGCTGGCCCTGAGGCATGCCCTGAGGACGCTGGCCACCCTGGCCGGGAGCACCCTGCGGGCGCTGGCCCTGAGGACGAGGACCGCCAAAGCCGAAGCCACCCTGTGCACCAGGACGGCCCGCATTCAGGCCATTGTCCATCACGATGATGCAGGGAACGGCCTTGCCCTCGGCAATCAGGTTGTCCATAATCTGGGCGGTGTGGCCCTGCTCGGCCCATCCGTATTCGTTCTCACCCATACCGTGCTGCAGATACAGAACGGGGAACTTCTTGGTGGGGTTGGTGAAGTACTCGTGAGGCAGATAGATGTGGCAGCGACGCATCTTCTCGGTGTAGGTTGACCAGTAGAACACCTCGCTGACAGAGCCCTGGGGGACATTCTTCACCTGCCAGAAGTCCTGGTCGTCTGAAGGAATCTCGATACCGCTTCCCCAGCGGCTGGCACCATAGTAGTACAGGCTATTCGGGTCGGGCACGTTAGCGCCGTCAATGTTCAGCTGATAGTAGTGGAAGCCCTCGTCCTGAGGCTCTGAGGTACCAGTCCACACGCCGTTCTCGTCCTTGGTCATCTCATAGATCTTACCAGCGATGTCCAGTCCTACGAACGTAGCCTTGGGGGCCGAAATCTGGGCGCGCACCTGACGCTTGGAGTTCACAGCCGGGAACTGCTTGTTCTCCTGGTTGGTCGATGCAGGCTTGAAGTCCTCAACCTCTGCTTTTACTGAAGGAACAACGGGGTTTCCTCTCTGGGCACCAAACTGAGCAGATGCCGTCAGGCTCGCGAGAGCCATCAATGAAAGAATAATTTTTTTCATAAGTTAGGTAAAATACGTTTTAAGTTGATAATACTATGTGCTTTAGACGCTCTTTCCCAACGAAAGTTAAAAGCCTGCCCTATTTTGTTAGAGAAGATTAACATTTCCGTATGGCCGACTTCCAGTTTTTTTTCGTAATTTCGCCCCCCGATGAGCTATACGAAAGAAGACGAAAGATACATGCGCCGCTGTCTGCAGCTGGCACGTAACGGTGGGCAGAACGCCAAACCGAACCCCATGGTGGGAGCAGTCATCGTGGCTTTCCCTTCGACAGAAGAGGGCGGGGGAGAGGCTCGCATCATTGGCGAGGGCTACCACGTGCGTTGTGGCGAAGGCCACGCTGAGGTAAATGCCTTTGCCTCGGTGCGTCCTGAGGACGAGCCGTTGCTGAAGGAGGCAACGATGTACGTCTCACTGGAGCCCTGCTCGCACTACGGCAAGACACCGCCCTGTGCCGACCTCATCATCAAGAAAGGCGTCCGTCGTGTCGTCGTGGGCTGCATCGACGACTTCGCCGAGGTGCAGGGACGCGGCATCCGGAAGTTGTGCGATGCCGGCATCGAGGTCGAGGTGGGCGTGCTGGAGGAAGATTGCCGTGCGCTGAACCGCCGTTTCTTCACGTTCCATCGTCTCTCGCGCCCGTACATTATATTAAAGTGGGCTCAGACGGCCAACGGCTTCATCGACGATGACGGCCGTCCCTTGGCCATTTCGTCGCCCTTCACCCGTATGCTCAGTCACAAACTGCGTGCCGAAGAAGATGCGATTCTCGTGGGGCGCGTCACCAACGAGCGCGAGCATCCGCAACTCACCGTTCGTGAGTGGAGCGGTCCAGACCCCAAGCGGCTCGTCGTCGACCGCACCCATCCCCTGAACCTCGAGTCGCTGCATGCCCACGGCGTCCAGTCGCTCATTATCGAGGGCGGCACGAAGACACTCCAGTCATTCCTTGCCCAGAACCTGTGGGACGAGCTGCGTGTGGAGACCAACCTCAGCCTGACCGTCGCTGCAGGCACCCGTGCGCCACAGCTACCCGCCAATGCCGTTGTGGTGAGTAGCCGCAGATATGGTGATAATGTGATTACGGTCTATCGTTTTAGTCACTGATACAAATAGCCAGTGGTTCACTTCCGCCCGAAGTCCGCAGGCACCTCGCCCCACTTCCCCGTCTCCCATTTGACGATGGGGTTTCGGAAGTTGTGCGTCAGCAGCCAGCGCTCAGCCCGCTCAATAATCTGGTAGAGCGGTTCCGTCTCCGGCGTACGTTCCAGCTTCGTCTTACATTTCCGCTTCTGTACCCACAGAATGGCGTTGTACGAGTCCGAGTAGATGGTCTTTCCGTGTAGTCCCTGCTGCCAGCAAAGCGCCAGCGCGTGGACGATGGCCAGGAACTCGCCGATATTGTTCGTGCCCTTCATGGGGCCGAAGTGGAACACGCGGTAGCCTGTCTGCAGGTCAATTGCCTGATACTCCATCGGTCCCGGATTGCCCGAGCACGCCGCATCCACGGCCCATGCGTCAGCCGTCACCTCCATGGGCAGCGGCAACACGGTGTCATTTCTATATGTCGGTGGGTTCTGTAACATATTCTGAGATGCAAAGGTACGAATAAGTGGGCACAATACAAAATAAAAAGACCTTTTTTGTTTTATTGCGGAATGAAAAGAACCCCTCACCATACTCACCCAACTATGTTGGATTGCCGATGTACAAAGGGTTTTGCGAAATCAGATACTCACCCACATACTCACCAAGGTGCTCACCAAACCATTCACCTGCATCAGAATCATCATACTCTGAAACATGTTGTATTTATGAAGTGAGGGTGCACGAAGGTGAGTATGTGGGTGAGTGTCTGGGTGAGTATGTCGCAATCAAAAATCGTCCGCAAAGCCTTTACAGACAGGCTTTTAGATTTATGTGGGTGAGTATGGTGAGGGGTTTTTGAAATTTATATAAAAAAGTACCTCGTTTGTGAGCGTTCAAGAAATTCTCAACAGGGCACGACTTTTGAAAATTTCTCCATGACTTTTGCGAAATACTCATGGAGTATTTTTCAAAACTCGCCCCCTTCTGAAAGCATAATAAGAAAAAGGAGGGTGTGTCACGTTGAATGACACACCCTCTTTTGTATTTGTAGGAATCGGAATTACATGCGCTCGGGAACCTCGATGCCCAGCAACGACATGCCGCTCTTGATGATCTTGGCAACATTCTTGGCCAGTACGAGACGGACGGCACGCTTGTCGGCGTCGGGCTCGTTGAGAATCGAGTAGTCGTGGTAGAACTGGTTGAAGACCTTCGTCAGCTCGTAGCAGTAGTTGGCGATGCCAGAGGGGCTGTA
>Ga0265299_10001442_pt1 | contig 27074 bp, 19 predicted proteins | sample AusTroGonzalo_MG_4_FD_193485 | JGI IMG/M metagenome (GOLD analysis project Ga0265299, IMG submission 193485) | Bovine rumen microbial communities from tropical cattle in Woodstock, Queensland, Australia - Gonzalo_02 | ecosystem: Host-associated > Mammals > Digestive system > Stomach > Rumen ... | reverse complement strand
GGGGGGGGGGTTAAATGGTTTCCAGCGCCCTGTCGAGCTCCGAGATTATGTCGTCGACGTGCTCGATGCCGATCGAGAGCCGGATCAGCTCGGGCAGGACCCCGCCTTTCCTGAGGTCCTCGTCGGAGAGCTGCGAGTGCGTCGTCGATGCAGGATGTATGACAAGCGACTTCGCGTCTCCGACGTTGGCGAGAATCGAGAAGATCTCGCCGTTGAGCGCGTCCGCGAAACATCGGGCCTTCTCCGCGCCGCCCTTGACGCCGAAGACGACCATTCCGCCTGCGCCATTCGGAAGGTACTTCTTCGCGAGTTCCGGCTGCGTGAGGGAAGGATACTTGACCCAAGCGACCTTCGGGTGCTTCTCGAGGTGCTTTGCGACTGCGAGCGCGTTTTCGCTGTGGCGCGCGATGCGAAGCGGCAGCGACTCGACGCCCTGAAGAAAGATCCACGCGGCGTCCGGCGCGAGCGTCGGGCCCTGGTTGCGGATGCCGACCGTGAGAAGGCGAATCGAGAACGCGATGGGCTTGAGCGGTTCGGGGAGGTCGTGAGCGAACCTGAGACCATGGTAGCCCGCGTCCGGCTCGTTGTAGAGCGCGAACTTGGGGTCGCTCCAGTCGAAGCCGCCTTTTTCGACGACGACACCGCCGATGCCTGTGCCGTGTCCGCCAATCCACTTCGAAAGAGAGTGGATCACGAAGTCCGCACCGTGATCGAGCGCCCTAAGGAGGGGCGGCGGCGTGAAAGTCGCGTCGACGACGAGCGGCAGGTGGTGCTTGTGCGCGACCTCGGCGTACTTCTCGATGTCCGCGATGTCAAGGGCGGGGTTGCCGACCGCCTCGATAAAGAGAAGCCTAGTCTTCTCGTTTATCGCCGATTCGACGGCCCCAAAATCGTTGACGGGGGTAAAGTTAACCTTGATACCCGCGTTCGGGAGGATTGCGTCAAACTGGCTGAACGTACCTCCGTAGAGGTTGCTCGCTGCGACAATCTCGTCGCCAGCGCGGGCAATGTTCGTGATGGTGAAGAAGATCGCCGCCGTGCCGGATGAGAGCGTCTGCGCCGCCGCACCGCCCTCGAGCGCCGCAATGCGCTTGGCGAGGACGTCGTTCGTCGGGTTCATGAGGCGAGCGTAGATGTTGCCAAGCTCCCTGAGTCCGAAGAGGTCGGCACCGTGCTTGGAGTCGCGGAAGTTGTAAGCCGTCGTCCTGTAGACCGGAACGGCCCTTGCGTTCGTGGCGGGGTCGCCGTGCGCGTCCTGACCCGCGTGAATCGCCAGCGTCTCGATATGGAATTTTTTCTCGCTCATGTCGTCTTCTCCTTTCTTGCGTTTGAACGGGGCTATTGTAACATTCGCCCTTGCCATTGAATAATTGGAAATGATTTCTTATATCCATAGGCAATTCCTATATCAAGGATTAGGAATTTTTGCTACAATACCCTCCACCATGACATTGCAACAACTCAGATACGTAGACCAGGTCGCATCTGTCGGCTCGATAAGCGAAGCGGCGCGCAAGCTCTTCGTCTCGCAGCCGACGCTGACAGAGGCGGTGCGAACGCTAGAGGAAGAGCTTCGCATCGCGATCTTCAACCGCTCCGTGAAAGGCGTCTCCGTCACGCGCGAGGGCGAGGAGTTCCTCGCGTCGGCACGGCAGATACTCGACGACACGGCGCGCATACAGGAGAAATACACCGGGAAGGCCGTGCGCAGGCCGCAGTTCGCCGTATCGTGCCAACACTACGCGTTCGCGGTCGAGGCGTTCATGGAAGTCGTCCGGGAATGCGGCGCCGAAAGCTACGACTTCACGCTGCGCGAGACGGTGACGAGCGAAATCATCGACGATGTCGTCCGCCTCAGGAGCGAGATCGGCGTCCTGTATCTCTCGCGACGCAACGAGCGCGCGCTGACAAAAATACTGAAAAAGGAAGAGCTATCCTTCGAGGAGCTCTTCGTCTCGCGGCCCCATGTATTCCTCGGGAAGCGCCACCCCCTCGCAAAGAAGAAGCTCGGCGTCACGCCGAAGGAACTCGACGACTATCCCTTCATATCCTTCGAACAGGGCGTTGAGAATGCGCTTTACTTCGCCGAGGAAGTAATGCCTGCGATCGACCGCAAGAAGAACATACGCGTGCGCGACCGCGCGACAATGACAAACCTGATCCTCGGGCTAAACGGCTACACCGTCGCCTCCGGCGCGCTCTCGCGCGAACTAAACGGACCCGACGTCATCGCCATACCTTTGAAAATGGACGACTTCATCCGCGTCGGGCTCATCCGCCGCTCGGGCATCCCCCTTTCCTCGGCTGGCGCGACATTTGTCCGCGTCATCAAGTCTTACGCCGCCTTGCGTAAAAACAAGTAAGGCGACAAGCCATTTCTGAGACACCATGTCCCACAACTGGGACAGTCCGTCGCATTTCCCCAATGCGTCCGCCTATTTTCCACCTTGGCATGGGCGGTGCAATATTCTCGGTTGTCTGCGCAAGATGGCGCGGATGGAAGATTTGAAAGGAGAAGGAAAAATGAACACGATAATGAATATTGATCCGTGGGGATTCCTGGACGACCTGCTCGGCGTACCGAGCCGCACGTTCCAGGCGATGAGGGCGCGTGCAGCCGGGCGCTTCCCGCCCGTGAATGTGTTCCTCGACGACAACGCGATTCTGCTCGACCTCCAGCTGCCGGGGAAGACGGCGAAGGACGTGACGCTCACGCTCGAATCGCAGGCAGTCGTGATAGCCGACAAGCCCGCCGCGGTCGATGGTAAAGAGGTGCAGCCCGCATGGAGCCGCCGCCTCGACCTGCCCTTCCGCGTCAACGCCGACAAGGCCAACGCAAAGTTCACCGACGGCATACTCCGCATCGAGCTGCCGAAGGCCGAGAAGGAAGGCGTCAAGCACATCGCGATCCAGTAAGGACCGCACAAAAAGAAAGGAGATTTAAAATGAACACCGAAGAGAAATTCACCGTTCCGTCCACGCAGTTCGTGGAGAATCCAGATGGCTACGTGCTGAAGGCGTCGCTGCCCGGAATCGCAAAGGAGGACACGGAGCTGCACGTAGAAGGAAGGACGCTCGTCCTGAAGGCGAAGAGCCACTACCAGAATCCGGCCGGCTTCCGCCAGGTGGCCGCCGAGTTCGAGCACGAGAGCTACGCGATGAGCGCAGACCTCCCAGAGATGGCCGACATAGGAACAATGACGGCAAAGCTCGAAAACGGGCTTCTCACCGTGACAATCAAGAAGCGTCCCGAGACGCAGCCGAAGAAGATCGAGATCCTCTAACGGCCAGACTAACAACAAGACGGCGGCGGGTGCACTTTGCGCCCGCCGCTATTTGTTAGCGGCGGCTGAGGCCTGCGCCCGACCTGCTCGCCCGACCCGCAGTTTGCGAGCACCCCACCGGCATGATTTTGACGCGCGCGCCTTCACGCGCGCCCTTTACGCTGGCGGTCAAAATCACACCGGGCCCGCAAACGTGCTCTCGCGCGCCAATCGGCTCTCCGGCCTCAGCGCTTCGTTCCACCGCTAACTTCACTCACCGCCAACTACAGCACTTGCGTCACTGATTTCAACAACTTTAGATTCCGCCACTACCGACTCTGCCTCACCCAATTCCTTGAGGCACGCAGCACGTTCGATGCGCTTGCCCTTACGGCTTTCGAGACGGACATGGAGATCAATGAGGTTCTTTGCCGCCTTGGCAATCGTCTGGGCATGGGGAGCATCGACTAGGACGCTGCGGGCATCGTCATATTTCGCCTGCATATCGAGGATTGCCTTGCCAACCCCCTCGAACGTCGTGAGGAATGTGTTCATCCGCGACAGAAGTTCGCGTGCCGTGTTGACGACCTCCTCCTGGTTGCGCGCCTCTTTCTCATGCTGCCAGGCAAGATAGACGAGCCGAAGATAGGCCAAAAGTGTCAATGGCGTCACGAGGATGACATTGTTGTCAGCCGCGAACTTCCAAAGCGACGGCTCCGCTTTGAGAGCCTCCAAAAGCGGCGCTTCATAGCCAACAAACATCGCCGTCACTGGCAGGTAGTTCCTGTCCTTATGCTCTTCCGAGAAGACCTTGGGGTACTTCTTTTTAGCAAGCTGGTCGATTTTCTCGCGAACGCGGGCAACGTGTTCGGCCAGCTTCGCCTGACGCGTCTTCTCGTCCTTTGCCTCGACATACTGAAAATAAGACGTGAGGACAACCTTGCTGTCAATAATCAGCCAGCGGTTCTCAGTGTCGCATACCTGAGCATCAGGGCGATCCGACGAAATGCCAGTTTGCAAAAAGAAGTTAACACCTTCCTCAAGTCCGGCCTGACGAAGCTTTTCCGCAAGGATCTCCTCCCCTTTGCGCCCTTGAAAGCCGGAATTCGACGAAAGCGCCTCGCTGACACCGGCCAACTCCTTGGCGACGTCGCTGATGCGCCCGACATCTTTGTCAATCGCCTCGGCAAGCTTGGCATGTTCGGTCTGCGTCTTCTCCGTCGCCGAGCGGAGAACCTCAAGCTGCTCGCGAAGCGGTTTCAGAACACCTTCAAGCTGCTCAGAGTTCTTTTTTGTCAAATCGCCGCTTTGCGTCTTAAGCGTCTGGGCGGCAAGATTCGCAAACTGTTCCTGAAGCGTCTTGACCACCTCTGCGAAGGACTTCTCCTTCTCCTGCAGGAAGCGTTCTATTTCAACATTCTTTTCACGGAGCACCTTTGCCTGCTGTTCGTCCCGGTCCGCCAGCATCTGCTTGACGTCCTCGTCCTTGCGACGCAGGACGGCATCCTTCTCCGCAATCACCCTGGCACAAGCCTCATCCTTATCGGCAAGTTGCCGAGAGCAGGCGGACTCCTTGTCCGCGATCAAACGTTCGCATGTTGCCGCCTTCTCCGCAATCGCGTCCGCACAGGACTTGTCCTTGGCGTCAATTAGCTTCTGACAAGCCGCATCCTTCTCCTTGAGCGCGTTCTGGCAGACGCGATCCTTCTCCAGCATCCGCGCCTCGAAATTCTCGCGCTCCATCTTGACTGCTTGCTGCAGCTGCTCAAGCTGCGACTTTGTTTCGCCCGGCTCGGCCTTGGCCTTCTGCCAGAGGTAGACCAGAACAGCGACGGCAACCACAAGAAGACCGCAAAGCCCCGCCAACACACAAACGGCTATATTCATCCCATAAATCCTTTCGTTATTCTTGACATCGTCTTCTGCCATAAGAAAACAGGCTAGACCCGTTTTCTCATCAGTCTAAAAACGATACCAAAAATCAGATGCCAACGTTGCGCGGCACCTTGCGGCGACGCCCTCATCCGACATTCAAATTATACCAAAAACCACGCTGTTTGAGCGAAGCTGTAACGAGCAAGCAGGACGCCCCGCCACTACTTGCTCAGTATCTCTTCACGAACGTTTTTCGGGGCGAGTTCGAACTGGTCGGTCTCCATCGAGTAGGAGGCGCGGCCCTTCGTGAGCGAGCGTATCGCAGTCGCGTAACCGAACATCGACGCAAGCGGAACGCGAGCGTTGACGACCTGAAGATCTCCCTTCATATCCATGCTGAGCACCGTTCCGCGGCGTCCGTTGAGATCGCCGAGGACTTCGCCCACTGACTCGGGTGGCGTCGTGATCTCGAGCTTCATGATCGGCTCGAGGAACTCGGGCGATGCGGCCTCGGCAGCCTCGCGGAAGCCCATCATCGCCGCCGAGCGGAACGCCACTTCGTCGGAAACCTCTGGGTCGAAAATAACCGCAGAAAGACATGTCACCTCGATGTCCGTCATTGGATAGCGCGCAAGGACGCCAGTGACGACACCGTCCTCTAGCCCCTGCTTCACGCAATCCTGCAGGCGCTTCTCGGTGACGAGATTCACAAAGTCGCGCGAGAGATCGACCTTCACGCCCTTGCCGCGCTCAAGCGGCTTCACTTCGATCTTGAGCGTCACCGCGTGGCGCTTGCCGCCGAGCTCGCGGTCGAAGGTGAACTCCTTCACCGCGCCCTTCGTCACCGTCTCGCAGTAGCTTACCATCGGCCGTCCGACATTTGCCGCACACTTGAACTCGCGCTTCAGGCGGTCAACGAGAATCTCGAGGTGAAGCTCGCCCATACCAGAGAGAATCGTCTGTCCAGTCTCCTCGTCCTCGCGGAACTGGCACGTCGGATCCTCCGCGGCGAGAGACTTCATCGACTCGACGAGCTTGTCCTTGTCAGCGGAACTCTTGGGCTCAATCGCCATGAACATCACCGGCTGAGGCGCTACAATGCGCTCTAGGTGGCACGGCTTCATTTCCGAGCAGAGCGTATCGCCCGTCGTGACTTCCTTGAGCCCCACGATTGCGCCGATGTCACCAGCGCGAAGTTCGTCGACCTCGGTGCGGTCGTCTGCAAAAAGGCGCACAATCTTCATGATACGCTCGCGCTTCTTCGTGCGCGGATTGTAGGCGTTCGCGCCCTTCTTTAGAACGCCGCCGTAAACGCGAACGAAGAAGAGACGCCCGACGAATGGATCGGTCGCAATCTTGAAGACGAGAGAGGTAAGAAGCTCCGAGTCCTCTTGCTTGCGCGTCACCTTCTCGCCGCTCTTGAGGTCGGTCGCCTCGACTGGCGGGCGGTCCGTCGGCGCGGGAAGGTAGGCGCAAATCGCATCGAGAAGCGGCTGCACGCCCTTGTTCTTGAAGGAGCTGCCGCAGAGGACAGGAACAAACGCGCCAGAGATGGTCGCGCGGCGGATTGCGGGGACGAGTTCCTCGGGCGCAAGGTCCCCCTTCTCGAGAAACGCCTCCATCACGCCTTCGTCGACATCTGCGACCTTCTCGACGAGTTCCGCGCGCGCAAGCTCGGCCTCGTCCTTCAGCTCGTCGGGTATCTCGCCGACCGTGAAGGTCTGCCCCTGGTCCGCGTCATCGCCCGCCCAGGTCACCGCCTTCATGTTGACGAGATCGACGACACCCTTGAAACCGTCCTCGCGGCCAATCGGAAGCTCGATCGGGCAGGCGTTCGCCTTTAGCTTGTCCCTGAGCTCGCCTACGACGCGCGCGAAGTCTGCGCCCATGCGGTCCATCTTGTTGACGAAAGCGATTCGCGGAACGTTGTATCGGTTCGCCTGGCGCCAGACTGTCTCGGACTGCGGCTGCACGCCGCCGACCGCGCAGAAGACGCACACCGCGCCGTCGAGGACGCGGAGCGAGCGCTCGACTTCCATCGTGAAGTCGACGTGTCCGGGAGTGTCGATGATGTTGATGTCGTGGCCGTTCCACTGGCAGGAGATCGCGGCGGACTGGATTGTGATGCCGTGTTCCTTCTCCTGGATCATGAAGTCCGTCGTCGTGTTTGCGTCGTGGACGTCGCCGGCGTGGTGTATCTTGCCGGTGTAGAGGAGGATGCGCTCGGTAGTCGTCGTCTTGCCCGCGTCGATGTGGGCGACGATGCCGATGTTGCGTACATTCGATAGCTCGGAACTCATAGACTGGTTATTATACCATATTGCAGCGCAGCAGGCAGGCGTCATTCCGCATCCGTGCGGCGACGAGTTTTGGCTGGTCTGTGCTGGTTTGCCTTCCAGTGTGCGGCTTTGTTTCGGGCAACCGTGCTCGCCCACGAGAAATGGCCGATTCGCGCGTCCTTGCGACCGCTCGACATATACATATATGCCTTCGGGTCGCAGTCCTGCGCGACTCGTCTCATTTTCGCGGGTTCCGCCCGGCGTCGGCCCAAAACAAAGCCGCGCAGGGCACTCTCGGGAGCTGGGCAAACGGCACATGCGTTCGTCTCTCGCTTCGGGGAAAAGCGCGACTCCTCCCGCGCGCTGCATCCACCGTCCGCTGCACGATACTTCGTCGGCGGGATACCGCCTCCTCGTCTCGCGCGCGTCCTGTGGCGCATCACGCGAACCGGAGTCTCGCCGTTCCCCTGCGCTCATTCCTCGCACATGCGCCGTTAGCCCGACCTTCCGCCATGGCGCGTTTTTCTTCGTAGCATCAGCGCGCGCCGACTTATCGTCGGCTCGCTTAACTACTTGCACCCGCAATCACACTTCTATCCGACGCAAATCCAACACTAGACGACTCTAACTGGGAGAGCGCCACGCTAGCGCCCGCTTCGCGGCTCGGCCTACAGCCTCGGTGGATATGGCGTCTCGCCGGCGCCATGGTCGCATATAAATGACTCCGCGGCAAATCCGACGTGGAAATCGACACCAACACGCAAACAGGCCTTTTACAACGGTTCTGCGGGGTCTGTCCCCAACTGTTTCGCAGGAATCCACTGAACCTGATCCACCCACATGCTGTCGGGCGCATACGATGTCGCGCCGTCCTTGCGGTATTCCCACTTTAGCATGTGTTTGCCGCCGCTCGTGATTTCGTGCGAGACATAATGCCATTCGCCATCGTGACCCGCGATCCGCGCCACAACCACATCGTCAACAAGGAACGCGCCGTAGTCGTAGTAGTCGTTCCTGCCATAATATATTCCTTGTGTCTAAAGAGCATCTACAGCCGACTTGATTACCTGTGAATTTGACGTTTTGTATTCTTTTTCCTGTTTTATTGCCCTTTCTCGTTCAATCTCGGCAACTTCGCGCTCTGCAACTTCCGCACCCTCGTGATCAATTAAGAATAGAAGAAGCGCCTTTGTGGAATTAGAATGTTGGGGATATACATTGTCTAAATACCAATAATTCTCTTTCTTTACAACAATCATCCTGCCCCCATAATCTCCATATGCAATATTTTCAAACACGTAATCGTATGACAACCCCTTCGTTCGTGCTTCGGGAAATTTTTGTAACAACGCATGGGTAACAAGATGTTCATGATTAGAAGTGCAATTTGGTGAGAAGGCATAAACTCTATATACAAGTCTGCTTTTAGGCGTATAATCTACAAAATATTTATCAAACTCAAGGAACTTTTTTCTAGGAGTAAATTCTGCTGTATATTCGCCAAGCAGCTCATGCGAAAGTATCCTTGTCGATCCCACTCCTTCAGAATACGAGGGTCGAAATTTGCTTATCGTGTCCAATTTCCTAATGCCTGGAACTTGTTTCAACGGCATCCCGATGGAAACGCCAAATAGTGTACCACAATTTTCAAAGTCCACTATGCGTTTATCCTTTTCGACAGGTTTCTTACGTGCGTATCCTGTTTGCTTCCTCGTTGTCTTTTCGCCAAATCTTGGGGTGGCCGACTCCTTTGGCTTTCGCACATAGACTTGCTTATTATAATCCCCGCCATAAGCTTGCGCAGGGGTGAGATATGCGCCAGCAACATTAGGCATAAATTGCATCGCTATTGTGCTAATAAAAACAATGTGCCACTTCATACCCTTACTCCTTCCTTTAGATTATTCTATTCGCCATGTGCCATTTATTCTTCTAAAGGCACGCCATTAGATATTTTAGCATCTGATTGCGAGATTAAAGGCACTCCATCTATAGACTTAGATTCACAGCATGTCGCAGAATCATGATTTGTTTTATCCTTTCTATTCTTCCGCATTGCTGACTTAAAATGCCGTGCAACGATTGAGGAAGCAGACTTCGCCTCTTCACAATCAAAAAGATTTGAGCGAAGGACTTCACCACGAAGGATAGACGCTATCTCGGTGTCCTCTATGCTTATGCCATCTCCGATTTTCCGGAGTTCACGTTTCAGCGTCGATACAAACATATCCGAGGTCAGGAGCGCGGCAATAACGAAGCGGTTCACGCACCGCGCCTTTTCACACACTTCTTCGCGGGCGCTTTTCAACACGCCTTCCTTGGTAACAATGAAAAGCTGCTCAAGATCGCGCTCATTTTTCGCGGACAACTGCAAGATGTTAAACTGTGAAACGCGATCCCAGGTTATCGGCAAGCCAGAATTGAGACGATAAATCTGCCAATCTATGCCGTTTGTGAGAATCAACCACCTTACGCCCTCCTTTGCACCATAATCTATTGCCTGTCGAAGATGGGACTCTCTAAGTTCAGTGCCAACAGACTTGCACTCAATAAGATACTCCACATTGAATCCCTTCCTCCCGTTATCCAGTTTTATGGCAAGATCGCAGTAGGTGCCGCGTATCGCATACTCTCTCGTAATCTCGCTATACTTTTCATAGCCGAAAACTTCAGACAAAATGTCTGTGATGATGTCAACAGTGTTGGACTCGTTGAAGTCCTGCTTCTTAGCATCAGACAGAACCTTCTGGAACTTCGGAAGCGCAGCGCGGATCTGCGATTCCGTTTTCTTCGCCATTTTCATTTTGCAACCCCATTCTTCCGACACCTTCCTCTCGAAAGGCACACCGCGCAAGGCTCGGAAAAGAAACGTGGCGTGCCTTAAAATCCATGTTCTGATCGAGGCACGACCAAGCGCCTGTAGTCAAACACAAATATAAGACACGCCACGCGGATTGTCCGCGCAACGCATCTCACATACTCGGCTTGACTAATGAAATTTGGTCGTTTTCGATCAGAGCCAAATACGCAAGATTGCGTACGTGCTGCGGGCGTAGGATGCGTTTCCGCAGCTCCTCGGGTTGGAACGCGGCAAGAGTGCCGCGTTTCCTTGCGAGGTTTTGGCCTTGGCCTTTCGGCCTCAGCCCGATGGCTGGGATTGTCACTTCCCAGCCGATGTCAAAGATCACGCTCCGCAGGATGTTTCCCTTGGAACATCGTTATTATACCAAAAACCGCTCCGAATGGAGCGGTAGAATTGCGGAAAGTCAATAAACTCGCCGATTGAACATCGGCGAGCAGGCGACAGATAGGCGCTTACCAGGGGGATTTTTGAGACCCTATCGAGGGAATTTTGAGACCTAAGAGAGGGAATTTTGAGACCTAATGGACGACGAAGCTAGGCAGTGCGAGGGTTCGATGCGGATAGGACGAGGGTTTAATGCCGGCAGGACGAGTGTTTAGGGGCGGTTAGGGTCGAAAGAGTCAAGTAGAATAGCGTCATGTTGAGCATGCCAATTAGCGTCGCGGCAAATCTGTCGCGGACAGGGTTAAGCGAGTCGATGGAACATCGGCGAGCGCAGAAACTACGAAGAAAAACGCGCCATAGCGGAAGGTCGGGCTAATGTTCGATGCACGGACGCGGAGGGGGTGTTTCGGCGGCATGCGTTTGTTTTCAGCCTCAAGGTATCGCCAAGCCGAGCCGATGGTCGCGGGTGAGGTAGGCGGAAGGTCGCAGGCGTAAGAGTGACTTGCGTCCGCAACCAGTGATAGACGCCGAGGCACGGCAGGCTAAACTCGTCTCATTGTCTGATGTGCGAAAGCCGTCGCGGGCCTGGAGCCGAACGAGAGCCCCGCGAGCCGTCGGGCGGCGCGGCGATTTTCAGCCTTAAGCCGAAACACTCCCCTCCGCGTCCGCGCCACCGCACGATGTCAGGCACCAACACGCAGACAACGCACTCAATCAAAGGCAAAAGAAGTCGCTGGTGCGGCTGAGAAGTTCGTCCTGCGAGGCGACGGTGTGGACGGAGGCGGGGATCGACTTGCGGAACACCGCGCCGTAGTTCTTCGTGACAAGCCGAGGGTCGGTCACCACCACTACGCCGCGGTCGCGCTTCGTGCGGATAAGCCGCCCAAACCCCTGACGAAAGCGTATCACCGCCTCGGGCAGCGTGTAGTCGCGGAAGGAACTACCGCCCTCGCGCTCGACCCGCTCGCCACGCGCCTCGACTATCGGGTCGCCGACCTGCGCGAACGGAAGGCGCGCGATGACGACGCACGAAAGCGCCTCTCCCGCAACATCGACGCCCTCCCAGAACGACTGCGCGCCAAAGAGGACAATATTGGAATCCGCCTTGAGCGCTTGAGTCATCGACTCGCGGGAAAGCCCCTCGCCCTGCACGAGCAGGCGTATGCCAGACTCCGCGAGCGAAATCGCCGCGTTGTCCGCAACGGCCTTCATCATCTCGTAGCTCGTGAAAAGAACGAGCGCGCGTCCGTTCGTCGCCGAGAAGAGATCCTTGAGAAGCGCGGCGAGCGCCGCAGAATATCCGGCGGAATCCGCAGATGGATCGGGCAGGCAGTCTGGCGCCAGCACAAGACACTGCCTGAAGTAGTCAAACGGCGAAGCCGCCGTGAGACAGCGGAAGCGCGATTCCGTGGGCGGCACATTTGCCGCGTCGCAGAAGCCGAGGCGGCGGCACATGTACTTGAAGTCATTGCCGACGCGCAAAGTCGCGGAAGAGAGAATGACAGAGTCCTTTAGGTCGTAGAGCATCTTCCTCAGCGCGTCCGCGACCGAAAGCGGCGCGGCGACGAGCCGCACATAGCGACGCCGCTTCTCGAGCCGCATGCGCTCCGCCCAGCAGACATGCGCGTCGTCCGCGCCCTTTAGGACGAAGTCGACCTCGTTCGCAAACGCGACGAAGCTCTCCGCAATGCCGCCTACCTGCGTGGCGAGGTCGGCGCAGAAGTTAAGTTCGCCTGGCGCGGCGGAATTCTCGAGCGTGTCGCCGAGGTCGTGAAGAAGCGTAACCATCTGCGCGACAGCGTCGTCAAAGCGAAGGTGCGCGTCCTTCACGTCGATCGGCCCCTTGTAGCGGACGATGTCGCGCGTATGGTCGGCAAGCACCTCGCGTTCCGCGAGTTCGAGTATCTCGTCTGCCGCGTCGACGATGCGCACCACGAGACTCGTAGCATCGGTGAGAAGTCGACGGACATGTTCGCCGACGTCTGTTCCCGCAAGCATGCCCTTCGCAAGCTGACGCTCTACCGACGCAAGGATTCCGCCCGCGCGGCCATGCCGCCCCTTGCCGCGGCGAATGAGCCGATTGAGGAGACGCGTCAGCTCCGGCATTGAGAACTCGCTGCTCAGGGCATCGGTCGCTATGTCCTCGAGATTATGCGCCTCGTCGAGCACGAGACGCCCGTAGGCGGGGAGAATGGCGGCGTTGCCACCAGCAGCTTCTGCGAGAACGAGCGAGTGGTTGACGATTATGAGGTCTGCTTCCGCCGCCTTCTTTCGCGCGCGGTAGACGAAGCAGCGCGAATAGAACGGACAGTGCCTCCCGCTGCACTCCTCGCCGGGACAGACAAGCAAGTTGCGCTGAAGCCCCTCGTACTGGTCAAGATCGCCGTCGGGCGTCGACTTGAGCCAGTCGATGAAGTGCGGCATCTCGTCCTGTTCCTCCTTCGACATCGTCCAGAACCCGGGCGCGAAGAAGTCGCCAACGGCGCGGAGGCAGAGATAGTTTGCGCGTCCCTTCAAAAGTGCGACCTTGAACTTCGCCGCGCCGTCGCCGAGGATTTCAAGCGCGCGCGGAATGTCCGAGCCGATCAGCTGGCTCTGCAAGTTGCGCGTCGCAGTCGAGACGACGACCGGCGTATCGTTCGTCGCGGCCCAGAGGATCGATGGGACGAGATAGGCGAGCGACTTCCCGACGCCTGTCCCCGCCTCTATCATCAGGTGCTCGCGCGAGTTGAACGCGCGGACGATTGCGGAGAGCATGTCGATCTGCCCGGGGCGTTCCTCGTAGCCGTCCATGCGGCCAAGCGTTCCGCCGCGCCTCAGGTGCATCGCGGCAGATTCGCAGTCGATGCGCGAGCAGTCCTCGTGCGTAGGAAGCGCACGCACACGCGGCGCCCTGTCCATTTCGGGAAGGAAGTCCGCCCAATTAGGGTCATCGATGAACTCTGCCGGCGTCATGTGCGGATGAAGATGTGCGAGGGCTTCGCGGACGCAAAGGCCGCTAGACCACGAGCGGAAAGAACGCGCTTTGCCTGACGGGCGACAGCATCGGAGGGATCGATCACCTCGGCGCGGCCGTCGCAGATTTTCTCGATGAGCGGCTTCAGGTGCGGGAAATGCGTGCAGCCAAGGACGATCTTGTCGCAACCGGCCTTTAGGAGCGGCTCGATTCTCGCACGAACGACGCGCTCTGCAGCCGCACCAGAAATCTCCTTGCGTTCGACTAGTTCAACAAACTCGTCGGCGACGGTGGCGATTACCGTGACGTCCTTGGCGAACTTCGCTTTCGTCTCGTTGTAGAGCCGACCGCCGAAAGTCCCCGCAGTCGCAAGCACACCGACGACGCCTGTCTTCGAGCGAAGCGCGGCGGGCTTCACCGCCGGCTCGATGCCGATAAACGGCGTCTCTGGATGGTGCTCGCGAAGGAAGTCTATCGCAGCGGCCGTCGCAGTATTGCAAGCGACGACTACCATCTTGCAGCCGCGCCTAAGAAGCCGCCGAGTGTTCGACTCTGCGAGCTTGACTATCTCCGCAGCGGGCTTGTTCCCGTAAGGGCAGTTCTTTGAGTCCGCGATATATATCGTCGACTCGTGCGGGCAGAGCGCCTTAAAGGCATCGAGAATGCAAAGCCCCCCGAGCCCTGAATCGAAGAAACCGACGGCTCCGCCCTTCGCCGCCATCTCACTTCACCGCCTCAACGAGCCAATGCGGCATCGGCGGCGGAACGGGACGCGTCTCGCCCGGAGTGAAGCCCGCCTCGCGCATCCAGCCCTTGAGCTCCTCGTCGGAGAACACCCAGCCGTTCTCGGTCGTGAGCGCCATGTTTACAGCGAAGAGAGCGGAGAACTTTGGCGCGGTATGCGTCGCGTCTGTCATCATGTCGAGGACGAAGAGCCGCCCGCCCGGCTTGAGCGCCCTGTTCGCGCGCTTCAATATGTCGACTATCTGCTCCGGCGACTCCTGGTGAAGAGCGCCAAAGATCGTCACGACATCGTAGGCCTCCTGTTCGTATTCGTCCGTATGGTAGTCACCTGCGCGGCACTCGACGCGACTCGCTAGGCCGAACTTCTCGACATAGCCCTTCGCCTCCGCTGCAATCGCCTTTAGGTCTACCGTCACGCATGACGCGGACGGATTCGCCTGGCACATGAGTATCGCATACGCGCCCGGTCCGCCCGCGAGATCAAGGATCTTCCCTGAAAGCCCGCCAAGCATCGGGACGATGCCCTTGCCGATGCCCATTGCGCGACCGAACATCGATGCGGCAAACGCCTTTGTGCGCGCCGCGTCCTCTCCGAGGTGGATCTCCGGCTTCTCGACGGGGCGACTGGTCTTAGCAAGTTCCGCGAGTTTCCCCCACGCGGGATAAACGTCGCGGTTATAGCGAATCGCCTTCGTGAGATCGGCAGGTCCCCCGGGAATCAGCGCCATCTTGCTGGCTTGGGTGTTGAAGTATTTTCCCTCACGCTTTTCAAGAAGCCCTTCCGCGACACACGCGTCCGCAAGAAGCCGCATGCCACGGCAACTCGTGTCGAGCGCACCCGCCTCGACCTTCTCGAACACGTCGCAGTCGATAGCGGCGAAGAGAACGGCGCTACCATAGTAGGCGCTCGCGAGATCGACGATTTCCTGTACCGATTTCATGTCAGCGGTTTCCTCCGCGTCCGCCACGACCGCCGCGTCCGCCACGACCGCCAGGAGGACCAAAGCCGAAGCCGTTGTCGGTCGCCTCGTAGATGCCCTTTACGGTCTCGGCAATCTCCTTCGCGTCTTCGCCCACGAAACCAAGCGTCTCTGCGGTCTGGACAAGAAGATTCTCGCGTTCAAGGCGGTTCAATTCGCGGATTCTCTCGTCCGTCTCGCGCATTTCCCCAAACAAGGCATGGCGCTCGTCCTCGGTCATATCCATGATGCTGTGCATCTTGCTCTCGATTTCCTCCCGATGCGCGATCATGTCCTGAAGGTCCTCATGCGTCTTGCGGGCTCCAGGGGACATCTTCGACGTGTCGACCGACGAAAGGAAGTCTATCTTCGACTGCGCGCGCTCGAGGCGGCGCTGGCGGAACTGCGCCATGCCGTTCGTTATCTGCGCATAGCGGGCGGGATCCTCGGTCTTGAGGCGCTCCATCTCGGCGCGCGGGTCAAACCGCGGCCTCTCACGCCTTTCGGCCTCCTCCTCCTTCATCTTCTCGACCTCGACGCCTTGCTTGGCAATCATGTCCTCGAGCTCCTTGATACGGGCGCGAAGAGCGCGGTCCGCCCGCTCGCCGCGATACTCGGGCTGCTTGACTTGTTCGGGCTCCGCCTTCTTCTCCGGTTCAGGAGCCGGGGCCGGGGCTGGCGAGGACAGCGGGCCGAGGCAATAGCCAAGAGCCGCGCCTACAAGAAGCGATATTACGATTGGAGAGAAGTTTCTCAGTTTCATCTTGTTTTACTCCGATTGTGCAACAGCGCATTTGCGTCCGTGCGTACCCTTGACTATCCCCCTGTTGAAAAAGAAAAGCTCCTTCGGGTCGTAACCCGGCTTGTTGTGGATGTCGACATGCGACGCGAAATCCGGCGCCTCGCGCTTGTCCGTCCACCAGGCGTAGTCGCACCAAGATCCTTCTCTGGCGAGAAGGAGTTGAAAGTTGAGAGTTGAAAGTTGAAAGTTGGGAGACGGGAGCTCGTAGTCGCCAGTCGCAAGCAGAAGCTCCGCGGCCTTTGCCCTCTCCTCGCCGTAGACGACGCAGAACTCGTGGTCGCACATCGCAAACGCCGTAGACTGGTAAAAGTCTGGATACGACATCCCGGCGACGGTGCGCGTCCTAAAAAGATCGTTGCGGCGAAGGACGACATTCGGACGGACTGGATCGGCCGTCACCTCTGTTATCTCGTAGTCTCCGACCACCTTGAGCTCGCAGCCGCGGCGCATGCAGATGTCCGCGACGCGCTCAAGCTGGCGGCGAAACTCCTTCAGAGCCGCCTGCGCCGCAGGCGAGTCGGGACCTGATTTCTGCGCCGCGTAGTCGAGTGTCGGGAGATACAGATACGCCTCGTCGACATCGTGCGCGTCGGTCATCGCCTCAAACCAGCTGACGCACTTCCTGCCGACCTTCGGAGATGCGAGCGGCCCCCAGTAGCGCCAAAGCGGAAACTTGCCGCAAAGCTTTTCGAGGATCGGCGCCATTCCCGTCGGCTTCGTGTAGCAGCTCATCACCATGCCGCCGTCGTGCTTGTGGATTGGCGCGGGCGAGATGAGGACATCGGCCTCCTCGCCGAGCGACTGCTGGAAGAAGAACATGCCGACAGAGCCGCCCTGGGCACGGCGATCCGCCCAAATGCGCCGCCCCTTCACGATGCGCGAACTCTGCTCCCAAAAAAGCGGCTTTTTCAAATCTTCCGACCACCAGCCGTTAGAGACCATGCCGTGCTCAACAGGAGTGCGCCCCGTCCTGAGCGACGCCTGGGCAACGCATGTCACAGCAGGAAAAACGCTCGGTGCGGAGTGAAACTTGAGCCCCGCCATCTCGAGCATTCCGTTACGCTCGAGGAGATTGTAGCCAAGCCCGGCCGCGACTACTGTCAGAGTCTTCATTGGGAGGTTTAATTATACCAAAACCCTCCCCGCCGACTCAATAGCGGGAAGTCGAACCGGCCTGCACTTGCGTCCAGCCATAGGCGCCAATGGCGTCGGCAATTGCCGCCACATAATCCGCCTCCTCGTCCGTGACAACGCCGTCCTGGGCAACCGTCGCGCTGATACCGAACAGAAACTCGCGCTTTGCAAGCGGGGGAAGCGCTTCGAGTTCGGAAAGCGAGTCGAGGAACTCCATCGCGTCGTCGTAGGGCGGCGGCATGGGGGGAAGCGGCGTCGGAATAAGCGAAAGCTTCGGTTCCGCCGCGCGATAACCACCCTCGGGATCTGTCCCGAAACTTGCCACTGTCGCAATCACCTTCGACGCCTTCGGCGCAAGCGACGGCGCGGACACCATGCGGACTGCGTGCGGCTGCCTGAGATAGCGCCTCGCAGAAGCGATCAGCATGAACTCGAACGAATCTATCTCATCATCCTCCTGCGCGAGCGCGGTTATCGTGTCCACCCATTTCTTGCGCGCGGGAGTCGTCTCAGTGTCGCGTATCGCAATCACACACCGCGTGACAAGACGCCGCTTCTGCGCTCGCGTCGGTATATAGCCAAGACCATCTGGCTCGCGGCCGCGAAGCATCTGCACAAGAACCGACCCCGCGCCACCCGGCGAGCGCAGGCGCGAAACGAAGGCGAGCGGCAAGTTGTCGGCCGCAGAGTTGTCGGCCGCGGCTTTGCGTGCAGCCGGCTTCGCGCTCGCAGCGACGCGATTCTCGTAGGCGCGCTTGCGCTCGGCGCGTATGCGGTTGACCCTGGCCATGAGCTGTTCTTCTGTGGCCGCGAGCGACGGCGAAAGGCGCGCGATGCGATCGGCAACAGGTGGATGCGTGGAGAAGAAGATCCTTTCGCCTTCGTTAAAGAGCATGTGCGAGATGTCGTTTCTCCAGGCACCGAACGCGGACCGTCCGCTGTTGACAAGCATCGAGAGGCGCAAGACGCTGGCGAGGGCCGCAGGATTGCGCGTGAACTGCGCGGCCGATGCATCCGCGAGATATTCACGCTGGCGCGAAACCGCGCACTGGACGAGCCGCGCGAAAAACACACCGACCGACCCGACGAGCCACAGTAAAAGCGCCGTCACTATGTAGACGAGAATGATGACAGCAATCCCGCCGCCGCCCTTCCCGCCACCACCGCCGCCGCCACCGCCGACTCGGCCCCGCGGGAACCGAAAACCCCCGCCGGAGTTACCAGACTCGGACGAGTCGGAGCGAGACCCAAACATGCCGAGCATCCCCCTGCCGAGCCGGTTGTACGCGGTCACGCCGGCAATCAGCATAAGAAGCCGGAAGTTCAGCCGCATGTCGCCGTTTAGGATGTGGCTGAACTCGTGCGCAACGAGTCCCTGCAGCTCGTCGCGCTCAAGATAGCGAAGAGCACAGTCGGTGACGCATATCGCGGAAGTCTCGGGGCTTTCCCCCGCGACAAAGGCATTGACGTCCAAGGACTTCGGAAGAACCCATATGGACGGCATCGAAACGCCCGACGAAATGGACATCTCCTCGCAGACGTTGAAGAGTCGGAGACGGGAGAGCGAGTCGTTGTCGTTTCCGTGAATCTTCGAGCGGTAGACTCGCTCGGCGCCGACGCTCTTCATGAGGCTTTCGGCCGACGCAAGGTCGTCCATCTTCACGAGAAACCCGATCAGCACGATGAGAATCGACACGAGCAGGGAAATCGCTATCACCGTGGGGCTAGCGATAAACGATGAGAACAGGGCGAGTTTTTTCTCGATTAAAAAGCCGTCTATGATCCAGGCGCCGCAGGCAAAGACGAACGCCGCCGCCGCCACCACGGCGACGACAGCGATTACGGCAAGCGCGACGAGTCGGCCAGTGTTTCGCCGCGCCTCGTCCTGGAGCGCAAATGGGTCCATCAGAACTTGACTTGGGGCGCCTCGCGCTGCGCGGCGGAGTCGGTCGACTCAAGGAGCGTGGCAGGAGCGAAGTTGAAGATACCGGCGACGATGGAAGTCGGGAACACCTCACGCTTCGTGTTGTACTCCGTCACGGCGTCGTTGTACGCCTGGCGAGCGAAGGAGATGCGGTTCTCCGTAGAGGAGAGTTCCTCCATCACGCGCGACATCTGCCCGTCCGCCTTCAGTTCGGGATAGCGCTCCACGACGGCCATCAACCTCGAGAGGACGCCGGCAAGACCAGACTCCGCCTTCGCGAACGCGGCACTTGCACTCGCATCGCCAGGAGCGGCTGCGAGCGCCTTTGCGGCGGACGCCGCGATGTTGCGCGCCTCGGTTACGGCGGTCAGCGTCTCGCGCTCGTGAGTCATGTACCCCTTCGCAGTCTCGACGAGATTGGGGATCAAGTCGTAGCGGCGACGAAGTTGCACGTCGATCTGGGCAAACGCGTTCTTGAACCTGTTCTTGAGAACCACGAGCCCATTATAGAGCCCGACGATCCACGCGACAAGCACGACGGCCAGCACGACGACGACAAGCAATGCGATAAGAATTCCGTTCATCTTGTTTCTCCTTGTTGTTTTGAGTTATTATACCAAATCTTTATACGCACGGACTACGCAATCACGACGCACTGACTTTTGGCAGCACTGTCTTGAAAAGTCGCAGAAGAATAAGCATCACAGCACCGGCAATGAGAAGCGGGCGCATCGCCGCCACCTGCGGGAACATAAGCGAAAGGACGAGAAGCGCCGTGAGCTGGAGATAGACGATTCCGCCGACAAGCGCACCAACGCGCCGCTTCTTCTCGGGGTCGTTCTCCTCGCCTTTGGAGTACCATGTCACCGCCCAGATGTAGGCAAGCCAAATGACGCACGCCACTGCGGCAGGCTCCAGTAGCAACGCGGCATCCATGCTGTAGACCGTATTCGCCGCGACAACCCCGCATCCAAGGTTGAGTGCACGACACACGCCCATCAGAAAACTCCACTTCGTGCGATTGTAGAGGACGACAGAGACCAGGAGCGAGAACGCCATCGGCCACCACAGCCCCGGCAGGCGGAAGCCAAGCGCGACACCGATTGCTGCCGCAAGGCACAGGAACCGGGCAAGACACGCCACGCCAAGCGAAATCTCGCCGTTGGGAATCGGCCGCCCCTTGTCTGTCTTCGCACCGACGATGTCGTTGTCAACAAGCCCAAACAGATAAAGGAACACACTTGCACCTACAAGTGCAGCCGTTCTACTTGCAGACAATCCGAGGCCCGCAAAGCAGGGCCAAAGTGCCACACCGACAAGAACATCGCCCGGCACCGTCGACAAATTGACGACACGAAAGAGCTTAAGCCAAGCAAGGAAAGTGGAGGAGTGTGTGAGTGGAGGAGTGGAGGATTCGCTCCCCGTTACCCATTCCCCATTCCCCGTTCCCCATTCCCCATTCCCCACAATCTCCCTCACCTTCTCAAGCGCCCTTCCCCTGTGGGAGATCGCATTCTTCTCTTCGGCGGAAAGCTCGGCGAAGGACTTGTCATATCCATTCGGGATGAAAAGCGGATCATAGCCAAAGCCCTCGACCCCCGCCGCCTTTTCGGCGATATGCCCAGGGCAATGTCCGTGGACGACAAGCTCCTCGCCCGAAGGATCGATAAGCGCACAGCAGCAAGTGAAGCGCGCGGCGCGATCCTTGACGCCTTCGAGGTTCTTAAGGAGAAGCGCATTGTTCGCGGGAGTGTTCGACGGCTCGCCCGCATAGCGCGCGCTATGGACGCCAGGCGCACCGCCGAGCGCCTTAACCTCAAGACCGGAGTCGTCGGCCATGCACCACTCGCCCTTGTGCTTTTCGGCAATCGCCCGCACCTTGATAAGCGCGTTGCCGGCAAAGTCGGGCGCTTTTTCCTCGACACCCTCAGGGTCGTCGGGGACGATTTCGAAGCCAGGAAGAATCTGCGATATCTCGCGTATCTTGTGTTGGTTATGTGTCGCAACAAAAAGCTTCATCTTGTAACCTCTCTGCGCACTCTGCGTCTCTGCGTTAAAAAAAAACTAGTCGATTCTTTCCAGCACCAATCCTACGTCTTCAGGCGCATCGCGGCCAATCGTAAACGCCTTCAGGAGATCGGCGGCGCAGCGCTCGAGTCCATCGGGCTCGCGCGAGCTTTCAAGCGTCGCAAGAGGCGAGCCGACGGAAACACGGTCGCCGCGCTTCACGGCAAGCGTTATGCCGGCAAGCGGGTCGATCTTGTCGGTCTTCTCGAGCCGCCCAGCGCCAAGAGCGAGCGCCACTTTGCCCACCTTCTCGGCATCGATCACGGTGACGAAGCCAGACTTCATCGCCTGGATCTTAAACTTGAAAGTCGGCTTCTTCAAAAGCCGCTTGAACGCATCGAGATCGCCGCCCTGCGCAGCGCACATCGTCTCGAACTTCGAAAGCGCCGAGCCGTCTGCGAGCTTCTCGCGGCACATCTGCCGCGCGTCATCAAGCGAGATTTCCTTTGTCAGCGCAACCATCAGCGCCGCCAACTCGACGCAAAGGGAAACCGCGGGATCATCAGAGGACTCGCCTGCGAGCCACCTAAGCGCCTCTGCAACTTCGCTTGCGTTGCCGACGGCGCGGCCGAGGGGAGCCGACATATCCGTCACAAGCGCTGCGGCCTTTCTGCCCGCCCCCTTCGCGCCATCGACGAGCGAGTACGCGAGCGCCACTGCCTCCTCGCGCGTCTTCATAAACGCGCCCGAGCCGCACTTCACATCGAAGACGAGAGTGCCCGCGCCCTCGGCGAGCTTCTTCGAGAGGATGGACGCCGTGATGAGCGGAATCGACGCGACCGTTCCAGTGACATCACGGAGAGCGTAGAGCTTCTTGTCGGCGGGCGTTATCTCGTCGGTCTGCACCGTCATCGAGACGCCTACTTCCTTCACGACCTTCTGGAAGTCGTCGAGCGAAAGCGAGGCGTTGTAGCCGGGGATCGTCTCAAGCTTGTCGGCTGTTCCGCCAGTGATGCCAAGCCCGCGCCCCGTAAGCGAGGGAACAGCAACACCACATGCGGCGACAAGCGGCTGGATGACGAGCGAAAGCTTGTCGCCGACGCCGCCAGTCGAGTGCTTGTCTGCAGTCTGGACATCCCAGTTGAGGCAGCGACCCGACTTCATCATCGCTTCGGTGAGGTCTGCCGTCTCGCGCTCGTTCATCCCGCGGCAGCACACGGCCATCGCGAGCGCAGACATCTGGTAGTCGGGAATCTCGCCGCGCGTGAAGCCGTCGACGAACTCCCGTATCTCCGCGCTGCCGAGCGCATGGCCCTCGCGCTTCTTGTCCAGTATCAGCTTTGCAATCATGTGGACATTATACCAAATCGCGAGCCGCGCGGCGGCCATTTGATGTCCTGCAATCAGGGCAATGCGACGGCTTCGCCGGTTGAGACGAGGAGAAGGACGGTCGAGACTCGCTCAATCGGAAGGCCCGCAAGCGAGGCGACGGCAGCGCGATAGGCCGACATCTGGCCTGCGTAGGCCTCGCGCATCCTCGCGGCGAACTCTTCCTTCGTCTCGCCGCGATGAGGCATATTCGTCTTGAAGTCGTAGACGGTCGCGCGGCGCGCGGCACCTTCGCCGCGGAACACTACGCGGTCGAACTGGCCAGACTCCCACTCCGCGCCGACGAGCCGCTCGTAGCTGCGCTCGCGCCAAAGCGCCGCAGCGTCGTCGCCCTTCACGAACGCGTCCGTCCAGCCGTTCGCGAGGATCTGCCGCTCGAGGTCGTCCTTCGGCGCCGAGGGGTCGATCCACTCTATCGCCTCCAGCTGCGCGTGGACATCCGTTCCCCTCTGACGCGCCGCCTGGCGCGCGGAGCCGTCGGTGAAAAGCTCGCCCGCCGACATCCCAGAGCGGAACGCGAGCGACGGAAGACGGCGGCGAACGCTCTCGCGCTTGCCGCGCGCGAATTCCCGCGACACATCTGCCGCGGCGGAGAGCTTTGCGGAGCCCGCGACGAACTTCTCGTACCACTTGGGATCGCCAACTGGATCTGGCAACGCCTCGCGCACGAAATCGGAAATGTAAATCGACGAACCGCTTTTAGCGGGCGGGCGGCAGACGATCGTCATCGCGTTCTTCGCCCGCGTCATCGCAACATAGTAGGTGCAAAGCGCCTCTTCCTCGACGCGCTCCTGCCGTGCCGCGCGCGCATCCGAAAGTCCCGGCAAAATCTTCGACACCTTCGTTCCGGGGTCGGGAAGAACCCAGTCGTCCGCGACAAGCGCGCCGTCCGACGACGCATTCAGCGCGTCGGGCTCGTAGAGCGGAAGGACGACATAGTCGAAGCCGAGGCCCTTGGAGCGGTGGATCGTCATTATCTTGATTTTGCCCGGCTCGGCGAGATTGCGCTTCTTCTTCGCCGCGAGGAATTCCGCGAAGTCGGAAAGACGCGTTCCCGGCTCAAGCCCAAGCTCGAACTCGGCCGCCGCGCGCAGCATGTCGGTAAAACGCGCTTCGGTAAATTCGCTCCACGCCTCGGCGGGATTTTCGGGGAGGCGCGCGCGCAAGTCGCGGAAGGTACGCACGAGCCCCTTCGCCGTAAACGACTGCGCGGCGAACTGCGAAACCTCGGCGGCGAGCGGAACGCCGTCAGGATAAAGCGCCGCCGCGAGAGGTGTAGAGGCGAAGTGGTTATATGCCTGCTGGTAGCCAGGATGGTCGGCAAGCTTCACGAGATCGATGAAGCCCTGCAAGGCGGGCGTATCGAGAATCGCGCTTTCACCTTCCCACACGACGCCACCCATTCCCTTGAGCTTCAGATACGCGGCGATCTTCTCGCCTGTCGCGTTGCTCCTGACGAGAACTGCGGCGGCAATCGACCGCTTCACTGGATCTACGGCGGCAAGGGCGTTGAACACCGGCTCCAAGTAATCGTCGAACTTCGGACTTGCCGCGACAACCGCCTGGACGAACCCAGGCATCTTCGGCCTTGCCGCGACATGCTCGTCCGCTTCCCAACCAGGGAACTCGCCACGCAACCGCCCGCGCACGAAGACACGGTTCACCGCCTCTACGACGGCTGGCGACGAGCGATAAGTCTCGTTGAGTTTTTGCGTGTCGTAAGCTTCTTCGTCCGCCGCTTCACGGCTGAATATCCCAACATCACCGTTACGCCAGCCGTAGATCGCCTGCTTCCTGTCACCGACGATAAAGACCGACTTCTCGCCATCCGAAGTCTTCGCCTCTTCGACGAGCGGCGAGAGCGCGGCCCACTGTTCGCGGCTCGTGTCTTGAAATTCATCGAGAGCCCATGCGCGGATCTTCGCGTCGAGGCGGTATTCGAGTGCGAGGCGAACGTCGTCTGGGAGAGACGCGACAAGGCGCGGCACGTCGTCGAAGACGAGAAGCCCCTTCCCGCGCACCTTGGCGTCGTAGTCCTTCTCGTATTCCGATATAAGGCGGTAGACGCCGCGGGCAAACTCAAGCCGACGGCGCACGACAAAACCGCAGACGCCAATGATGGCAGCGCGCACGGCTCTCGCCTGTGCACCGCCGAAGGAATACGCCTTTCGGTTGAACGACACGTCGATTGTCGCGCCCGAGAGGAAGCCGTCCATCTCGAAGAACTTCTTTGCAAATCCCTTAAGTCCGTCGAAACTGCCGCGGAAATTCCGCACCCATTCAACGAACTCGGGCCACGAGCTTGAGTCGCATATTCCTACGAGATCATCGGCGAGTCGAGAAAGCTCCTTCTCGTCGGTCGCCGCCCATGCAGGCGACTCGCCCCATATCGACGACGCTTCGCCCCATGCGCTTTCCGACGGATTCGCGCGAACGAGCGACTGCCACTTCTTGACGAAGTCACGGTAGGAGCCAATGAAACTTCTGACGTCCTCGCCGTTCATCGCGAGCGAAAACGCGTCGGTGAACGCGCGGCGAGCGGACGCGTCGGTCCGGCGCAGGATAGAGAACGAAGTGCGCGCGAGCTCCTGCCCAGCGCGGTAGTCGTCCATTATCTCGACGCCGCCGTCAAGCCCGAGTTCAAGAGGGAAGCTCCTCACGATACGCATGAGGAAGCTGTCGAGAGTGCCGATCTGCGAAAGGTGCTGCGTCGCTATGACATTGCGGAGATGCTTTGCACAGGAAGGGTCCTTCTTCGCGCGCTCCGCGAGAAGCGAGACGAACCGCTCGAATATCTCGCCCGCCGCCGCACGCGAAAAGGTAAGCGCGACGATTTCGTGCGGTTCGAGCCCGCCCTTTACGAGCGCAATCAGCTGCTCGGCAAGCGCCTGCGTCTTGCCAGTCCCAGCCGATGCCGCGATAAGGACGTTCGTCTTCATTCAGTTTGCCCCTGTGAGTTAATGGTTAGACGGCGGAGCTGGTCGGCGATCCATGCGGGGTCGACACTTTCCTCGGGGGAGTTGAAGATCCAGTCGGCGAAATCCCACCGCCATTCGGACGTGTCGGTCGCAGGCCAGAAGACGCCGCGCTCAATGCCATCGACAAGCTCCTTCACCTTCGCCTCGGCGTCGGGAACGTCCGCGCCCGAGAACGACTCGGAGTAGCATGTGTCCGCGACAGTCTTGGCGAGGATGCAATACGAAGCCGTGATGCGCTCGCGCTTCGCTTCGGGGAAGTCAGGGTCCGCGTCGAGCATCGCGCAGTAAAGCGGAAGCTGCAAGCTCTTCCAGACGCGGGTTCCGTCCTTCTTCGTCTCAAACGCCGCAGCGCGCGCCGCGCTGTCCCATGTCTTATAGTCGATGACGCACCACTCGCCAGTGCGCTCGTTGAAGTCGATGCGGTCGCAGCGACCCGCGACGACTGTGTGGCCGTAGGCGACCTTCATCTTGCGCTCCGTCGCCATGACGCGCCAGCCGTCCGCCGCGCGCGCGGCCTGAAGCGCGGCAAAACGGCGAAGCCGCCGCTTCACGCTCTCGCCCTGAAGCGCGACTATCGCCGGAATCTCGAGCCCGAAGCGCTCCACGAGAATCGAATCGACCTTCTCCTCAAGCGCCGCAGCGATTGCATCGGCGTCCGTCGAGTCCTTTAATTCGCCCTGCCCCCACGCCTCAAGCGCGTCGTGCGCGAGATTGCCGAACTCCGACGCGTCAAGCTCCTCGGCGCGATAGTCCTCGCTCTCGTTGTAGGTCTTGCGGAGGAGATAGGTAAAGGGGCAGTGCATGTAGAGGTCGAGACTCGACGGGGAAGTCTTGCGAAGCTCGGCATACTCTGGTGGCACTGGCAACTTTATCTTCCACCGGTCGGGAAGGTCGGCGGGCGGCGTCTCGCCTGTTCCGGCGCGAGTAGCATATAGCGCAATCACGCGGCGGACGAGTTCTTCGTCGTCCTTGCAGTCGAAGAGAAGACGGGAGGGCTTCATCACATCGCCCTTCCCGTCGACGGAATGGAAATGCACCGTCACCGCTGCCGTCTCGCGGCATGCGAGCGTCATCGCGAGAATCGTCTTGTCGCGCGCCGTCCGCGCCGTGTTGTCCACAAGCCCGAGCCCGCGGCGAAGCGAGTCAGGAAGAAAGGCATGGCCCACGACAGATTCCGGCACCTTCCCCTCGGCAAAGCCCGAGATCGTGACTTCGTCGGCGTCGAGGAACGGAAGTTCGAGCCAGCCGTCAGTCAGGATCGTATCGCCCTCGTCGGGCTCAAGCGAGTATGTCGTCTCGCCAAGACGCCGCTCGAACAACTCGAGCGCGAGGTCGCGCGGCACGTCCTTTGCAAAGCACTCGTCGATAAGCCCGTTCACTGCCTCCGCTGCAGCAGCGAACTCGCGCGACCGCTCGTCGCGTTCGTCGAGGGCGAGCGTCGAAAAGATCGAGCCAAGTATCTGCCGCATGCCGCGCTTCCTGAGCTGCACCTTCACAAGTTCGAAGATCGCGCGCAG
>Ga0265299_10001440_pt1 | contig 27081 bp, 36 predicted proteins | sample AusTroGonzalo_MG_4_FD_193485 | JGI IMG/M metagenome (GOLD analysis project Ga0265299, IMG submission 193485) | Bovine rumen microbial communities from tropical cattle in Woodstock, Queensland, Australia - Gonzalo_02 | ecosystem: Host-associated > Mammals > Digestive system > Stomach > Rumen ... | reverse complement strand
CCGAGGATATGAGCCATATTGCGCTTGTAAACTTCCAATACATCAATTGCTTCCTGTTTGTTCATCGTTGTCCTCCTCTACTGCCAGCTTCAGTCTTAAGGCAGATAAGATGTCCTGCACGATATCGAACCTTAAGCTTCTGGTATTATTCTCAAAACACACTACTGTTTCCCTGTTGCAGCAGGCCAGATCGGCTACATCCTTCTGTGTCAGCCCCAGTTCCTTCCTCCGGATCCGAGCCAGAGTGCCGTAATCAATCGTCATTTTTACCTCCTTAAGCTGCCTTATCTGCCTGATACTGATGCCAGAGCGCATCAAACTCATTGAAGATGTTCCGAATCACTAAGCCCTTGATGAAGTCGCACTCATCATACTTTTCTGATAATGCACAGCCCTCGCTGATCAGGGCTTGCCACCAGCTGTCTGTTTCCATTACTGCCGCATCTGCCGTGACCTGGCTGAAGAACTTCTTAAAAAGTTTCCATGCGTCAGTGATCATGGTGTAATATTCTCTATCTGTAAACATTGCGTACCTCCTTAAAACGGAATGACTTCCAGATCCTCGTCATCTACTTCTTCAAAACCATATGGATCCGCATTCCAATCAAACCTAATATTTCTGAAATCTGTTGAATGTTCTGCAAGTCTTCTGCTCTTCTGGTCATAAACGAGCCGGATCCCTTCTGTGTCGGTAATCTTCCCGGTCAGCCTGTTCTTCGTGATGCAGATTTTTCTGGCATCCGGAGGGCCGTCCTTTATTCGTCCAAAGGTCAGCACCAAATCGGCCTTATCCGTGATGTTACTGGAACCAGAGACATCATCATTGCTCAATTGCTGATTCGTCTTCCTCGGATGGCAGACCAGAAGGACAAACACGTTATACTTCTTTGCAATCGTTGCCAGCCGTCCGACAAAATTGCTCTGGCTTCTGTACAAGTCAACAGACAAGTCATCTGTCATTGCGGTCATCAGATTATCGACCATAATGAACTTGCAATCGTTCTGGATGATAGCTGTTTCAATCGTCTTCGGAAGATCTGTCAGCTCGTCATCTGTAATGATGGTGTCATCGTAGATATAGGCCCGGTCTCCATACCAGAGATCTAATTTGTCGTGTTCTGATGCCAGATGTTCAAGCTTGCCAGTAACCTGACAATCCATCCAGTTCCTGAAATAGAAGTCCATCAGCTCACCAGAATAAAAGAAGCAGTTATATCCTTGTGCCAATGCTCTGACTCCGATCATAGAAGCAATTGTTGACTTGCCTTCTCCTCGTTTCCCGGTCAGGACCGCAAGCTGTCCGAACCTGAAGCCTCCGTCCAATAATTTGTCGAGCGTTTCGATGCCTGTTCTAAACGATTCCATTTTCATGATATCGACCTGCTGCACCTTGGCTAATGGCTTGATGTGGGAATTATACGGAGCTGCTGCCTTGCTGATTGCTTCCCGGATCGCCAATGCTCCATACTTCTGAAGTATTTCATTTGCGTCCTTGCATCCTCGATAATCTTCTGGTCTGCAAACCCTCGTCTTTGTGGGCCATCGTTTACTGAGTTCTTCTGATAATGTAATCTTGCCGTTCTCACAATCACCCATCACGATGATGCGCTGGAACTTGTTCATGAAGTCATAGCAATGAGGAATCCATGTGAAGCCGTTGCATCCGATAGGAACAGAAACAGCATTTGTGTATCCGGCCATTGCGACCGACAGGCTGTCGATCTGGCCTTCTGTGATAATCAGATCTCCGTTGTCAGCTGTCGGATCACAATGGTTCATGCCGAAAAGAATCGGCTTTCTCCCAGGAGCGCACCACTCTTTGCTCCCTTTGGTCTCGCCTTTTTTGAAGTCCGTATTTCTGTACTTAATAAAGGTCAGGGCTCCGTTCTCATCCCGGAAGGGAAACAGAAGGACCTTGTTGTTGTCGTTCCGTGCTGTCACCTCATATTTTTGGATAATGTCTTCAGATATCCCCCGGCTCTTCAAATACTCGACTGCTTCAGGAAGGACTACCAGAGGCTTATGTGCTTCTTTGAACTCCTTATATTGCTTTTTGCTGTAATCACAGGTTCTGTAATAAGTATCCGCATCCTTGCCCAGAGAAAAGCCGAAGTCCTTGCTGAGAGTGATCATGTTTCCTCTGGCTCCACAGGATGCCCTTTTGCACTCAAACTGGCCTGTTTCGAGGCTGATACCGAAAGTCCATTTATCTTCTGCCTGACAATACGGACAGTACATAAGCTCCAGCTGATTCCCTCTGTGCCTGATTCTGACTCCTATCTTCTTTGCAAATTCTTCTGCGTCTTCTGGTTTAAACTTATAGATTCCCAAGGTCATCCTCCTCGTCATATTCCTCCGCCCAACTCTTGGCGGCTAATTCTTCGATTGTTAGTCTGCGTTCGGAAAAAGAGATTTCCTTTTTTTCTCTTTCTTTTATACTATTATTTGCTATTATTTCTTGGGTGTCAGGGCTGTCAGTATTAATACTGTCAAGGTTGTCAGTATTCTCACTGTCAAGGTTGTCAGTAAGATTTGCCGAAGCTGTCAGGGTGACAACCCTGTCAGTAAGAATCCGTAAAATTCGAGGGTGCGAACCACAACTTTTCGAGACAATTTTGATGATTCCCTTACCTTCAAGCTCTTGAATTGCTCGTATAACACTCCGCTCGCTTAACCCTGTGGCTTTTTCCAGAAATCCATTACTTAGCTCGTACTGGTTCTTGTGATAACACAATGTATTTCTGATAATCGCAAACAGCACCATGTAGGAACTCGGACTCGACAGCTTCAGCCTTGCCAGACCAGAAATAAGTTCGTTGTTCAGCTTGACATATCCTTTAGCCATAGTCTCCTCGTTCCAAGCGTTCTTTCAGTTCTCTGTACAGGATCTCTTGTATCAGCTTTCCGGATGTTTCTGACTTGCAGAATATCGGCCGGAGTCCGTACCTTGCGATCCATGCCGTCATTGAGTGAAAGAATGCAGTTTCGTTAAACCTCGTGCGGTACTTGCCAGAAATGAGATTCTCCCAGGTTGCGTTTTCTACCAACAGATACATCGTGCCGTGATCGGCAGCAGCTCTCTCCATCTCTGCCTTGAACCGCTTCCTGTCGTGAGTAAAACAGGAAGACAGTTCGTCCAGATCCATCTTGCGTTCGATGGCAGCCTTGATTCTGGTGGCAGAACCATTCAAGAGGAACTCTGCGGAGTAATCTCCGTAATCAAGCTTCTCTCTTCTATAAGGGACAGAGAAGTCTCGATATCGCCGTTCGGCACGAGCAGAAGGCTGTTCTCTCGTGTCCACGATGATCTGCATGGTAGACAAACACTCATCGACCTCAAAAGGTGTCAAAACGGAATAGCCTCCTCATCTGTGTCAGGAACCTTCATAAATTCATCATCGGCAGGTTTTGCGGCTTCCTCATAGCCGTTTTTCTTAATAAACCTCGCCTCCGGAGCTTTGCCCTGACGGACCTTTTCGGTCTCGATCGGGAACCTGGCTTCTGTGTATATCACATTCCTGCCGTTAATAACTGTCCCGGTCTCTCCGAAGACGATGCCAACAGTTAAGCCTTTTAGCTTGGTCTCGTCCCATGCCCACAGGAAGCCGTTATTCGATTTTTCAAAGGCAGCAGTCCACTGAGCAAATCTCTTTTTGGTCCAGCTATCTTTTTCGGATCCGTCATCGTTCGGAACGTAGATTCTGGCAACACCTCTCCACCGCTTGTCTTCGTTGGGGTTGTTTTCGTACTGTTTAGCGTAGTAATCGGCATATTCGCCCTCGTTGATGTCGAGCTGAAGGACGATGCGATCAGACAGACCGTCTTTGCCTTCTTCGTATTTAACATTCAGAATCTTGCAGACATATGCTCCGGCCGGAAGCTTCCCCTGAGCTGAAAATTCTGCTGTCTTTTTTGCATCTTCATACCCATCAAATTTACGCATTATTATTGTCCTCCTTGACCTTTTCGATATAGTAAAGTGCGTATTCTTCATCAAACAAAAGATTGAAAGTTTTATTAATCCAGCTCATCCGAAACATCTTCTCGGTTTTTTCTGTAGCTGGAGTCATTGTAATGTGGAAACAATTTTGTTTTGATTTGGGGGTAGATTGGATTTTATACATCTTCCTGTATAGCTTCTCACCATCATGCAAACGAAAGTATATTTTATCCTTTACATATTCAAGGTCAGAAACTTCAACGAAATCATGCTGTCCAAAAACCTGAGCAGCCAAATTATAAAAAGCAAATCGAACTCTCTGTCCATGCCCACACCTATTAGATGTTATTTGAACATCGTAGTTTATCTCTTTTGGTTTTCTGCTGCGACTCTTTCCCGGAAATAATAAATTCATATCCATTGTCTTTTCTCCCTTTAATAATCCTCTAATGCTTTAATCACAATCATAATATCGTTGTCGCACTCATCCGTCTGGAAGGCTCCGAGAGGCACTTTGCAAGTGCTGCCGTCTGCCGACAGGATGTATTTGTACTTGCCGTCCTGTCTGACAGCCCAGACCACTGTTGTCATCTTGCTCTCCAGAACCAACTTCTCAAGCTTGCGACCATTGGTCTTGATTCTTGTGCGGACAATGCCGTTATCGTCGGAGATGGTCTCGGAGTGACAGAGGATGATAACTGTCAGGTCATCTCTCAGTTCCAGACATAAATTGATTAATGCCCATCCGTTCTGTGCCAGATCCGACCATGCTGACCGCTTATCACCGCTCTGCATAGCCAGGATCCTCATCTCCTCCGCCACCATCAGAGCATTTATCGTGTCGATAACTACATACTTATGGTGCTTCAGGTCTTCCTGTTTGTCGATCTTTCGCAGCAGACCGGAAACGACAGTGAACGAATCCGATGACCAGTAATTTTTGGCATCTACGTTGTACTGCTGCCGCCAGCCTTTCCAGTTGAGGCCCTTCTTGTCACAATCTATGTAGAATGTGCAAGCCGGATCCAGATTCCGCATGGATGTGGTTTTGCCAGAACCGCTCTCACCCATACAACCAATTACTTTTGCCATTGAGTTTCCTCCTGTGTGTGTTATAATGTGTCTGACGAATTTCGTCAGTGTTATAATGTGTGTGGAATGTCAGCATCTTGCCAATGCTGGCATTCTTATTTGATAATGGTGTTGTTGTGGTCTGCCAGATATACTCCATAGATTTCCTTGCCTTGCTTCAGAGCATCTTTCAGAGCGGTCTTGTCAGCTTCCGGATCGACTCTGCGCTGATACTGTTCCGGGAGCTGGTTTACATCAAAGCCGTCAATGAATTCCACTGTCTGAGACTTCCGATAAGAAATTGCCACTCTGGGACTTTTGAACTTCTCTCCGTCCAGACATTTGGTCAGATACCGCTTGAGAGATTCTGCGTGATTCTCAGCGGTCTGCTGCCGTCTGGCAAGTGTCTGCTTCTCTTCTTTGATGGCCTTTGCTTCTGCCGTCAGATCCTTGATGAACAGGGCAATGTTCTCGATTTTCTCGTCCCTCTGAAGTTCCAAAGCTTCCAGAGCATCGGCATCGAAGATCTCCCCTGTTTCTTCATCGAAGCCAAGTTCGATTGCTTTTCTGATGTTGTCCTGAATTTGATAGAGTGTCATCTTACATCCTCCTTTGTTATTCTTAAAATTTTGACGATTGCCGGAAGACCTTCATCTGCATAGGTGTGCAGAGAATAAGCCTTGTCATCTTTCCACTCGATGTGGGGCTTAATAAGCCTTGCTATCTCGGCAAGCTGTTCAGCCTGTTTTGAGTAGCCGTCATAGAACTGGTCCTTAAGCTCCTCGGCCTTCTGAAGCTGCTGTGTCAGTCTCCGGTTCTCCATTTCCAGAGCAGTGCATTTTTCAAGCACATACTCCACTAACATCTCCAATGATTTTCCCATTTGGGTCTCCTTTCCCGGAGTGACCGTCCACTCCGTTTTTATTCTGTTGACAAGTTCTTGTGGTTGGTTGAGAAATAGTTTTTTGATTAAGATTGAAATAGTTTATTGTTACCGCTGGAGCGGTCAGCTTCCATTAGCGTAGAAGAACACCCACATCCATGCGAGACAGATGCCCATTGTCAGAGATCCGGCTAAATAGCATCCACCTTCGACCAAGATCGCACCGAAAAAGAATGTAAGTGCAGATGCGATATTGATGATGGTCAGAATTGTTCTCTTCATGTTAAGTCCTTCCTTATCAGTTCCCTTAACAGGTCAATAGGCATCTCGCCCTTTGCTGACTTGTAATTGATGATTCGTTGCAGCTCCTCCAGAGTGACCTTCCCTGGAAACTTCCGCCGCCGTTGCAAGGTCTTCTGACTCAGGCCTATTGTTTCGGCAGATACGGACTCCAGGATGAGCCGTGTGTGTGGAAATGGTGATTGCTTCTTCATGCTGTTGCCTCGTTTGTAAAAGCATCTTTTACAACTCGGACAAAAAAATACTCCTTGGGTTCAGCAATGTCGAGAAGTTCACAGGCTTTGTCAATGTCTGGCTGCGGCCAATATGAATGATTGTGTAATCGCATCGAAATGACCGAAAAACTCACACCCATAGCTTCAGCAAAGGCTGTTATTGTGCCAAATTTCTCTACAATTCGCCCTCGGAGTTTTGAATAATCGTAAAGTTGTTCTTTCATTAGTCCTCCTTTCAGATGTGTAAAACGTCTCCTGACATTTTCTATTATACACGTCGTTTTTGTTTTTACAAGAGGTTTTTCCAATTTTCTTTAACATTTTGCAAGGTTTTGTGTTACAATGGTTCGGGGAGTAGGAAAGGAAGAAACATGAAAAAGGTGTCTAGCACTGCCGAGAGGCTTAATACTATAATGAAAGAGCGAGGTCTCAAACAGTCAGAGATCCTCGAAAAATGCAAGCCGTTCTGTGATAAGTACGGAATCAAGATGGCACGGAGTGATCTTAGTCAATACGTTTTAGGCAAGAGCTTGCCTCGCCAGGACAAACTTACAGTTCTCGCCGACGCTCTTAATGTTACTGAAACGTGGTTAATGGGTTATGACGATAATGACCCAGTCTTCACCGCATTGGACGAGGACGAAACCGATATCATCACCATCTATCGAAAATTTAACCGCATGAAGAAGCATCGTTTGATGGCATACTTATATGATCTGTCAGAGGATGGTGATGAACGATGAAATCCCCAACAGCGAAAAAACTGCCCTCCGGAAGATGGCGAGTATTGGTCCAGGTGAACGGAGTCCGGAGATCCATCACCAGAGACAACAAAAAAGATGCCGAGAAGGCTGCTCTCCTGCTGAAGCTGTCCCCAGAACAGAAGATGTCAAAAATGACATACGGAGAGGCCATTGATGCGTATATCGAAAAGTACAAAAAGACATTCAGCCCTTCAACCTTGCAAGCCTACCGCTATGTTCGGAATAACCGTTTTCAAGTCTTAATGGACCTGCCGTTAAGCACGGCTGTGGATATGCAGTACATAATTGACCAGGAAAACCTTGCTCCAACTACTCTCCGCATATCTTATGCGGTGGTGAGTGCAGCCCTCAAGGATCTGAAGCTCGCTCCGCCGAAAGTTCGCTTTGCCAAAGAGGCAAAGAAGGAAAAACCATTCCTTAATCCGGAGCAGATAAAGATCTTCGTCAAGGCTATCGAGGGAGACCGCTATGAGCTGCCTTATCTTCTGTGTCTGCACTCGCTTAGATCATCAGAGATGCTTGCTCTCAAGAAGAGCCAGGTCAAAAACGGTATCATCCATGTCTCCGGCGCAATGGTAAGAAGTGACGAAGGGTACACCTTCAAAGAAACAGGAAAGTCAGATGCTGCCACCCGGCCTATCCCGGTATTTTTGCCTCGTGTGAACGAGCTGGTAGACAAATGCCCGGACGGCATTCTCTGCCCTTACTCACCCAGAGGCATGGTAACGCACCTCGGAACCATCCTGAAGCATAACCGCCTTCCTGTGGGCGGATTCCATATGCTCAGGCATTCGTTCGCATCCCTGTGCTACTATTGCGGTGTATCAGAAATGACCGCCATGAAGCTGGGCGGATGGTCTGACTATCGTGTCATGCGTGAGATCTACACGCACCTCGCAGAGCAGCAGGAAAATGCAGACATCGAAAAGTTGAAGCTCGCATTGTCTGGCAAGTGAATCTGTGGTATAATACATATGATCATTAATTTTATCCCCAAACGCTCCTTTCATAATACCGGAAAGCCTACCCCTAAAAAGGTAGGTCTTTTCGTGTACATTTCGTGTACACTTTCAGAGACAAATATGACCAGAAACGGACAAATCTGACCGATAACGGACATATCTGTCCACGCAAAAAGTAGTGTATTTTACTGTTTTCCCTGTAAAATAGGCACTACTGAGAAAAGTACCATACTAAAATGTCATTATAGTGAATAGTGAATCAGTAGCCCCTATAATATAGGCATTTCTGCAAAATTCCGTGTGCATTTTGTGTGCAAATAAAAAAAGGACGGCTCCGAAGAACCGCCCCAAAAAGAGAGGAAAAAAATGAAAAAACTACCTATTTAATTATGAGTGCCGCTCAACTAATTCTTTCCATGTATTCTCGCCGCAGATGCCGTCCACAGTAATCGGCTTTCCCTCTTCGGCAAGTATCGTCTGGAAGTCAACAATGGCTTGTCTTGTTTTCGGTCCGGCTGAACCATCAAAGCCGCCTCTATACAGCCCACAACAGGCTAAGAATTTCTGACAGACCAGAACGCTTGTTCCGGTGCATCCTTCATATACTTGCTCAAGATCCATATGATAAACTCCCTTTGTATCTTTTTCGACTAGGTAAAACACCTTGACCGCTCCCTGATAATAATCGTACCACGGATGCCATCCGGATCTGACGGACCATGCCGGATCGTAGCACTTGGCAGCATTCTCCGACACCTCTTCAATGGCAATAAAATGGCCGCCCTGGGTAAAGTAGCCTTTGCCCATTAACAGAATGCCGTAATACTTACCGCTCTGCATAGCAGCTATCCACCGCTTCTCTGTTTCGGATCCACGCTGCCCATAAAGGTCATTGCCGTTCATCTGGATGCCGCTATGCCCGAAATGTTCGCAAGTTGGAATAATACCAGACCAATAAGTCCCTTGACCATACGGAGCTGCATATCCGGCAGCTGTCATGTAATCAGCAACCTCCGGAGGCAGGACCCCAACAACATCGGCTACTGCCGTGGGACCGCAGCCGGAATCTGCCATCGTACCGCCCGGAGTGCAAAATGGATGGTCTGCCCAGCGAGGGTCATTCTGCATATAATCGTAGATCATTCCTGATTATCCTTCTTGTTATACTGAGCTGTGCTGATGCCGAGGAGCGCACCGAGTAAGGTGCAGATGACAGCAGAAGTCTTTGCGACCTCCGTAGCATAAGGCCATCCCCACACGGCAGACAGACCCACATAAGCGGTTGTTAATGCCGGGATGCAGATCATCGTTACCCATTTCAAAACATCATACATTTTATTACTGATCATAAGAACGAGCCCTCCTTCTCGCATTTGAGATATGTGTCTTTGATATGTTGCGCAGCTAATGTGCATTTATTATTAACGAAATCTGGATGTGTCTTCGTGAACTTATCATACAGGTCCAGATCTTCTTCAATGATGTCATCAAAAGCTTCTTTGCTGTGCATTACTCCGTTCAGGAGCTCATCATTAAATCGTAGGATCCTCCGCCTGGCTTGAAGTGCATCATTCTTTTTTATTTCTGCCCGGAGGTCATCCAGATCTTTTCTGATTCCATCAATTTTTTTATCAAGTTCTGCCCTTTTGCCTTTTTTCTCGTCATGTCGTTTTATCAGAAACTGGAGTAAGCTGAACAGTCCTGACGAAGCTAATGCCGCAAGTACGATTTCCAAGTTATCCTCCTATTCTGCTCTCCAGAGCCGAAAGTCTTTTTTCCAGTTCCGCTATCCTGTCCTCATCTGCCGCGAGCCTTGCCGTCAGGAAGGGTATGTAATTGATGACATACCGCTTGTTGCTTTTTTCTCCAACTGTGTCCACAATTTCGGACTCGTTCGGATCAATGCCCTCTTTCTTCAGAGCCTTGATGACATCCTGTGCCACCGCTCCAAAGCGCAGCAGGTCATTAGCACCTGCCAGGACTTCATTGTCAAAGTCAAAATGGAAGCTCTTCAGAGGTACACTTGCTATAGCGTTCTTATAGCGTTCATCTATCGGCTGGATGTCCTTTTTTGTCTTCTTGTCAGAGGATGTGAGCGTTGCGTAGCCGACATAGATCGTATCAACATAGAAGTCTATCCGTCCTGTTGTGGTGAAGTCTACTGTAATGCCGTGTGAGCCTGTATGCCCATGCACGACAAAGCCCACCTCACCGCTTGTATCGTCCTTGATGTATGCCCTGTTCCCGGCATACCATGATTTTCCATTGCCGTTAGCATCATAGAATATGATACCGGGTTCATTAGACATCAGACCGGATAATGTCAGAAGCCCTAACAGCGTGTGCATCGAACCGTCTGCCCGGTAAAGAGCTCCCTGACCTGCGCTGGCCGTTGCACCAAACCATACCTGGCTTGTATTACTTGGGTCGCGGAGGAACAGTTGGCCACCAGCATCTAAAGCAACAAGTGTTCCGACCGTAACGTTTGTGGCTCCATCTACTATGGACACCCTTCCGCCTCGGCCATTAGGCAATGCCGATGATGTCAGCATCGCAAGAATCTGACCTGCGTTATCAGTAATATAGATATAGCCGCTCTGAGGGCCATCAGCATCCGTTCCTGCTGATGTAACCCTCGCTAAGACGTTGTTATCAACATCTAAGATGTTTAAAGAGCCTGCGTCCATTATTACGGATGTAGTATAAGGTGTCGCGCCGCCCTCATAGTGTATCGGTCCGGAAGATTTAACCTTGCCATTTACGATGTCAACTGTCTTAGCCCCATCTGTGGAGATTATCTCTATGCCTCGTAAGATACCCGTTGTAATCGCGTCCGCAACTATCTGCCCGTCCATCGTCAGCGCCATGTTCGTATACGTGCCGGTGTAACTGTTGGAGTGCATTAAGCCTTGTTGATTCCAACGCCAGATATTCGTACAAGTAGTGATGTCTGGCGTATCCATTATCAGGAGCTCGTCAGGGTATCCGTCACCATCGCTGTCATGCAGGATGACATAGCCACCGAGGTTGCCTGTGACTCTTTCCACGGCTGTTTCAATGTCAGACTCAAGGTCGTTCTTCGTTAGCTTGACCTGCTTAACAGCCTCGCTTGCCTCCGTGTTAGCCCTTATGATCGCCTCGGTCAGTTCTGACTTTGGGTCACCCAGCTCGACTTCTTCGTAACGATCGAGAAGGGTGTTCCACTTCACCCGGATGCACTTTGCTGTGGCCTGTATGCCCAGCTTCTCGAAAACAACTGTAACTGTGTCGCAGAGATCCACGCGATTCAGCAGCCCTTGCAGCATGACGAAGTTCAGCGTCAGGTTGACCTTCGGTATGCCCACGTTATTATTCGTGATGTAGGCTGTGGCTTTTGCATTGAGCTGCACCGTTGTCGGAGCTGTGTCAAAGTCCTCAGAGCAATCTAAAACAAGGATTCTGGTATAGTTGAAAGTGCCGCTCACGTTCTGGATCGTGCCCTGTACCAGATTGCCGTCCATATCCTGCCAGTAAGCCAGGACTCCTGTGTAGCACTCCGCACAGTTCTCTTCCTGCTTCAGCTCGGTGAGATTGACTCCGTACCGGATAGTAACGCCCCTGTCCGTGCCTCTGGAATTTTCAAGGGAACAGGTGCGCCCATCGTAATGCCACTCACCGCCGTAGATGTCCAGAAGGGACCCTGCCTTGCCACCGAACCAACTACGCACCGAAGAAGGCACATCGACCTTGAAATTCGATGCCGTAGTGCGTGTGGTCGTAAAACTCCATGCCGATATGTCAAACATGGCATTGCTGATCAGGCCATTCATCGCACTCTGTATCCCTGCAGCTGTGAACGGCTGGACAGGGATGTCAGAGAGGTCATAAGACCAATGCCGGGCGTAGATCGTGCAGACTCCGTTAATCGGCTTGTCTATCTGGTACACACGGAAGGGTTGTGGATTATCCAGATAATTCGGCTTTGCAAGGATGAGTGACCTCATGGAGATGTCATCAAAGTGTACGCCTGTTATTGGATACTGCATAGTCAGTTCGTAACTGCCGTTCCGATGTTCCTCGACCATACAGGAAATGGCATCTGATAATGCCCCCACTCCGTAGGAAGTAAAACTTGTTGCTGTTGATTCAAATAAAACAGGAATCATCTGATCCTCTTTCTTCCTATAAAAAAAACAGGGTGTTTAGCCCTGCCTTTTCTTTGTTTAAAAGTCTCTTAAAATAATTTCACGGCCTCAAGGTGTCTGATTGACTGCACCTGAAGCCGTGAAAGTGGGTGATTTGCTCTTCATTTTTGGTAACTTAAAGGTCTACTTTAAGTTACTTTGGGCATCCCCTTATTTATACAAGTTGTTGCCTCGCACCATCCGTTTACTGCGGCATACTCGCACGTTTTTCCCTTTTCTTTGCATAGGTAATGTGGTTGCATTACAAGAAAATCCTCTATGTGTAGTGGTCTTTCGATGTATATTGTGTCATCACTCATATTGCCCATGATCTGCTCCTTGTCTACTTTAAATTACTTTTTTTCGGAATCCAACATTTGTTTTCTGCGTCATAAATATAGTCTTTCAGATTCCTTTTATCTCGGAAATGTTTAACTATTATTTGAAGCACAATGCCACTTATTATACTAATAACTGCTAACATTTTTTATTCCTCGGTCACCTTAACCTACATATTCTCCATGCGCTCTCTATGCGCTTTCACTTTTTCGTATGAGTGTTTGATAGCATAGAATAAATCCAACATTTCAAAAATATCATCAATAGTCATGGGTCTACTTTAAGTTACTATATCCGTTTTAAAACATTTCGTTTGCCATGTGCTGTGCTATCAGCATACCACCATCCCTATTGTGATGTGTTCCGTCATTAACAGGGAACCAATGCGACCTATTGTATTTATCAATTCCAAGGTCATAATAGTTATCAATAGACTTGACATGATATGCCTTTGAAACTGTCTGAACAGCTTCAACAAAATCAGTAAGTAAGTTTCCACTAATTTCATGCGTATCTGAATCATAAAGGAAATCATTGTTTCCATCAATCCAGAAACGATATGTCGGAGTACAAACGAATATATGCAACTGAGGATATGCTGTAAGGATTTGTTCAAGACTATACCTTAATGCTCCGCAAAATGTCGTGCAATCATCTTCATCGTTTGGATTGTCCAAGGAAACACCTGCCGTGAAATCATTAGTCCCATAAGCAATCGTGAGAATATCGACCTTACTATAGTCAATGCTTTCAAGCAATATTCTTGTTTCCTTGAAATATTGCGGCATATCAGTTACATTATCAACATCAACAGCATTTTGTACGGAATAATCATTGTTAGCAATGGCATACGCAAGACGGTACATACTGAACGCATCCCATCCCCCAGAGTGCTGTGACATCCGACACCCACCAAATCCGAGATTATATACTGTCGCACCTGTTATTGAAGCAAGCGAGGTTGATATATCAGTTGGCGGTCTTTTGTTGCCAAAAACACTATCACCAAAATTAGCAATAACTTTGCCGTATAAAGGATAATAATTTTTATTAGGCATCGCAGATGCTTTAATAGCATAATATGGATCATAAGCTACAAAATCTTCCACATAACGCAACGTGAGGCATATCATATCGCCTGTGATGTTTGCCCCTGCGTTGGAATATACCATAATCTCAGTAGTTCCTGTGATCAATTCCAGCCTATAACTTGACCCCATGTCGGCAAATGACAAAGCTTTATATCCAAGATAAGTATCGTCGTTATAGCAATATATAATAAAGGCATTTATGCTTAATGTGCTATATGTCTGCCGTATGTATATTACATCCTGTCCTGTTACAATCTTATTCCCAGTAATGACTCCGTTGGCAAATGTAATATGTGTTTCTCCGTCAGTAAAATCCAGATAATATCCCTTTAAAGTAAAATCATCTGGATTTAATATGTTAACAGAAGTTAATTCAGTAACTTCATCAACAACCGATTTTGCTTCTTTCCCTTTTATCGCATCTGTATATATATTTTCACCGTTAATGATTAACGGAAGAACTGTATACGAAGTAACCTGCGTAACATTCCTAACCACATAATATTCGTATGGCCTCGATTTATTCCAACATATACGAACATATTTAGCATTTGGATTAAGCGTTAACCAAGTGACTTGTTTGCCATTGTAAGGAACGATTTCGTAATCTGTAGTCTCCCCATCAACGCTAAGCAAATTTTTCGATTCGTCAAAAAACGCATATCGCCACATCATAAACTTGGTTGTCGTTCCTGTGCGATAGATGCCTGTTACATTTGTTAGGTCAATATAGTCTGTAGTTGCATAGTTAACATCGTTAGATAGATTTCCACTTGCGTCTATAACTTTTCCGTCAACTGAAAAGTCAATTTTTGTTTCTACTGGAATTAGCCCTTCGTTTTTTGATATATAATCAACCTTTTGATTTAAAGCAGTCTTTAAGTCCGAAACATCATCCCCTAATTCCACTGCAACCCAATGTGCCGCAGTCCAGGCTTCGGGTGTGGTGATCGGAACAATACATCTCTGCAGCTGACCTTCATGGAAGCAATAATCATCAACTGCATATGTCGCAGTATTGCTATATACTGAAGCTATACTTCCTGCATATGCCTGTGCCTGATCCCTTGCAGTTTCAGCTCCTGTCTTTGCAGTTTCCGCTGCTGTCTTTGCATTATTCGCACTCGTAGCACTTGCCGACGCATTTGATGCAGATGTAGAAGCCGCTGATGCAGATGCTGCCGCTTCCCCTGCTTTTGTGCTGGCTGTGGTTGCCGATCCACTTGCCGCAGACGCAGACGAAGCCGCTGATGTTGCGCTGCCAGAAGCCTGTGTCGCACTCAGAGCCGCATTGCTTGCTGATGTTGCCGCAGCACTTGCTGAGTTTTGTGCATTGGTTTTTGCCGTTCCGGCCGCAGTGGCACTCTGAGCCGCCGCCGATGCTGATTCTCCTGCTGCCGTTGCGGATCCGCCTGCCTGTGTCGCTGATGTTGCTGCCGCACTCGCTGAATTCGCCGCCTGCGTTGCCGAACCGCTCGCCGCTGTCGCTGAGTCAGATGCGCTCGCTGCGGATGCTGCTGAAGCCTGTGCCGAAGCGTTTGCCTGCTGTGCATACGCTGCTGCCGCAGAATCAGATCCTACTTGTAAAACAAGATTTACATCTGCCATATTACCCCAGAACCTCCTTTTTGGTCTGTATCGTTGTTGTGTCTGAAACTACCGAAGATGAGAACCTTATCCGTTCTCCATCAAATCCGTAAGAGACCTGCACCTGGTATCCGCCATAAGGCAGCTTAGAGCTCTGCTCCTGTGTAAGCCTCCACATGAGTGTATGCTCGTTCAGAGTTATCTGCTCGTCATCGGGATAAGTGATCGTGAATAATTCGCATCCATGAGCACTGTATGTGATCGCCACATACTCGCATGAATCGAAGTCAAGCGTAATAGCCGTATATGTTACAGATATTTCTGCTTCGGCTGCCGGAGCCGCCCCGAACGTGATCCCCGAAGATGACCATGTATAGTCCGTTCCAGGAGTCTTAACTACATCGTCCACCTTGACCACAGTCGAAGCTGAAGACAGAGCAGGAAACGTGAACAAAAAGGCTCTTGTCGTTCCATCCCCTGTGTACGCATCTTCATTTTCTTCTTTCAGAGATGTCATGGTGTACACAGGTGTTTCATACTTATGAAAACTCATTTATACCTCCAATCTGTCAGCCGGAATCATCTCCTGAACCACCTCGGTGTGATCTCTACTGTGGAGATTGCTCCGGTTATAGCAAAGGTCTGTGTACCTGTCGGAATCTCCGGGAAGCTCCCTGATATCGACGAATTATAGAATGTCGTGCCGTCTGTCGAGTAGGCCTGACAGGTCTCACAATCTATATAAAATGTTGCGACCGGGAATGTTATGCCCAGCGTCTTTCCACCGCAGGCAAGAGTCCCTGTGCCGTCAACTGTGCCTGTTACTTTCAAAAGAGGTTTTGCAGTGAAGGCTGTAGGGTTTGAGAGCGTCCCTGTAGCTGTCAGCGTAGTGACAGTTTTGCCAGAGTTCAGGAACCTCTTCGGCACGCAGGAAAAAGTGATCTCAACGTGTCCGACCTTGCCCATGATGTTCTCTATGTCCATCGGATCTGAGAGGTAAGCGAGCCGGTAACAATCTGTCTCCCAGCCGTCTTTCAGCTCCTGATAGCCATCCTTGGAGAACAGCCACGAAGCCAGCTCCGCCGCTGCCGCAAAGGCATCGCCATTACCGACATAACAATCATAGATCTGAGTCTGGTTCTCCCATGCTCCCTGCGGCATGATTATGTCTCCGTCCCTTCCCGGAACGGAGAACACATCAATCTTCTGTGCAGAGCGGTTAAGGCTCGGCACTTTGTGAATATATAATTTATTTGTCATGTTGGCGGATGAAACACCGCCAAAGCTAAACCATCCGGGATCAGGCATATACTGCCTCCTTACTGTTCATTACATGAGTCAGCCTCTCAGCCACTGCGTCGGCCAGCTCTCTTACATTCATTCCCTCTGTGCCATATACATTCACGGTTATAGACTGTCCGCCTCCGATTACTTCCCGGAGTTTATCCTCACCTATCAACAGCTCCGGCTGATTCGCATCGCCGACACCAATTATCTGCGGAGTCCTGAATATAGCACCATGTTCTGCTGCCTTTGCGTACCAGCTCACTCCTACGCTCGGAACAGAGCCGCTTGCCGCATCAAAGGACCCGGCTAAGTAGAAATGAGGTAATGGTATATAGCTGTTGAATCTGAAGCTCGTGGAAGCAAATGCGTTCCTCATAGCGTTGACGGTATTGACCACCTGAGCATAAGCATTGTTCAGAGTAGTGCCGAGGGATCTCATGCCCTGTGAGATGCCCTGCACTATGCTTGTGCCTATCAGCGTAGCTGCGGTCTCTGCCGTTGCCGCGCCTGTGGTGAGGTTACTGTTCATATCGTCCATTGCTTTCTGAACATCATCCGCAACTGTCGGATTCAGCCCGGTATCGACCGCTGTGCTGATACCTTCCGCCAATGCCGTAGCAGATGCCACTATATCAGGTTCAGCTCCGTCGAGAAGGTCAACCAGGTCAGAGATCAGGCCTCCGACCAGACTCTTGATAGAGTCGAGTCCTTCTTCCACTATCGACACGGAATCCGTTATCTCTGTCAGGGATGTCGCGACCTCGGAAGCGTCCTCTTTCATGCTCTGCAAAGTGCCAGAAACCAGAAGTAATGCCGCTTCAAGTAAGCCCATCTCGATGGTGCAGAGAGCCATTGTTGCATCAAGCCCGACCATTGCCAGATCCAGAGCTGCAATCGTCAAATCTACACCCAAAAACGGAACGAAAGCCGCTGCCGCAGCTACCCCCAGAGCCGCTATACTGACCGCCAGTAACAGAGCCGCCGCATCAACTGCGACTATTGCCGCCGCTACTGCCAGAAGAGCTTCAGCTCCAGATGTTCCATATTCTGAAAGCGTGGGCAACTGTTCAATAAACAGCGTGAGTGACAGAATTACTAAGGATATGCCGGCAGAGACTGCCAGAACCGCTGCAGACAGCGCGAGAAGACCGATGGCGGATACTTCTGCTGCTGTGCCGATTGCAACGATTGCCGCCGCCATACCGACTCCTACAGCCGCAATTAAGACGAAGGTCGCAACCGCTCCGCCGCCGGCTTCGCTCAGCCGAATAGCCGCATCTGCCATTACTGACATTGCTTCACCAATCAGGAAGATAGCCGCGCCGGCCGCCACCAGCAAGAGTGCTGTGCCAGCTAATGTCGAGAAGGAAGCTGCCGCTGATGTTGCTCCTGTTGCCGCTGTTGCCGCTGATGTTCCGAAGGAAGTAAACTTCCCAACTATCCCACCGATAGCACCACCGATAGAGGTAACACTTGAGACCAGCTGTCCGCCGATGATAAGAATCGGACCGATCGCCGCCGCCAGCATTGCCAGTTTGATAATCCACTCCTGTGTAGCCGGGTTAAGGCTATTCCACCATTCTGATAACGAAGCCAGAACGCTTGATAAGGCTTCCAGAGCCGTTGTGAGTGCCGGAGCAACAACAGTAAATATGTCCGCACCAATTATCTTCAACTGGTTAAGCGCAATAGCCGCCTGATCCATTGGATCTAATGTATTTGCGAACGTAGTCGCAACAGAGTCTTCAAATCCGACTAACGAGGCTTGAAAGTCCGTAAGGGATAATTGCCCTGTTGCCACGGCATTGTAGATAGCCGCCCCGGCTCTGGTTCCAAACAGGTCATAAGCCATAGCCAGCTTGTCGGTCTCTGTACCATTGCCGTTCATCGTTTCCGTGAAAGCTGCCAGAGCCGTGTCTAAGGAAATACCCTGATCCGTAGCAACTGACATTGCCTTCTTTAAGCCTGTCAGCATGGTACTCGCCTCGATGCCGGCCATGTCAGTCGCACCCAAGAACGATGCCGCATCGTATGCGGTCAAGCCCATCTGCTTGAACTGTGCCGCATTAGCTGAGACCTGCTTTGCCAGAGAGGATACATCCACACCTGTCCTCTGCCCGACAGTATTCAGCGCATCCAGATAGTCTGTAGCATCTTCTGCGCTCATGCCGAACGCAGCCATTACCTTGCTCACGTTGTCAACGGACTCCGACACATCCGTGCCGTTCAGCTTTGAGAATTTCACGAACGCAGTTGCGAGATCTTCCAGATCTTCACCTGTCGAGCCGAAACGTGTATTGACTTCACCGACCGCCGCACCGATATCTGCGAAACTGGCTGGAACATTTGAAGCGATATTGTTCATGATATCGCTCATCTCTTCCAGTTGTTCCCCGGAAGCTCCTGTCTTGATCACTATGGTGTCCAGCCCGGCATCGACCTCGGTGAAGGCCTTGATAGCCGCTGCTCCTGCTGCCATTAACGGAAGCGTGACCGCTTTGGTAAGCGTTGCCCCGGCAGATGACAGCTTGTCGGAGATGGCGGTGACCATGTTATCGCCTGTTGTTTCCCCGGCAGCAGTCCCGGCAGATCCGAGTACATCTTCCAGATCAGCTTTTATGGTGGTCTGAGACCCTTCCATTGTTGGGATTATTTGTACTTGTGCGACAGCAACTGTCATTGTATCTGCCATCTTAACCACCTAATTTCTTTTGTATCCATTTACGCATCTCCGAAACCGGCAAAGAGCCTTTTCCGATGCGCTTTTTCTCTTCTTTATGCGGTCTTGGGTAGGGCTTAGGCTTATTTGGCTTTTTCTTCGATTGAAGAGCTGCCATCTCATAACGAAATGAACTGATTAAATCATATAGATCCGCCAGAATCTCGTTTGTTTTCAGCACCAAAGCCCATTTTGCGGTATCCATATCAATATCCCTTGCAAGGGCAGAATCAGGATCCGTCTTGCTGATGAAGTCACCGAGAGCATCCCACGAGAGGACGCTCCCGACCTCATCCAGGCTGTGTCCGCATTTCATTAAATCATGATTGATTGCCTCTCTATGCTCGGAAACGAACACTGCGAGGCTTATTTTTCCCCCAGCTTCTGCTCTTTCTCGTATGCGGCGAATATCTGGGAATATCCCACATCGCCGAGACCTTCTGACTCAAGCTCCGGAGCAAACTTCAGCAGGAACCGCTTACAAGTTTGTATGCGCTCTTCCGGCGGTGTGTCCTTCTTGAGCTCCATGATCTCTTTTACATCTTCGGTCGAGAGAGAGTTAAATGCCGGGATCATATATTTGCCGTTCTGGCCTTCGATGATGAACGGCTGCGCCTTGATTATCTTATACATGATCTCTCCTTATCCGTTGACCTTAACGAACTGCATACCTGTCGTGCCCTGTGCCGTTATCTCGAACGGCCATGCGATGCCATCTCCGGCTGTGAAGCTCGTGTTATCAGATACGGAGATCTGACCCTCGGAGCATCCAAAAGCGAGAAGATCGTCACCATCTTTCATCACAAAGAGATATGCCTTAACAGGCGGAAGGTCTGACGATGAAAGATTAACTGTAATAGAAGCAGTCGTGGCGGTTACGTTCGTTGAGCCGAAAAGCTCGGTCAGAGCCGTGCCAGTGGTGCTGATGCATGATCCGGATGCTTTCTCTTCATGGTCTGTCTGTACAACTCTGCGAATCGTGTTGCTCCAATCCTTGATATTCTCGATGTCTTTGGAAAGCTCCAGCTCCATGCCATCTTCTGAAATAAAGCCTGCTTCATGCCATGCCGCCGGAATGGATGACAGCGAAGTCGGGATCGTTGTGCCTGACGGCGCATAATAAAACATTCCGCTGGCATTACCTTTGCCTATGTTTACTGCGTTGGTTGCCATAATATATAGCCTCCTTATGAAGAAATATCATCTAAACTTACGCTCACCTCAATACGAGCCGAGCACATTGCTAAGTCGGGCCGCACAGGGTCCATACCCCATGAGCCCATAGTATTAATAAGCACCCTCCGAAAATTGTTGGATTCTCGTAAGAGTGCTATTGCTGTGTTAAGTGTATCGAGTGCCGTTGCTTCTTCCTCTGCCCTTGCGTCGATCACGATTGCGAACCTGTCAAGGTAAGGTGTGTCGCTCCAGTCAACCTCTGAAACTCCCCCGACCTGAGAGACCAGTATATTCGGCAAGGTGTAATTAGCAGGAAGCGGTCTGCAATACGTTGTAACATTGGGATTCAGCGTCTGCTGGATCAGATATTCGATGTCTTTGCTTTTTTTCATCCTGTCACCGCCGAACTTAATACTTTCCTCTCTGCCTCTGCTCTCGTGGTCTTATCATCTGCCGCTGAAACGATACAGATAGGTCGTGATGCTCCATATCTGGAGTCCTGGCCTCTGGCCTCGTTAATGATTTCAACATTATAGTTGCCTTCAGCTCTGCCTGCGATTTCTGCCCCAGCATTTTGCAGAAGGCTGACTACTCCAGAGCTGTTAATGACCGCTGTCAGACCACCCGGAGCCTTGGTGAATTCTATCTGTATATCGCTCATCCCGACCACCTCTCAAGGTTCAACTCGATATGGTCAAGGGCTCCGCTGGCTGACGGCCAGACTCTTGGATCGCCCATGATGGTATAGACCTTATTGTCATACTGGATACGGTCACCGCTCTGCACATCAGCACCAGCAGGTAGGTAAGCCGTCATGCCGTCGGATGTGCCGAGGATCCTGCCATCCTGTGACAGGCTCGTCGTGGAAGGCTGTACGGAACAGCCTGCAATGACCAGCTTGCTGACCTTGTTCTCGCTCCAGTCCGGTATGTCGGACCCTCTTGATGTTTTTGTGCCCGGTCTGATGCGTGTTACTGTCTGTCTGAAAAAGGACAATGGCATATCACTCACATCCCTTCAGGCCGCCCCAGAGCGGAAGAGAACCAAGCTGTTGTCTCCTCAACCCAAGAGCTTTCAGATCCGACGGCCAGAGGGCGATCCTGCCGGAAGCATTTGGCAGGGTGTATGACTGGTTGATTCCGCCTGCACCTTCTGAATACTGCGTAGCCGGAAGCTGCGCACCCGGTGTGTTGAGCTCACGCATGACAACATCGACCGTCACGGCTTTTGCTACCAGTACGAGGACAGGATCTTCGACATACATAGCATCAAAGTCCATACCGACTTTTCTGGCTTCGTAACGGATCGTGTCACTCACTACCGGCAGAAGATATTCTGCTCTCGTCTGTTCTGCGGCTGTCAGCGGTCGCTTCAGATTGATGATGTCTTGGACTGTTGCGTAATCAGCCATGATCTCACCTCACTTCTTCTTCGCAGCGGTCGACTTCTTGGTCCCCTGTTTCTCCGGCTTTTCGGGAACCGACTGTTTAATCGGCTCCCAGTATTTGCCGGAAAAGTTATCTGCAAGCTCCAGAATTCTGCCGTTGCGTGTGTTGCGGAACCTCATCAGTCTCCGATACGGCTGAACGCTGTCGGATCGAGGATGCCCCATCCAATGTATGCTTCAGCACGAAGGAGTACCTGATTGTATCTCTTCAGGTCACCCTGTCCGTCCGGATCGCCATAGCGGATGACTTCAAGCGGAATATTCTCTGCATAGCCCCACTTAAATGCGTTCTGGAAGTCACCAACATATGCATAGTGATGAACGGCTGTGGATGCCGCAACAGCTACTGTGCTGTTGACATCGCAAGGAATACCACGGATTGCTCCGGGGTTGCCGCCCCACATGAACTCTTCATACGGATGCTGTCCGCCTGCGTATGTGGTAGCTGAAAGAGCTGTTGCGAAAGCCGGACTCATAGCGATACCTGTGCAGGTATAGCCTTCTGCAAGGTCTGCAATTGCTCCGGTGATGTCACTCTCTTCTGCACCTGAACTGTAAGCTTCAACACCTACATTGGACGCACGATCGAGGCAGTTCGCGCCGATAACTGAGGAAGTTGTCCCTGCATAAGGATTGATACCGTGGAAGGCCATGATATCAATGCCGCGTGCGATCTTCTTGGCAAAGCCCTCGGAGAACTGAGCCAGGTATGCAAGCTGCTTCTCTTCTGCGCATTTAATAAATTCATCATTGAAACGTGTCTGATACACTACTTTGACCGGGGCGATCGTGACTGCGTTTACTGATGCTGTGGTTGCGGATTTAGCCGCACCTTCTGCCACCAGCTCGACTTCATTGTCGAGGGAGAAGGTCATGATTTCATTCCCTGCGAAGGAAATCGGGATCTGGTTCGCAAGCTTTGCGATTGAGCTGTGTCCAGCTACTTTTGCAAACATTTCTCTTACAAGTTCAGCCGGGAAAAGGCTTCCTTTTGCTACTGATGTGATAGGCATAATTTAGTCTCCTTTTAGATTTAATCCGTTCAGCAATGTCCTGAACGATGCGTTTTTACTGTCCACCGGATCTGTCTCTGTTGATTTCATCGGCAGAGGCGGCTGGTTCCCTACAAGTTGCTTCAAGGATTCCGCATCTGCCCGGATAGAATCTTCATCTTCCCCGGTAATACGTGGAATCCATTCATACGAAAGCCCGACTTCATGAGCGACTCGGTTCTTAAGCGATGCGAGTTCATACTCTTTGTTTTTTGCCGTAAGGTCAGCGATCGTCTGTTCATCGTCTGCGTGCGTGGCCTTGAAGTCGTTAAAGGCCTTGTTGATTTCTTCGATCGCTTTGTTGTGATCCTCTGGCGAGATATAGCCCTCGTAACGCTTTGCCTGCGCTTCACGGTCACGCTTCAGACGATCTTTAATAATGTTGTCCAACTCTTCCTGAGTTGTAATTGCCTTGAATTCTTCTGACATATTTAGTTCCTTTCCTCGTTAATCCGCCGAGTAGCGTATTTCGATCAATAAAAAATGCGCTGTGCTTTGGTATCTTTAGCCTGCACACACGCATAGATCGCCAATATCGTGGACTCCATCAGAGACACATCTATGTCATCATCCAAAGTCCTATAACCATAACCACCACCGGACCCGATCGCTCGATGAGCGCAGTTACAAACTGACTGCCTGAGTGACGGCTGGCTTTTGTGGCAGATAGTCCCTGCCGCTACTGCCTGCTCAAATTCTGATGCAGCAGCTATCACATCCTTCGTCGTTGCAACCGTCAGACCTTTTAGCTTTTGGTCTTTGGCTTCTCGTTTGAAAGTCTCGACCCCGGAAGCACCGTCAATTAAAATGGTCTGTACATCGCATTTCAGAAGGTAGTTGATTAACCAGTCATTTCCGTCCCTCTGCGGCCGGCAGTCAATGCACTCTACAAATATCCGTTCGTCTGTGGTCTTGACCGCAAACGACAGGGATACGTTTTCGCCGTTTTTGCCATACTTGACTCCGGCAAAAATTCTGCCCTTCAGCTTTGGCAATTCATCGACCTTCAGCGCATCCCATTCGGGCTCGCTTATTGCCGATTGCTGATTGTACTTTATCCAGAGACCTAATCTCTGGATGTTGAAGTCAATATCATCTCCGTTGATCTCGTCCTGCACGATTCTCTCTGTGAGTATCGTTCCGAGCGACGGAGATGTCTGATACCAGGCTTCCTTGTCATGCACATCGGTCTTGTGGTCTACAGACCATTCAGCCCAGCCGCCGTTTAAGGTGTCTCCTCGTAGCGTTGCCTCCCGGTATTCCCGGAAGACATCACCGGAGGACACAGCCGTCGGAGGTGTCCCGGTCATGATGGTCTGCGGATTCTTTGAAGACGAAACAACATAGTTCAAAGCCGTCTGCTGAGCCTTGGTGTATTCCTGCGCTTCGTCTATAACCAAAAGGTCATAGCCGGAACCGAGAGAACCGGAGTTTGTCCTGGTACGGAAATCTATGACTCCGCCTCCGTCTTCTTCGCTAAGCGCGATCCGTTCCTTGCCGTAAGCTTTATATTTTGAAACAGGATCCAGACCGAGTTTTGCGATACGATTCATTAAACGCTCCCACGCTATATGAGCCGTATCAGTAAGGTGAGCCGTGTGTAAGATGTGCTCACCATTCAGAAGTCCATCCATCTCTCTGGCTGTGAGGATTTCTGTCTTGCCGTTTCGCCTTGGTACGGAATAACCAAACTTTGTATGCACCCAGAGACCATCATCATTTTTTGCCATGATGTCTGAGAGCATCAGTTCTTGCCATTCCTGTGCCGTATTGCCTGATAAATTGTAGAGTTTGACCGCTTCAGGTCCTTGTGTTTTGGTGTATGGTAGAATAACGGATAAGGTAGGAATCTGATTTCCTATCCTCATCCCTTACACTCCTTCCGGTCGGTCCCTGCTCCGTTTAAGCATATTAGCCTCCGTTTCTCTGGCTCGGATGCCTCATCATTGGGCTCTGCCCTCTGTAGTTGTAAACTGTATCTCTTCCGCCCCGGCCATTGTAATATTCAATGGTACAGCGGCAGTTGTCGTGCCTTCTCCAGACATCGTTCCCGGTGTTTCTGACATCTTCGTAGTCGTAAGTGCCGCCAAGATTCATGCACCACGGACACGCATCCGCATCCGGTGTCCTGACCACGGTTGCCTTGATTCCTGATCTCCATTGAAGCTCGGCATTGTCCCGAATACTCTGGTCAACGACACTTTGGGAGAAGTTCGTCAGCTGGTCATAAAATAATTTCTCGATATTGACGAACTCAGGATTTTTCTTCAGCTCTTCGACAAGTCCGTAAGCACGATTGCCGTCGAACTCAGGAACTACCGCCCTGATGCCATATCCGTTTGCCTTATTCATGGCCGTCTGCACCTCGACACAGACCTCTGCCACCATTGCATGATCAAGTCCCAGAGCGGAAGGGAGCAGCTGCTCCAAATCCCATTCTGATATATCGACCATCGGAGCATGGCTCTTCAGCACCCGGCCGAGCAGATCTCCGACACGGACAGCATATAATGATGCGTCCCTGTAATTTGCTGTGCCGGCCGCTGCTGCCGATGCCAGGCTGACGGCTTGTTTATCGGTCCTGACTAAGGTCACGAATTCGTCTTTAATATCGTCGAATGTTAATCCCATTACTCAATACCTGTCAGCCTGTGGACACGTTCCTCCGTGATATATCCCGGTATGGCCTGTGAGATCTTAATAAGGCCATCACCAGCTGTCGACAGAGCACTCATATCCGGCTCAAATGTCGGCTTCCAGAGGACCTTTGTGCGATATACTTCTGACCTCTTATATGCTATCCTGTCACGGATACAGGCTCCGATGAACCCGGTGTTGATGAATCCTACTCCGAAGCATCTCTGTGCCTTGGAAGCCGCCAGACGAAGGTTTTCATGTGCCGCCTTTATTGCTTCTGCGGAAGACGGATTGCTGGTCACGAATCCGAGATCGTCAAGGGTCAGCCCTGTCTCACCTGCGAAGAGTGATGCAAGGCCTTTAAGCTGGTCCATGTGCGGAGTCATGCTCCCGACCTGGAACTGCCCAAGCGTCGGCCTGTCACCGTCTTCATCTTTTGTGAAACTAAGCATTGCGCTCATGGTTGCCTTCCATGAATCCATCTGCTGCGCATCCTGAGCCAGTCCTGTTGCATACTTCTGTGGGAAGCTGTAGAACTCAGCCGAAATCTCTGAACGCTTCACAGTCCTCATTGCGCTCCGGGCATAATCCATGCAGGCTCTTGATATTCTGGAGTGTCCGAAAGGCCTCTTTGCATCAGGTCTGTAGATGATCGGGACCAGAGCACAGTAATCAGCATTTGTGACTTCTTCCGCGATCGGATTGGGGTTTCCGGTCTCATATACGTAAGTATGTCCGGGAACGAAGTAAGCATACTTCGTCACCTCATCGTATTCGTCACGTTCCAGAGCCGCATAGCCTTCTGTCAGCAGTTCCGTGATGTCATCGATCACTCCTGTGCCGTTTGTGCCGTCGATTATCTGGAATCTCGGCATACCATCCTCACCTCGGCTGGCATACACGAAACAGCAGGCTGTGATCATTGAACTCAGGACTCCATTGTCGAAAATAATGTCCGGGTTGTTCAGGTCGAACATTTCACGCATCATGAAAGTATCGTTTTCAAAGCCATCGAACTGGATCCTGTCTGCCAAAGCGTCAACAGCCTTGGTACACCATCCGTTAATGTTCCCGAACCATTCCAAACCGGCCGGAGTTGATATCCCGAAATCTATAGCCTGCTGCTTCTGCTCGTAAAATTTGTATCTGAGCAGACCTCTGGGACGCTTCATTGTCAATTTGTTCTGGAGGTAGGTTATTCCTTTCATGACTCATCACCTCGTATTTTCGCCAAAATGCCTTTTCCGGTCGCAGCAGGCTCTGCCGCTGGAGGTGCGACCTCTGCTAATATCTTCTGTATGCTCTGGATAGCTTGTATCTGCACAGCCGGCGGAGTCTCGTCAGCGTCCCTGATCCGGAGCAGCCGCGCTAAGTTATCCTCACGAATTTTGTTGTAATCCATGTTTTGTCCTTTCTGGGGAAGGGGTTTACTGTGCGTTTTCGTCACA
>Ga0265299_10001438_pt1 | contig 27090 bp, 6 predicted proteins | sample AusTroGonzalo_MG_4_FD_193485 | JGI IMG/M metagenome (GOLD analysis project Ga0265299, IMG submission 193485) | Bovine rumen microbial communities from tropical cattle in Woodstock, Queensland, Australia - Gonzalo_02 | ecosystem: Host-associated > Mammals > Digestive system > Stomach > Rumen ... | reverse complement strand
TTGTACTGCTTGAAGAAAACGGCCGTGCCGCTTTCGTCAGTCGCCTTGTACGCAAACGCGAAGGCTCCTTGATTCAGTTCCTTGACGATCTTATAGGTATGCAGCTTGCTACGCACACTGTCGCCATCTCTTACCATGTATCCCATTTCACATCCCTTTCTTGTCATTCTTCCATGTCCGTCTTTACACATTCACCACTATCGGACCATTTTGTCTCGTTAAAGAGAGGATTTGGATCGGCAGCTGCGCCTTTGCCAGTTTGCGACACCGAAACTGACTTGCCAATAGCTTTCATCAATTTGCCAAAATCGACATTGCTAAGTCCGCCAGAATTGTCGCTAACCACCATCCACTCACTCTTGTCGGCCTGCGACAAGGTGTCATACATGTCGCTCTGCGGCGTTACCATGTAAAGCATGATTCCGCGATTCTGGAGCTTCTCGGTCAATTTGGCCAACTTAGAATTGGATTTCTGGACGCAGGTTCCGTCCTCCATCCGCTCGTCAGTGAGAAGGATTACGACCCTATGGCATGTGGCTGCATCACGGAACGGGAAGTCTGCGGCCATATCAATAGCTGGCGCAGATGTCTCGTCCCCATCGCATTCCACCTTCTGCAACGCCATGCGAAACACATTGACATCAGAAGTGAAGAAACCCGATGACGACCCGCCGTTAACATCGCCGGAACCGCGGTAAAGACCATCTAAGACCTCCATGTTCCTCTTTTTGACCGTATCGAACACCATCCCGGCCTTCCCGTCGCAGTTGTAGGCTGTCTTATAGGCCAAGAAATCAAAACGCACGTCCCATGATCGCTGCAAATCCGTCTTCAAGGAATCCAGCAATTCAAGCACATGGTTCCGAACCCCCTCGAATGTAGGGCTCATCGAACCTGACGCATCCATGCAGAACACTATGTCTGCGGTTTCTCTACCAGCCATTGTCTATCTCCTCTCCTTAAACTAGCTTGTCAGAGAGTGTCAACCACGCCGGACATCGACACGGTCTTGGCCAACTGAATCAATGTTTTCTGGAAGTTGGCGGCGTTGGACGTGAATTCGCGGAGCTTATTCACTGCATCATTCTTGACACTCGGGTCATATGGTATGGCCATATACTCACACTTATCGATCTGTGTCAGATTATCGTGGCAGTCCATCTTCGGCGCATACAGAGAGATACGAAGCCGCTCCTGCATTGCGTAGTTCGCTATGTCCTCCCACGTCAACCCCGGGGCTTCGGGGATTGTCGTCCTGTCGGCAAATGACGCATCGGTGAAGATGATGACGCAACGCGCCGCAGCACTGCGGTAGCGCCACTTCTCGGGGTCAAGCTCCTGTGCGCCCTCATCCGTGCTTCCCCATGTAGCAACCTTATAAAGCGCATCAAGAAGAGACTCGGGTTCATCTCCACCACCCGTCGCCTGCAACGCGTCAATTTGGGCCTCTACAGCCGACACATCCGTGACGAAAGGATTGCTGACATACCATTCGGATCCATCCGACTTAAAATCCCGATACCCTATCACGCGGGCACGCCACTCCTTGACGATTGCATTTCCATTGGCATCTTGCTGCTCAAGCGACCTGAAAAAGAGCTTGATATTGTTTTTTATGTCATTAATCGAAGGACTCATGCTGCCAGTCGCATCAATTAGGAACACGATGTCACATACTCCCTTGACCTTGTCAGCCATATAACCACCTTGTCTTTCCGCCCTTTAGTAATCCACAGGAGGAGAAACGGGCAAGTCCCCTACTGTGTTGTCATACCCGCCAGCAGTTTTCCTGTGCAACACCCGCCGCATAGTCAATACTAGCATTGTTTATGGGCACATGGAAATTCTAACAAATTTCGACTGTGAGCGCAAGGGGGAGTCAACCATAATCTTTGATTTTTTCTCCACAGCGGAGGAAATAGATAGCAAGGAAGATGGGGGGTGCGGGGGGAAGGAGGAAGGGAAGGAGAAACCCCCGCAGCAATTTAGCCGAAAAATCTTAGAAGTGGCGGAAAATACCGCTTGGGCTTGCGGATGCGCTTTTGGAACAGAGGGAAAACAAGACATGCACCGTGTGGACACGGTGTAGGGCGGTGTAGCAGCAGAGGCAGACGACTACTTCGCCTTGCGGGGTCGTCCACGTCCGCGCTTTGGACTCGATGTCGTGGAGATGTCCTTGGGGTCTTGCGCCGGCTTGAAGTCGGGGTATTTGGCAATGTAGTTCAGCAGGATGGCGATGTGGCGGGCGACCGCTGTCAGGGCAACCTTCCTTGGCTTGCCGTTGGCTATGAGCCGATGGTATATGCCGCGGAGGATGTGGTTCGTGCGACTGCCGGATACCGCAGCCATGTAGAGCGCCTTCCTGAGGTCGGATCTGCCGCGCTTGGGTTTGGCCTTGTTCTTGATCGTGCAGCTCTCGTGGTCGATGGGAGCGTCACCGCACATCTTGGCGATGCTCTTCGCGTTGAAGTCGCCGATGTCGGGACAGTATGCGAGTATCGCCCGCGTAAGGCACGGACCGACGCATTTGACTTCTTGGAACCTGCGGGCGAGATCCTTCATGCGCGGGTCGCTTTCAATTGCCGCATCGCATTCGGCTTCGAGTTTGGCAATCTGCGCGTCGACCTTCTCGACAAGCTTGTTGATGGCCTTCTTCATGTCGGCGTCAGGGTTGTTCTCAAGCTGGTTGTAGATGAGGGCCCTGGCCTTCATGTAGTTCTTGCGCGCGCTGACGGCCTTTTTGAGGCGTTTCTGCGCTTCGGAATGCTGCTTGACGAAATGAAGCTTCGTTTCCTTGAGCGATGCCGCGTAGTCGCGGATCATCTCGCAGTCGATGGCGTCGGTCTTCTCGATGCGCCCTTGCGATTCGGCGTAGCGCCGCGTCTTCCAGGCGTCAAGGCGCACGGCCTTCACGCCCTTGGCGAGGCATTCGTCGGCAAGCGGCTCTTCATACGGTCCGGTCGCCTCGAAGCTGACGATGGCACCGAGCTTCGCGGCCCTCGCAATCAGCTTTGTCCTACAGGATTTGATGTTCTTGATGTGTTCCTTCCTACCGTCGGGGTAGCAGACATCAAGCCACTCCTTGCCGACGTCAACTCCCACGTGCATTCTGACCGAATTCATGATATACTTTCCTTGTCTTCGAGCTATGGGGACTTAGTATCCCGCATGCCCTTACAACCATTCAGGCTATGGCTCATGACGAAGTGGCGGTGCCCCGACTCCCCCGCGATGTACCTGCATCTGGGGGGTAACGAGCTAACCGCCACGGCCCGGGTCGGATGGCCATCCTTCCCGGGCATTCTCTTCGCTTCGGCTCGCGCCTTCGCTAGCCCATCACCTGATGGGCAGGAACAGTGGGAGAGTATATCAAAACTGGATTAGACAGGGGGGGTAATGTGCAATCTGCGTCTGGGTATCAATGTGGCATGACTACGGTGAATCTCGGACGGAAGCGCGGCCAATGGTCAAGCAACTCACTGGCTTTTGCGGAACCGGTCTTCATCTTGTGCCGTTCCAACAGTGCAAGCAATTCCGCCTCTTCGCTCGAACCCTCTTCCACAGGAAATAGATCAATGGAGTCAAGATTGCAGTTTAGGTCGAGATCACCTGACTCGTCCAGCACGTATGCAATGCCGCCTGTCATGCCAGCGCCAAAGTTGACGCCAGTGACACCTAAAATTACGGCTTTGCCGCCGGTCATGTACTCGCAACCATGGTCGCCCACGCCCTCCACAACGAGAATGGCGCCGGAATTCCTAACAGCAAAGCGTTCGCCCGCCGTTCCGGCGATGTATATTTCGCCAGAGGTCGCGCCGTAGGCAATGACATTCCCGACGTTGCCCTTGATCGCAATTGATCCGCCAGACAGACTTTTGCCAACATAATCGTTCGCTTCACCATCAAGCGTGAATGAAATGTCGCGGTGTAGAAACGCGCCAAACGACTGTCCTGCAGTGCCTGTGAAGTGGACGGACACGGTCCGTCCATCAGCACTGTCGGCGCTTCGATGGCAAACAAGGTAGCCGGAGAGTGCCGCGCCGACGGCACGGTCACGGTTGGATATGCTGCGATCAAGCGCCATTTCGCCGCGCTCGACCGACGGTATCAGCTCCCGAACATCGTAGTTTTCTCTTTCGTTGCTGTCTTTTATGTTCTTTGCGTCATTTGCACGCTTTGTGTACAACAAATCTCCAAAGTCGAAACGAACGCCATCTTTTGCTTTTAGAAGATCGGCACGACCGCGCGCCTCGGCGAGCGAAGGAAGTCCTAGCGCGGCAAGTATTTCACGTACTTCTTCCGCAAGGAAGCGGAAGTATCTCTGAAGGTGCTCCGGCTTCCCTGCGAACTTAGCGCGCAGCTCGGGTTTCTGCGTGGCTATGCCTACAGGACAGCAGTTCAGGTTGCAATTGCGACACTGCACGCAGCCCAGCGAGACTAGCATGGAGGTTCCGAAAGCGAACTCGTCGGCCCCAAGCATCGCAGCAATAACAATGTCACGTCCAGTTCTAAGCTGTCCATCGACCTGCAACTTCACGCGCGATCTGAGGTTGTTCTTGACGAGCGTCTGGTGCGCTTCGGCAAGTCCCATCTCCCATGGAAGCCCCGCGTGCTTTACCGATGTGAGCGGTGCCGCGCCAGTACCGCCATCGAAACCGGAAATTACGACAACGTCGGCATGAGCCTTGGCAACGCCTGCCGCAATCGTGCCTACGCCAGCCTCGGATACAAGTTTTACGGATACTCGGGCGCGTGGATTCGCACACTTGAGATCATATATGAGTTCCGCCAGATCCTCTATCGAATATATGTCGTGGTGAGGCGGCGGCGAAATGAGCGTCGTACCTGGCTTTGCGTGGCGAAGACGTCCAACGAACTCGTCCACCTTGTACCCGGGGAGCTGTCCGCCCTCACCGGGCTTCGCGCCCTGCGCAAGCTTGATCTGAATGTCCTTAGCCGACGAAATATACTCTATCGTCACGCCGAAGCGTCCAGAAGCGACCTGCTTGATCGCACTGTTGCGATCCGTGCCGAAGCGTTCCGGATTCTCCCCGCCTTCGCCAGAGTTGGACATCGTGCCGAGTCCGTTTAGGGCGAGCGCAATCGTTTCATGCGCTTCCGGCGAAAGAGAGCCAAGCGACATCGCCCCTCCGACAAAGTGCTTCACAATGGAATCTACGCTTTCAACATTCTCCATTCCCCGTTCGCCGTTCCCCGTTCCCCGTTCCCCGTTCCCCATTCCCCGTTTGCAAAACTCCAACTGAGATCTAAGCGTCACATGGCTCATCTGATCGATGTTGTCCGTATAGCGTTTGAAGCGCGCAAAATCGTCGTTGCGCACCGCTTCGCGGAAGTCTATGATCCGCTGCGGATTCCAAAGATGTTCCTCGCCACCCTTGCGCAGGCGATACTCTCCGCCCGGGGAAAGTGTGTTTTGGACAGGATTGACAGGATTTATATGATTTTCGATGTCTTCAAGCTCCAGTCCGCCTACGGGCGAAACGACGCCTGGGAAATATTCGCGCATGATGCCAGGCCCGAGTCCAACCGCCTCGAAAATCTTGGCCGAACGATAGGAGCGCAAAGTCGATATGCCCATCTTGGACATGATCTTCATTATGCCCTTGCAAACGGCCGAAACATAGTTCGAGGAATATTCGACTGCATTCTTGCCTGCGAGCTCGGCAACAGTTCCCAATGCAAGATATGGGTTGATCGCCGTCGCGCCAAAGCCAAGGAGAACGGCGAAGTGGTGAACTTCGCAAACTTCCCCAGATTCCACAACCACGCCAGTTTCGGAGCGCAATCCAGCTTCCGTAAGCGCCTTGTTAACCGCCGCGACGGCAAGAAGCGAAGGTATGCAACAAGAGTGGTTAGTAGTTGGTGGATAGTGGTTGGCTTGTTGGCGATCAGTTTGCTGGCGGTCGGAAAGAATGATGATCTTTGTGCCGCTTTTCGCCGCTTCGACGGCATCGGTGGCCAACTTGTCAAGTGCCGCCTTCAACCATCCCTTCCCCGCTCCCGATTCCCCGTTCCCCATCCTCAGCGTCACCGCCGGAAAGTCTGGCACGTTTTTGAGCCGCTTCACTTCATCATCGGTGAGGACGGGACGAGTCATCTTGACAAGACGAGCGTGTTCTGGCGTTTCGGCGAGAATGTTCGCCTTGTTGCCGATGTACGTCATGATCGACATGACAAGCTCTTCGCGTATCGGATCGATCGGCGGATTCGTCACCTGAGCAAACAACTGGTGGAAGCAGTCAAATAGTTTTACCCCGTTCCCCATTACCCGTTCCCCGTTACCCATTACCCTCAAACACGCGAGTGCCGCGTCATTGCCCATGGCTCCGACGGGTTCGTGCCCAGTCTCTGCCATTGGGCGCAGTATCAACTCAACGTTTTCAAGCGTCCAACCGAAATGCTCGCGGTCTCGCTGGAGCGCAATCCTTCCGCTTTCACCGTCCCCGATTGCCGATGGAACGATTTCCGTGAAAAGTCCGGTGACGGGGATGTGGTTTTCCTTCACCCAGCGGCGGTATGGCTTGCGACGGGCGTAATAGGTCTTGAGTTCCGTGTTCTCCATCAGCCGATGCTTGGCGAGATCGAGCCAAAGAAGCGCACCTGGGCGAAGGCGACCGTGGCGCTCTACGTCTTCTGGCGCGATGTCGAGCACGCCCGTTTCGGAAGCGAGGACAAAAAGGCCGCCCTTCGTGAGAGTCCACCGTGCGGGACGAAGTCCATTGCGGTCAAGCGCCGCACCAAGTCCAGTGCCATCGGTGAAGCAGACTGCCGCAGGTCCATCCCAGGGTTCCATCAGCGCGGAATGGTATTCGTAGAATGCGCGCACGTCGTGTCCGACGTGATACTTCGCGCCCCATGCCTGCGGAATGAGCATCATCATCGCATGCGGCGCATCTCGTCCCGCCGCGACGAGCAGCTCGAAAACATTGTCCAACGAGGCAGAATCGGATTGTCCGCCGTGAACCACCGGAAGCAGCTTCTTCAGTTCGTCGCCAAAGAGTGGCGAAGCAAGCGAACCTTCGCGCGCGGCAAGAGCGTTGAGGTTGCCCTTGAGCGCATTGATCTCGCCATTGTGGGCGATTGCGCGAAACGGATGCGCAAGCTCCCATGATGGGAACGTGTTCGTGGAATAACGCTGGTGCACGATTGCAAATGGCGAAACGAAGTCCGGATCTGAAAGGTCTGGATAGAATTTCTCGATTTGCGTTGCAAGCAGAAGTCCCTTGTAAACTATCGTTTTCGACGAGCATGAGCAGATGTACGTTTTCGAAGTTGCCTTCTCAATCTGCCTGCGGACAATGTAAAGCCGCCGCTCGAACTGGTCTTCGCGCATAGACGCAGAGCCGCAGAGAATGAAAATCTGCCTAATTCTCGGCATGACGGCGCGAGCATCGTGCCCAATGGCATCGGGATCAATTGGCACATCTCTCCACGCCAAAACCTCGCAGCCTTCACCTTTTACGGCATCTTCTATCTTCTTTTCCTCCCCTTCTCCGCCGAATATCATCGCGACACCGAAAGGCTCTGCCGCTTTGCACCCTTTGTGGCCGCAAACCTCCTCCAGCTTCTTCTGAAAGAACTTCTGCGGAATCTTGAGAAGCAAGCCTGCCCCGTCGCCAGTCTCAGGATCATTGCCAGTGGCACCACGATGAAGGAGCCGCTTTAGGATGGTCACGCCTTTTACTACGATGTCATGCGTAGCTTCGCCGCTCAGGTTGGCAACCATTCCTACGCCGCAGTTGTCATGTTCGAATTCCGGGCTGTAGAGACCCTGAACTTCGTATCTGTCGCTCTGGTTCATGTCTTACTCTTTTCTGCTTTCTGCAAATTAAAAATCCTTATAAAGCCACATGCAAATTACGTGCCAACACAAAGGTCGTCTGGTGGTTTACGTTTTTTGTATTTCTACGGACTATTTGCCGTTAGCTATTTACAAATTGCGTAATTAATGAGCATATTCTCAATGCAAACCGAAAATATGCAATCCATGCAACAATTATTCGCGAGAGACGCTAAACGTCCCTCGCGAATAACCGACAAAAGAAGTAGTTTTTCGTTCCGCCAAGCGGAATTGCCGGTGGCACTACTCTCCGGTAGGAGTCTTGTATACGGACATGCGCCAGAAGCCGGACGGCGAGTCGTGGTGCTCGACCGCGAGCTTCACGCTGTGGCCGTTGGAGAGATAGCGAGGTCCGGCAAAGGTCGAGCCGCCGCCAAGCGATTCCGAGAACTCCATCGCGTAGTAGAGCCCGGGCTTGGGATCGGCAAGCGTAAACTCCGTCACCCCTGTCCCAAGTTCCACAAGCGACTCGGTGGTCGCCAGCGTGTTCATCGCGTCCGTCAGGTCTTCGCGAAGTTCCGCCACGACGGAGGCCTTCAGCTCGGGACGGTTCTCCCAGGCGCCCGTCGTCTCGTTCTGGACCGTCTTGATCTCGAACATCTCCGTATAGGTGTCGATCTTGTCGGACGCGATCTTCGACGCGATTTCCAGCGTTATGTCCGGCTTCTGGCCGGCCTTCGCCGTCACGGCCGCCGCCTCGGACGCGTACTCGCGGCTGTCGCCGACGACGATGCGATCGGTCGTGTCGTTACGCTCGACCGTTGTCGGCTCGCGCGTCGTCACGCGGATCTCCACCGCGTCGCCGGCGGTATTGAGCGCCGCGTCTGCAGCCGGAATGACCGCCTCGCGCTCCTGCAGCGTGCCGATCTTGTTGTTGTACACGTAGCAGTCGCGCAGAATGGTTTCGTAGGTGCCCGGACCCACGGAGCGCGTCGTACCCCAGCACGAGTTGCCGTAGATCTCGCACTTCTCGGCGGAACCGCCCCACACGCCGCCGCCCTCGGCCGCGTTGCTGTACCACGTGCCTTCGGAGACGGACTTGCCCGCACGGCAGTCGCGCACGATGCAGTTGATGAGCACGGAACCGGAAGCTCCGCCGCCGCGCGCGGTGTCTGTGGTGGTGAACCTGCCGATCGACTCGCAGTTCTGGATGATGCAGTTGACGAGCGTACCGCCGCAGGCGCCGCCGCCGCCAAGATAGCCGGTCGCCCGGCCGTTCTGCAGCGTGAAGCCCTCGAGGACGATGCCGTGGCGCTCCCATTCAGCGTTCTTAATGTAGTCGAGGCTCACGTCGAAGCACGAACCTATGTGCTGCGCGTCGATTACGGTCACGTCACGGCCTTCCGTGGAGACTATCCTGAGGTTCGTCAGCTTGTTGAGCAGCGACACCATTATGCTGCCATATCTGCCGGGCTTGACGTGGATCACGTCCCCGTCGCCTGCCGAACTGATTGCGTCCGAGATGCTGTACTTCGGAGAATCCCAGCTAAGACCGTCGTTGCCGAAGCTGCCGTTGTTCACATCGACGTAGAGGTCTGTCGCCGTGAACGTCACTGACAGCTCGCCCGGCTGCGTGACCGCGGGCCAGACGTAGGAGGACACGTTCTCGGCTGCCATCACGCCGTTCGTGCAGACGACGGCGGCGAGGCGACCCCTGAAGCGGAACGTCGCGTCCTTTCCGTACTCGACGTCGGCATAAGGAGCCTCGAGCACCGTGCCCGCGCCAGTCGCCTTGACCATGATGCGGCACTCGCCCTTCTCCGCGGCGTTCTCGTACGCGCCGATGGAGACGCTGCCGCCGGCGTTGCGCGTGTCGCCCGCAAGGTCCGTCAGCGCACCGTTCACGTCCGTCGCAAGGTATGCAGCGTTGCCGGCGCCAATGCACGGAGAGCCGACCGCCGGGCGTCCGTCCGCATAGAGCATCGGATCCTCCGCATATAGGCAGCCGTAGATCGTCGGCGCGCGCGGCAGGATGTAGCCGGGGACAGGCGTCCTCTCCGTCGGGTCGGAGTCGTGATCGTCGCTGCCCGCGCCGTTGCCCCAGAAGACCGTGTTGTAAGCGACGGAGGCGCCGTCAAGCGCACCGCCCAGCTCGTCGGCGTAGTTGCAGACGACGGTGCAGTTCCTGAGCTCGCAGTTCGCGACGCCTCCGCCATAGACCGCCGAGCAGTTGGAGACGAGGCAGTTCACGAGACGCGAGCCGTATGCGCCGCCGCCGTAGCCGAGATCGTCGTCAGAAACGCCGTGGTTCGCGGCAAGCGCACTGTCGCACAGCACGCAGTTAACGAGCGTGCCGCCGTACGCGGCGCGTCCGCCCGCATTCACGAGCGTGAAGCCCTCGACCGTCGCGGCACGCGATGCGCCGCCCGCGCCCTTCTGCACGAACGCAGCCTTGTCCGCGTCGTTGACCGTGATGAGCGTCACGCCCGCGCCGTCCGTCGATCGCAGCGTGACGGCAAAGTCGTCTGGGGCCTCGAACGGCAGTTTGTACTTGCCGGGACGGAACAGGAACACGTCGCCCGGGAATGCGCCGGTGGTCAGGGGCCTGCCGGACAGCTCCGTGGGAATGGTGCGGAAAGGATGCGCCTCAGAGCCGTCTGCAGCGTCGTCCACGACGCTCGCGTCGATGTGGTACGTAACGTTGACGACAACCTGCCAGCTTGCGACTGTCAGCTCTTTCCCGCCGTACAGCGGATCGAGCACGCGGCATGTAATGAGCTTCGTGTGCTTGTCGAAGTCGAAAACCGACGTCGAAAGGACAGGCCATGGGCCGGTCGATGAGTCGAACGTGTAGGAAAGAACCCCTTCGGCCTTTTTGGTGTTGTCCTCGTACCAACGGCACATCGAAGGATCGATGCCTGCGACGGAGAACGTCTGGCTTTCGCCGTACTGGACGTGGCACGTACCGTCCGCCTCCGCAGCAGGTGCAGTTGCAGTTGACTTGATGAGGGAAGAGTTCGCGTCGCCGACATTGACCGTAACATTCTTCTCGATCACGTATCCGTTCGCGTCGATGCAGCAGAACTTGACGGGATACGATCCGGCAGGAGCGCTAAGAACGCCGCTCAGGCCTATGCCGTTGCCGTACGTGGACGGCGAGAGCCCGCCAGGAACGGCGCTCGTCAGCGTGAACACGACGTCGCCAATGCCGTTGTACACGCCGTTCTCCGCCTCGAAGCGCGCCACGCGGTTGAAGTTGTAGTACTGGTCCTTGATTTCGATGTCGCAGGGCATGTAGCGTCTCTCGGAGCCTTCGGCAAGAGGACCGTAGGCGACTCGAATCGTGCCGTCGGACACGAGCGTGACCGATACGCGCTGTCCGAAGCGTATCGTCGCCGTAGTCGCCGAACGCGAAACGAATATCTCGTTTGCCGTCACGAAATTCGGCGCATCGGCGCCAAACACGCAGATCCGGCCCGTTTCGCCGTTTCCGCGCCTGACGGTTATGCAGCCGTTCAGCCCGACCACGACCTGGTTCTGGAGATACCCGCCGAACGGGAAGTCGAATCCAAGGCCAATGACGTTCCTCTGCTGCGAGGAAGCCTGGCCCAGGCGCTGGCGTATCGCAAGTTCCGCGGCGCCGGAAGATCCGTCGAACGAATTGCCGGCGCGGGTGACGGCGTACGTCGCAAGCGGGCACGTCCACGTGTACGGAGCCGTGCCGCCGCCGGCCGTCACCATGTTGCCGGACGAGCTATCGCCAAATGTCATGTTGAACGAGTCGCCGCCAGTCACCGTCATTGTTCCGGGGTCGTCCTCGTGCAGCGGAGCGCCGCACTTGACGACAAGGCAGCCGTCCTCGCATACGAGCGAGTAGCGCGTCGCGTCCGCGCCATCGGGCAGGACAAGCTGGAACGATGCCGCAGAACCGGTGTAGTAGTCGAACACCGTCACGGACTCGCCGTCTTCCAATGCGTCCTTGAGCACGAGGCTGGCAGTACCGGACGAAGGCGGCACGACCGAACCACCGAAGACCGCGTTCGAAACGACCGCGCTATCGGTCTGCGCACCGAACTTGAAGGACGAGCCTTCTTCGAACACGAGCGATCCACCGAGCTCATAGATGGAGCCGATGTCGAGGGACGCACCCTGATCGAGCACGATCGCCGTGTTGGCCTCGGTCTGGCTGACGCCGCCGCCAAAGGAGTTGTCGCCGCTAAGCGTAAGCGTAGATCCGAGCACGCTCACGCCGTCAACACTGGACTCGTCGTGATAGACGAGCCCACCGGTCGTTGCGAAGCCGGCAAGTTCATGTTCGCGGACATCCGGGCCGTCGGGGATGAGGACGGTCAGCGTGTCATCCGTGCTCTTGCCGCCGAGCGCGTCGAAACCGAGCATTCCCTCGGAATCCACCGCAGGCGCAGCGGCAAGGAAGAACGGAGCATCAACCGACCAGGTTCCCGCCATCGTCGTCGGCATCTTCACGATGTCGTAGTGGCCGAAGTACGGACGCGCCGCAACCGCCTTGAAGACGACCTGTGCGCCGGCCGAAACGACGAGGTTCTGCGCGTCAAGCGGCACCTCCACGTCCGTGACGAGCGTTACAGTTCCGGCCGAGACGCTGAACGTGACGCCAGGGAAGTCGTTCGCGTCGAGCGTGGATATCTCCGCGCCGTCTGCGAAGACGATCGTGTCGCCGGGTATCGTCTGTCCGACGACCATCTGCAGACCTATGTCGTCAACCAGCGGACCGAATGTCGTCGTCTCGGCGTTCGCGCCCGTAACCTCGAGAGTAAACTCCTTGCTGACGATCGAGCCGCCCTCTTCGCGAAGCACCATGAACGTGTAGCTTCCGGCCATGCGTGCGCGCCCGGTGATCACGCCGTCCACGCCCATCGCGAGACCGGGCGGCAGACGGTCTCCGTCAGCAAGATACCATTCGACCTCGCCGCCGCGTCCAACACCTTCAAACTGCATATTGTAGTCTTCGCCAGTTGTCGCCGCCGGCAGCGCGCCAGTCGTGATCTCGTAGCGCCAGCCGGGCTGGTTGATCGTCCACAATTTCGCAGTCACCTTGCTGTGGCGATCCCATACGCTGCACTTAAGCGTCCTCGTGGGCTTTTCGACGGAACCGTCCGAGAGAGGCATGTAGGAATAAGTGTAGCTCGGACCTATGCCGCCGACGCCGCCGAGGATGGCACCGTCAAGGTACCAGTAGTACGTCATGCTCTGCCCTTCGGGGTCGTGCGCCGCGACGGTGAACGTCACAGACTCGCCGCCGTAAACGGTTACCACGTCATCGGACGGGGTTACGCTGTCTATCACCGCCGGCACATTTGCAGCAATTGTCAGCACGTAGGTGCAGTTGATGGCCCGAAGCGCGCCGTCCGTAACCGTGAGGTCAAACGTGTAAGTGCCGGCGTCGAGCTCTCCGTTGATGTATAACCTGCCGTCCTCAACAAGCTGGATCTCGGTGGGAACCTTGTTTTCCGAGCCTGGGGTCTCGACGAACCTGCAGGCCCCGACATAACCGGAGATTGTATTCGTGAGGCTGGTGTTAGCCAGGATGTAGGCGGAGTACGGACCGAGCGCCTGCGCCGTCTGCGAGAGTTCCGGAATCGTCGCTACGGCATGGAGCGTGTACGAAAGATCGACGCTCTTGCCGAACCAGCCGTCGGCGACCCTAATGCCGAGCGGATAGGTATGCCCTGGCGCAAGCGCACCGCTAAGCACGCCTGCGTCGAGCGAGAGGCCTTCCGGCAGATCCGTCGTCGCCTCGAACGTCAGGTTGCCGCTGCCGCCGGAAAGCGTGTCCCTGAAGTCGATGTCTATCGCCGAAGCGGTCGCGTAGATGTGCTCGACTATCCGAATCGGCATGTCGAGGTCGTTAGCGCCCTTTATGTAGTAAACCGAATTAGTCGGGCTGCCCTTGAATGAACCGCTCGTATCCTGGAACATGTACGAAGTCTGGATGTTGTAGCTCGTCCTCACTTCGTCGGGGAGCGACCATTCCGTGCCCGGGCCGGACTCGGAGATGCGCAGGCTCGTGCAGCCGTCGAACATGTGGTTGTAGCATCCGGTGCCGAGGGATGTCGCCGGAAGCGCCGGAACGTTCGTGAGCGACGTGCAGTCCTGGAACATGAACGCATAGCAGCTCTGCGAGAGCGACGTGCGCGAAAGCGTCGGGGCACTGACGAGCGCCGAGCAGCCGTTGAACATGCCGTAGTAGCAGTAGTTGGCCATGGCCGGCGCGTTGCCGTCGTAGCCGCGCAGCGTCTCGATGTCGCCCGTGCAGGACACGCCGACGCCGTCAATCGTCCAGTACGTTTCAGGGGGCGAACTGGTGATCCTCGTGTTGCCTGCGCCGCGGAAGTAGAGCGCGTAGCCTTCTTCGACGTCTGCGGCCTCGAGTAGCGATCCGTCCCAGAGGATCCAATTCATCGCATCGGTCGAGTAGCGAAGTTCTCCGTCCCACCACGGATTCTCCACCGAAATTGTGAATGGCTCCGCACTCGTGAACGCGAGGTAGGTCGAAGGCGCCGCCTGAGCGCCCTTCTCGGCCCTGAAGTAGCGCATGTCGCCGTAGAGTTCGACCTCGCCGCCGATGCAGACAGCCTCCGGGTTGCGCGGTTTCGTGGGATCGTCATGGTCAAGGTACTGCGAAACTTCGAGTATGACGTTGTCGCCAAGCGTCAACGAGCCCTGCGACAGGTCGTCCTTGCCAGTACCGGCGCCGATGCCGGGGGCATTGCCTCCGCCATACGCCGTCACGACGCCGCCGTTCAGGAACACGTCGCCGCCATCGGCAAGATAGCCACCGCCGACACCCGCCGCGCCGCTACCGCCTCTAGCCGTCACGACACCGCCGTTTACGGTCACCGTACCGCAATCGACGTCCTTGCATCCGCCGATGCCGGCGCCTGCGCTATAGCCGCTCGCAATCAGCGCACCCGTGCCCTTCTGCTGGCCGTAGATCGTCAGCGAATGACCCCACGGCACCAAAATGCCTGGCTTTCCGTAGGCGCTTCCCGCCACGGTCAGCGTGACGTCGTCGGCGAGGACGAGCTTGACGTCGCCCGAAACGGTGACAGACGAGTCGAACGCCGTGTCAGCGTTCACGACGTACCACCCGGAGTTCCAAGTCGTCATCGACTGAGCGACCTCGGCGCAGGTCTCGGACACCTCGACGCCGTCCGCGTCAACGAACGTCACGGACGTGTTGCCGGACCATTTCGCGTAGAACGTCTTCGCGCCCGTCTGCCCGGCGGAAATCGCCGTCACCGCCGAACCGGTGAACGTGGAGTTCGTGTACCAGCCTACGAAGAAGCTGCCCGGCTTCGTCGCCGCAGGAAGCTGCGTCGCGGCCGCCGCCGTGTAGTTCGACGGCACGAGGCCCGCAATCGGCGTCGCCCCGTCCATGTAGGCGATCGGATACTCGATCGGCGTCCACTTCGCGAAGAACGTCTTGTCGCCGTAGGAGCCGGAAGGAACTGTCGTCACAGCCTCGCCGACGCCAGCGGAGTCAAGCGTCCACCCGGCGAACGTGCAGCCTTCCTTCTCGGGGCCTGCCGTCGGAAGAATCACGTCGGAGGACACGATCGTGAAGTTTGTCGGAACGAGGCCGCTGATCGTGTCGTCGCCGTCCATGTAGGTGATCGTATAGGTCGTAGGCGTCCACTTTCCGTAGAACGTCCTGTCACCCGACGTATATGAAGGAATCCAGTTCGCGACTTGCGTCAACTCATAGTCGGAATACCAGCCGTTGAACGTGTAGCCGTTCTTCAGCGGCGGCGACGGAAGTGTGACGTATTCGTTCGTGAGGACGTAGGTCGAAGGAACGAGGCCGAGAATCGGCGTGACCTTGTCCATGTCCATGTAGGTGATGCTGTAGGCAACAGGCGTCCACTTGAGGTAGAACGACTTGTCGCCCGTCGCATCGGCCGGAATCGCCGTAACGGGACCTTCCGTAAGGGCGGTATCGGCGTACCACCCGCCGAACACGTAGCCACTCTTGGTGACAGAGCCCACATTGTCCGGCAGAGTCGCGCCGATACCCTCGACGTAGGTCTTCGCCGCGCTCTGATCCAGACTGTAGTTGACGGTTATCCAGCCGTACTCGTCGCCATACCAGTTGTAATATGTAATCGTGTACTCGGCGGCAGGCTTGGGACCAACCGTAAAGAACCTTCTGTTGCCAGTCGGGAACGTGACCTCGCCGGTGGCGGAATCCCGATCAAGCGCCGTCAGTTCATAGTCATAATAGCCGGCCATGGCAACCCTTGTCGCGGCAATGAACAGCCGGCCGTTCGACGTTGCCATCATTCCCATGCCGATGCCCATGTTGCTGGAGCCGCCCGTCGCCGTCACCGTGCCGCCGTTCACCGTCACCGTGCCGCCGTTGCCGTATGCGCCACCGCCAATGCCGGCGGAACCGCTTCCGCCCTGCGCAACAATGTCACAGCCGTTGATGACAATCGTGCCGGCCGCGCCCATGAGCCGGGTCGAATCGCCGTTGTCGCCACTGCTGCCACCGATGCCGGAGGCGAAACTTCCGCCAGTCGCGTCAATCACACCCGTGCCAGCGGCCTGCCCGTAGATCGTCAGCGTGCAGTTCGTGGGAACGTTGATGCCGGCCTTGTCCGACGCGCCCGTCACCACGAGCGACGCGCCGTCTGCGATGATGAGGTTGACACTTCCCGCGACAGTGATACCCGAGACGCCGAGGTTCAGGTCGTTCGTCACGGCATACCAGCCGTCATCAAGGTCAAGGTTCTCGGACGAAACAAACTTGCAGACTTGCTCCTTGTCCGTGCCGTCTATATCGCGGTAGGAAACGGTCGCCACCTTGTCGAAGGCAATCCAGTAGTATCGTTCGCCCGCAAGCGTGACCGTGCCATCTACAGCGACTTCTTTCTTGACGACGGTCGCACCATAATTGTTGTTGGCTTTCACCGTCACGCGGGCGTACGGACCGACCTTCAGCGAACCCTCGGAAGCATGGTTGTACGAGCCGCCGATGCCGCCGCTGGAATTGCCGTCCGCCTCGGCCGACACGGAGCCGCCATACACGACCAGCGAGCCGCCGGGCGCGTTCCAGGCACCGCCGATGCCCGTCGAGCCGCCGGTCGCCACGATTGCGCCGGTCCCGGCGCTCTGCGCGTAGATCGTAAGCGAATTGCCGGACGCAAGCCCGATAGCCGCCGTAATGCCGTCAGCCGCATGAGTCGTCAGCGTCGCCCCGTCGGCGAGAATGAGGTTCACGTCGCCGGAGATTGTAAGCGTGCTGCTGAAGGAGACGTCATCCTTCACGATGTACCAGCCGCCGTCGCTGTCGTCGAGCGTGGTCGTGCTGGAGGTGACGACCAAGCAGTTGGTTGATGCCGGATTGCCTTCCTCGTCGATGTAGTCTTCAACCGACTTCTGGAAGTTCCACTTCGCGTAGAACGTCTTGTCTCCCGTCGAGCCCGCGGGAATCGCCGTCACCGCCGAGCCGGTAAACGTGGAGTTTGTGTACCATCCGGAGAACACCTTGCCCTCGGGAGGCGTCGGCGTCGGGAGAACCGCGCTTGCCACAGTCGTGTAGGTCGCCGGCGCAAGGTCTGTCATCGTCGTCGTGCCGTCCTTGTAGGTGATGGAGTAGGCGATGGGCGTGTACTTTGCCCAGAGCGTCTGCGCACCCGTCGCGGAGGAGGAGATCGACGTCACGGCGTCGCCCGTAAGCCCGGCATTGCCGTACCAGCCGTCGGCCGTGTAGCCCGCCTTCGCAGGCACCGCCGGAAGTTCCGCAACACCCATGCCCTCGATGTACTTCTTCGGCGAGAGGGTGGTGATCGCCTCTTCACCGTCCATGTACGTGATCGCCCAGTCAGGCGCCTCGCCCTCCGTCGTCTTGACCACGAAGTACTGCAGCATCGCGGAGACCGTCACGAGACCGGTCTCGGAATCGATGTCAAGCCTGTCCTGCGGATCTGTCGTCGAGCCGGCCTTGACGAGCATCGCCGAGCCGACACGCAGGGTGCCGTTGGCCGCTCCCCAGGCGCCGGCGCCGATGCCGTACGAATTCGCGCCGCCGTTTGCAGTTACAAGACCGCGGTTGACCGTCACGTCACCACCGCTGCCCTCACTGCCGCCACCGATGCCTGCGGCGAAGTTGCCGCCGCCTGTCGCGGTGATGACGCCGCCGTTGATGACGATCGTGCCGGCAGACCCTAACGCAACATTACTAGAATCTCCCATCTTGCCGCCGATGCCGGCGCCGGAGGTCCCGCCGGTGGCGGTGAGCGCGCCCGTGCCGGCCGCCTGCGCGTAGATCGTCAGCGCGGAAGAGACCGGGACATATACGCCGGCCTTATACGTGGTGCCGGACACCGTCAGCGTCACACCGTCGCAGAGGACCAGCTTGACGTTTCCGGCAATCTCCATCGTCGCGTCGAGCGCCAGCGAGTTCATGACCGCATACCAGCCGGTGGACAGCGTCGCGGCGTTCGCCGCCGTGAGCGGCACGCAGTTCGTCGTCTTCGTCGTGCCGTCAGCATCGACGAATTCGACGGGTACCGCCTCGACCGGCACTTCAACATCGACCCACTTCGCGTAGAACTGCTTCGTGTCATACGAACCCGACGGGATGGAAGTGACGGGCGAACCGGCAAGTCCCATGTTGTTGTACCAGCCGGCGAAGTCCTTGCCTTCCGGCGGTGTCGGCGTGGGAAGTATGATCGTGGAGGATTCGACCGTGTAATTCGTGGGCGTGAGACCCGAGATCGCGCTGCCATTCGGATTGTAGTAGTAGATGCGATAGGTTATCGGCCTCAGGTCAGCGTAGAACACCTTGTCGCCCGTGGCGTCCGCCGGAATGAGGACGAAGTTGTTCCCTTCCAAGGCGGCGTTGTCGTACCAGCCATACAGCGAGTAGCCGTTCTTGACGCTTCCATAGGGCAGATTCGTCCCGACGCCCACGGGATAGAAGGACGGCTCAAGCCCGACGATCTGCGAAGAGCCGTGCATATAGGTGATCGAATACTGCGTCGGCTTTGTCGTCAGCGTCAGCTTGTACGTGTATGTCTCGACCCGCGGCGTCTCGTCGGAGTCCGTCACCGTCAGACGGAACGTGTATTCGCCCGCTGCGACCGTCGCCGCGACGGAAAGCGTCCGCGCGTCGGAGAGCGTCACGCCAACCGGATGATCTCCGTCGAACGCGAACGTGTACGGCGGGATGCCACCCTGGACCGTCCCCGCGAGCGGCAGGTCGGTCGCCTCGCCCGTGTACGCCGCGAGCGCACTCGACTTCTGCGAAAGCGGCTGCGCCTCCGTGGACTCCAGGACGAGATAGCGGTCCTGGCTGCCGACTGTGATCTGGTAGTTGGCGTCAGGCGTAAGTTCCGTTGTCGGATCGGGGCTTGAGCCCGCCTTGACAATGATCGTCGGCGAAACGGTCAAGGTGCCGGCTGCGGCGTAAGACGCCGCCCTGCCAATTCCGGTGGCGTATTGTCCGCCAGACGCAACAACGTTGCCGCCCGTGACAGTCACATCGCAGCCACCCATACCGGAACCGCCACCGATGCCGGCCGCAGACGATCCGCCCGTCGCCGTCACCGTGCCGCCGCTGATCGTGATGGGACCGCCGGCATTGGCGAAAGATCCGCCGCCGATGCCGGCGCCATCTGTGCCTCCCGTCGCCGTCACCGTGCCGCCGCTGATCGTCACTGCTCCGCCGACGCCATTACAGCCTCCGCCGATGCCGGCAGCGGACGATCCGCCTGTCGCCGTCACGGTTCCACCAGAAATCGTCACGGCCGCTACGTTGCCATAATATCCGCCGCCGACGCCGGCGCCGTTGCTGCCGCCTGTCGCCGTCACGGTTCCACCAGAAATCGTCACGGCCGCTACGTTGCCATAATATCCGCCGCCGATGCCAGAGGCGCCGCTTGTGCCACCAATCGCAGTCACAGTGCCGCCGTTCACCGTGACAGCCTCGCAGTTGCCGTAGTAGCCGCCGCCGATACCTGCGGCATAGTTGCCGCCCAGCGCCCTGATGTTGCCGCCGTTGACGACGATCGTACCGGCAGAACCGGCAATCGTGTCCGAAGAACTTCCATCATTGCCACCGATGGCAGCGCCGTGGTAAGCACCGACAGCGTTGATTGCACCAGTGCCGCCGAACTGCCCCCAGACAGTCAGCGAGCTGTTGGACGGCACATGGATGGCGGCCATGTTATTCGCACCCGTCACCACGAGCGACGCGCCATCGGCGATAATGAGATTGACATTGCCGGAGATCGACATGCCGAGCGTACCGAGGTTGAGATCGTCTGTCACGGCGTACCAACCGTCAACGAGGGCGGTGATCTCCTCCGAAACAATCTTGCAGACGGCAGACTTCTCCGAGCCGTCAACATCCCGATAGGAGATTTCCGCCTCTCCTGGCACGACAATTCTGTAATACATCTCGCCACTGAGCTCAATTGCGCCGCCGACTCCGTGCGGCTTAACGACAAACGACGAGCCATACAGGTTATCCATCTTCGCCTTGACAATGGCTTTTTCGCCGACCGTGAGAGAGCCCTCGGTACTATGGGTGTACGAGCCGCCGATGCCAGCGCTGCTGCTGCCGCCCGTCGCAATCACTGTACCGCCGTAGACGGCAACGTCACCGCCCGCCGCATTCCAGCCGCCGCCAATGCCGGCGGCACCACCTGTCACGGTCAGGCTGCCCGTTCCGACACCCTGAGCATAAATAGTCAAGGAGTTTCCGCTTGCGACTTTTATGCCGGCATTGATGCCGCTTTCCGACACAGTCCATTTCGCATCATCGGCAAGGACAATGTTGACATCGCCGGAAACGGTGATTCCACCGCTCGACACGGTGCCCTTCACGATGTACCAGCCGGACGCAAGCGTGGTCGTGTCGGAACTAATCGATGCGCAGTCAATTGTCTGAGAATTGCCGTCTGCGTCGACATAGCTCTCTGGATTCTTGATTATGCCCCACTTCGCATAGAATGACTTGACACCAGTGGAGCCCGCGGGGATCGTCGTCACCGGATCGCCGGTGAGACCGGAATTGGCGTACCAGCCGTAGAAACCGTAGCCGGTCTTCGTCGCCGTCGCAGGGAGCGTCGCAGCCGCCTCGATCGTGTAGCTCGAAGGCGTTAGGCCGGACATCAGCGACGAGCCGTCCCAGTAGTAGATCGCGTACTCAACCGGCGTCCACTTCGCCCAGAACGTCTTGTTGCCTGTCGCTTCGGCGCCGATTGCCGCCACCGCATCACCTGTCAGCCCGGCGTTGTCTCGCCAGCCCGCGAACGTATAGCCGGTCTTGGTCGCCGTCGCGGGAAGCGTCGCGCCAGTCCCCTCGACGTACTCAGTCGGCGTGAGGCCGGTCAACACGGTCTCGCCGTCCATGTAGGTAATCGAATAATGCGGCGTCCACTTCGCCCAGAACGTCTTGTTGCCCGTCGCTTCGGCGCCGATTGCCGTCACCGCGTCGCCCGCAAGGCCGGAGTTGTCGTACCAACCCGCAAACGTGTAACCGGCCTTGGTCGCCGTCGCGGGAAGCGTCGCGCCAGTGCCTTCGACGTACTCAGTCGGCGTGAGGCCGGTCAACACGGTTTCGCCGTCCATGTAGGTGATGGTCTTCGGCTTCGCCGTCACCGTCAGCGTGTAGGTAAAGTCTTCGCTCTGCGCAGGAGAGCCAGAGTCCGTCACCGTGAACACGAGCGTAGCCACGCCCGAAGCCGTAGGCGTTCCCGAAATGGTCGAGCCGGCGAATGTCATGCCTGTAGGAACCGTTCCCGTCTTGAGCACGAACGAATAAGGCGAAGTACCGCCGCTCACCGTCGTCGCGAGATTAAAGGCCGCCGCATCGTCCACGTACGCAGCAAGCGCGCTCGTCGTCTGCGCCAGCGGCACAGGGCCGGTTGTTGTAATCACATAATATGATCTGCTGCTGTGCTGAAGAGCAATGGCACCGCCTTCACCATGCGGCAACTCGCTAGTCGGATTCGCACTTGAACCCGCCTTCACGACAACATTGGCCCCGACAGTCAGCGTGCCTTCAACAGTCGCACTATAGCCGCCTCCAATGCCCGGCTGGGAGTATCCGCCTGTTGCTGTAACGATACCGCCATAAATCGACACATTGCCACCTGGCGCACTTGCATCATCACCACCACCGATGCCGGCAGACCAACCGGTACCTGTCGCAGTTATATCGCCTCCGTAAATCGTTACCTTGCCGCAACCCTTAGAGTCATTGTGATTGCCGCCAATACCAGCACTCCCGTTACCACCTGTTACAACCAATTTTCCAGAACCTGCACTTTGGCAATATATGGTCAACGAATTGCCCGGCAGCACAGCAATGCCGGCTTTGTCATATGCACCAACTATCGTCAAAGTTGCACCGTCGCCAAGAACAAGGCTAACCTTGCCATTGACTACCGCACCAGCACTCAAAGAAATATCGCCGGCAACATAATACCAGCTATCCTCCCAGGTGACGACAGTGGAAGAGTTTTCAATCTGGTTGCAAATCCTTGGGAACACACCCTCCGGCGTGCGGCAGTTGACAGTAACGCCGCTCGCCGGCTCATCCGGATCATCATCGGTAAAGCCTGTCGATTCGACAGCCGAGAACGTGTAGATAATCTCTTTCACCGTTCCAATGGCATCAGTCAGGACAACCGTGAATGAATAGGAATCGACAGCGGAAGCCGCCGTGCCGGAGAGAACGCCATCAACAAGCGCAAAGCCGCTGGGCGCGTCGCTGCCGGACTTCAATGCGAAAGTGTACGGCGGGGCGCCACCAGAAACCGTGTCCGCCAGCGTAAAGCTTTTATTCTTACCAACAGTCACGGAAAGACTGGTCTGCGTCTCCGCGATCGGATCGGGGTCGGAAACGACGAGCGTATATTCGGGATCAAGCGTCAGCGGATCGGGCGAAGTCGTATCCGTAACATGAAGCGTGAAATTGTAGTTGCCAACTGTTGAGATCGTGCCGGAAAGCGTATTGCCGGAAAGCGAAAGGCCCAACGCAGAAAGTGCACTGGTCGCATCCGTAAACGTATATGTTCCAGTTCCGCCGTCTATCGTATCGGCAAGATCGATGCTTATCGACGCACCAGTATAGGCATGGAGTTCAGAGGTTGTCAACTCCAGCCCAGGCGGCAAGGCGCTCTTGACATAGTACGTCGTACCTGGGACGGGATTTCCTGTGAAATCTCCGCCTGTATTGGCAAACATATTAACGTTCCAGATACTGCCGCCGGTCGTACCCGCCGGGATAGACCATTCTACACCGGGACCTGTCGTATTGACTTCAAGACTCGAACAGCCGTTGAACATACCAAAATAGCATGTATCTGGCAGCGTACCCGTCGCCGGAAGCACAGGTATCGACTTAAGCGCAGTGCAACCGTTAAACATCGCGTTGTAGCATTGCGCGGACAATGTAGTGTCGGGCAGTTCGGGTGGCGTCGTTAAAAGTGTGCAACCATAAAACATCATGTAATAACACTTCTCGCCCATCGCCGGGATATTGCCGCTGTAGTCGCGCAATGTCCTGATGTCACCTTCACAGACAAGTTCACCTGTGCCGGTGAAAGACCAACTTCCTTGTGCAACGACACTATTGCCGGTGCCACGCATGTAGAGGAAGTACTCGTCGCCCGACTGCGCAGCGGAAATCTGGGAGCCATCCCATGTTGTCCAGCTCGCCGCATCGGTGGAATATTCCATCGTCCCGTCCCATTTAGGGCTCCACACCCTGAGCGAGAACGATGCAGCGCTTCGGAACGTGAGGTAGGGCGTGTCGAACGCTTGAAGCGCCATTGCGGCGAGCGCGACAAATGCGAGTACGAACGAACGAGCCGACATGATGCGGCCGAGGATTTTGCGTATCATTTGTTTTATGTCCTTTTTATAGCAAAGTGACCTTCTAGTTCCAAGTGGCTAGAAGTATAGCATTAAACACTACTTAGAAGCGACAACGATTTCGCCTTATTTTTGTAAAAATGGGCAAAATGCATTTTCGCCTATCAGAAGAAGATCAGTTTAGCACCATTGCCGAAGACAACGCCGCGGTTTGAATCGCGTTGCCCACTGCCTCCTGGAGAATCATGAGCAGTATCCCGGAGCGGCGGCGAGGGATGCTGCGCAGAATGACCGTCCATACCGCAAGCAGAAACAAAACGCCCAGTGCCGCATAGAAGACGGTACGGCGCCGCAAGTCGTTCCAAAGCGGCGGCCGTCATCGACGGCCATCTGTCCGTAGATTATTTCGTCACTGCCATCGAAATCGTCTTTGTCGGATCATGCATTCGATACCGCCAAGAGACGACAGCCTCCTTCACAAACGTGCGAAGCCACTATCCCCATCCTTATTACCCCAAAAGAGGGAGGCGTCTTAACTGCACTTCTACACCATTTACTGGCGAATTTCCACAGGCCCTAGCAAACCAGATTTCTTCACCGGCCACTTTGATGCATCAAGCTTCTTGTAGTCCACGCCGACCATTCCGATGTCGGTAAAATACTTCCAGTCGACCTTGTTTATGTCGTTCCAGCGAATTCGGTTCGCGCCAAGATTTGTAACTTCAATCTCAAGGACGTTCCCCTTGTCTTTAAAGACACCTTCGGGAATCGTGAATTCATACGGCGCCATGAACTTTACGCCGAGGTCGCGTCCGTTCAGCCTTACTCGCGCTATCTCGCGCACATCGCCAAGAGAAAGGACGGCTGGGCGGCTGGCGAAGTCGAAGGCTGTCCGGTAGAGCATTGTTCCCGAGAAGAACTCGTCGAATGTTTCCCATCCCGCGAGCGCATCAAGCGTACGCTGAGCCGGAAGCTTCGGTCCGCCGCAGATCGGCGAAAGCGTCCAGGGCTCGGTGATCTTCCTGGCGATTTTAAATTCTTTAGCTCTTCCAGCCTCGCTAACCGCAAAGCCATCGCCAACTATAAACAGCGAATGGCCAGGCGCGACATCGACTGCCTCGCGACGCTCCGCCGCGATTTCTCCCGTGAGCGGATCCATCACTCCAAACGGTGCGCCGCCTGCGGAAACCGCCCGCGCGACCGCGCCCGTGTTCACAACGAAATAGCCTGTAGAGCCTTCTTTCTTCCAACGCGTAGCCAGCAGTCCGCTAGATGCATTGAACGGCATCTTCCTCACGCCGCTCGGAGCCGAGTACCGCGCCGGATCAACCACCACCGCATACTTCTTCGCCGCAAGCCCCTCCTTCACCATGCGCGGCGAAACATAGTCGAACGCATAGCCCGCTTCGTACAACTCCTTTGCCACCTTGCCTATCTGCTCGCCGTAAAACCATTCCGCGCGGTTGTGTATGGACATGTTCTTCGTCTCACCGGGATGCTTTGCCCTGTACGGCGACGGATCCCACACGACGGCAACGTCGTTGTCAGGCGTCCACGTCTGGAATAGCGACTGGCAGCGCGTCACATATGCATTCAGCGCGCCCATCTCGCGCCAGATCGGATTTCGCGGATTCATCTCAAGCGATGCATAGAAGCACCACCCAGGCCATACGGCATCGACTGGCGAATAGCAGCAACCGTGGTAGAAGACATGGTTGACTCCGGAAAGAAAGAGCCTGTCGAGGAACATCTTTATCTCCGATGGACTCTCGTGGAAGTGCTCGTCGATCCATGTACAGCTTTCGGCGGATACGAGCGTCGTTCCCTTCACGTGCGCGGCCGACGACGCAAACTTGGAAATCAATATGTCGCGATCTCCCTTTCCGAACATCTCCGTCTCTGGGATGTCTGCAAGCGCATAGAAGTCGAGCCAATTAGCAGGTGCGCCGTGCGCCTCGTTACGCGTGAGATAGCCATTGTCACGGCACCAGTCCGTCCAAACCTTGAAGCAGGCAAGCAATGACTCGTCGACGTCGCAGCCGTCTTTAGGCCTTGCGCCGTAGTATTCGTAGCTGTCGTGGTAGAATGCGCGCGGACGCGCCGCCACGCCATTCTTGCCGAAGAACTTGTCAAATTGCGCGATATGGATCTTCATCGCCTCAGGGTCGAACGGGTCTAGCATGTAGCCTTGTCCGCCAAGGCCAGCCCGTTTTACCTTCATGCCAGAACTCGCTGCGTGAGCCTTGTCTATCCAGGGTCCGCCGAAGCACCAGCCCGAGCCCATCGTGAGGTCGATGCCAAGGCCATGTTTTTTCGCCCGCCACGCCGCATCGTTCCATGCGCCAATCCATTCCGGCTCAAGCAGCGTCTTCCACTGCGAGCGATAGCATTTCCCCGGCCCGTTTGCACCATAGATCGGGATGACATGAAATCCGCCAAAGCCCTTCTCAGCCAACTCGCGGCACTGGTATTCAAGCCCTGCCGCATCAACGGCAGACCCCATCCACCAGTTGTATACCCAGGGCTTCATCTCCCGCGTCGGTTCCGGCCATGAAAAGGCCAGCATGACTGTTGCAATCAAAACGTTCATGGCGTAATTATATCAAAATTTCCGCACCGTGATTCCGGCCATACTACCCTGCAGGGTATATTCGCTCATCTCCGTACGAAGCGTGAAAGACCGCCGACGGACGTCTCGCGGTAGAGGCGCGGCAGGTCGTGCCCAGTCTCGAGCATCGTCTTCACCACGGTGTCGAACGAGACGACGTGGGCGCCGTCTGAAAGGACGCTCATCTCGCCCGCCACGACGGAGCGCGTCGCCGCTAGCGCGTTGCGTTCGATGCATGGTATCTGCACGAGCCCCTTCACGGGATCGCACGTCAGGCCCAGGAAGTGCTCAAGACCTATTTCGGCCGCACACTCGCACTGGCGTGGACTCCCGCCCATAAGATATGCCGCGGCCGCGCTCGCCATTGCGCACGCGACGCCGACCTCCCCCTGGCAACCGACCTCCGCGCCCGATATGGAGCCGTTGCGCTTGACTACGTTCCCTACAAGACCCGCGACGGCAAGCGCACGCAGAAGCTCGATCTCGGAACTTCCAAGCGACTCGCGCAGGTACCTGACGACCGCCGGAAGGACGCCACAAGACCCGCACGTCGGGGCCGTAACGATTTCGCCGAGCGCGGCGTTCTCCTCGCTGACGGCATGCGCATAGGCGACGAGAAGCCCCGTGCGGCGCATGCTCTCGGACTGCATCTTCGCCTTGATGTATATCGCCCGTGCCTTCCTCGGAAGGCGCAGCCCGCCCGGTAGCACGCCGTCCGCCGCGAGCCCGCGGTCAATGGCGGACATCATCGTGGAATATACGCATTTCAGGAAGTCCCATATCCCGGGGCCTTCGGCGTCTTCGACAATCT
>Ga0265299_10001437_pt1 | contig 27105 bp, 11 predicted proteins | sample AusTroGonzalo_MG_4_FD_193485 | JGI IMG/M metagenome (GOLD analysis project Ga0265299, IMG submission 193485) | Bovine rumen microbial communities from tropical cattle in Woodstock, Queensland, Australia - Gonzalo_02 | ecosystem: Host-associated > Mammals > Digestive system > Stomach > Rumen ... | reverse complement strand
CCTTCACAGCGGATGGAGAACTGGTCGCCTGCGTCGTGATGTGGCGCTGTGACACGTTGTAGGTGTACTCGCCTGGCACGTCGGTCAACGGCGTAGGTGCGCTTGTCAACTCGGCGCCAGTCGTTGGGTCGTACCATACCAACTCGTAGTTGGAGGCAGCCTCCATGTCGTCATTCACCTCCGCAGTCAGTGGTTGTGATATGTCGTTCTGGCAATAGGCGATGGCCGAGGTTCTTGGCATTGGTGAGTCACTGATGTTGACCGTCACCTCCACCAACTCGCTCGTGCAGGTGCCGTCGGTCTGTGCCACGTAGTATGTCAGGGTCTGGTCTGTGCCGGCAGCCCATGTATTGTCGTAGGCTGGGGATGGCGCTGTGCTGCCCAGTTCGTTCTTGTTTGCGTCGTACCAAACAAGCTTGTTGCCCGTCGATGCCTTTGCAACGTTGGCGTTTTTATCCGTCAGGCTTGGGAACATACCTCCCTCGCCCTCCTTCTTCAGATAGTTGACTGTCATATCGCCCGTAGGCTTCTCGATGGTCGTCGTCGTGATCACCAGTTCAACCGGTGTTCCCTTGCAGACGTGGTTTGCTGCTATCTCGTAGTCCTCGCGAACCGTGAACGTCACACTCTCGCTCTGTGGGATTGTTGGTGTACCCGTCACCTCCGTGCCGTCCATCGTCCAGACCATCTTGCCCTGCATCAGATACTGGCTCGCGTCGGCGTTGCTGGTCACCTGCAATGGCTCGTAAGTATCGCCGCTGCAATAGCTGGTCTTGTTGTTCGCAACGCTTGGTTCAGCTGTGCCGTAAACTGTCACTTTGACGGAGACCTTGCCGCTCTCAGCTCCTGTCTTGTCGGAAATCTGGGTGACATAGTAGGTCGTCTCACCAACACTGCCCGTCGACGGAGTCGGTGCTGCTATCTTGCTGCCAGAGGCATCATACCACTGAAGGGTCCATGTCTCGCTCGCGTCGCTGCTTGGTGTTGCTGTCGCACTCAAAGGTGTCGTAGCATCCTCGCCGAGGCAAAGTTCAACGTCGGACACATCAGGTGTAGGTGCTCCACTAACGGTCACTGTCACCTCCTTCAGTCCGCTCTCGCATCCGTCTGCATTCGTCGCAGAGACATAATAGGTATATGTTGCGTTGCCACCACCCGCAGGAACCTGTGGAATAGGTGCACCGCCGTTTATCTTGTTCTTATCCTTATCGTACCATGTATAAGTCATGTTCGGAAGCATGTCTACCACAGATGGGTTCTGCTCCACCAATGTCTTGTCGAAAACGCCAGTAGAGGTCGTGTCACTCACTCTGTAGCCTACTTCGAACGTTCCCGTCGGATCTTCGACCGTCGATACAGTCACCTTCACACTACCAGAGCCGCTGCACGCCCCTTGGGTAACCTGAACCTCGTACTCACCACTTGCCATCACGCTAAAGGTTTGTGACGTTGATCCGTCGCTCCACAAGAAGCTGTCGTAGTTTGATGTAGCGTCGAGGATGTATGGAAGGTTCGCCTCGCACAATGTTGTGTCCTTACCAAGGTCAACCTCCAACTTGTCTGCCACAGTAACCGTCGCTGAACCTCTCGACACACATCCCTTTGAGGTGGTGACCTCTACACTATAGGTGCCTGCTTGGTCGGTAACAAGCTGGTTACCGGTGCTACCGTCGCTCCACTTGTATGTGTAACTAGCATCGCTCGTAACCTCGAGGGTGGCTGATTGTCCTGCACAGATGGTTACATTAGAGAGTTTTACCTCTGCCGTATCAGCTACTGTATAAGTAAGATGGAAGGTGTCGCTAGAGCAACCCTCTTCTGAATAGATATAGAAGCCTTTATCAAAATCACCAGAAGTCGTCATATCCACTTGAGGATAGACAGCAGGCACACCGCCGTTGTCGTCAAGCCATCTATACATCAGACCAGTCGACACAGCATCACTGATAGTAGACATCATATCGGTATACTTAGTATTATTATCCAGAAGAGTACCAACACAAAGCGTACCCAAATCGAAGTCATCACCCTTCGGACGGTCATATATCACAACAGGAATCTTATCAGTCTCCAAATAGCAAGTTGGATCCACAGAGCTTTTCACTACAGCATGGTACAAACCACTTTCTTTCGCATAGAAAGTAGTTTTGTAAGAGGCAGTTCCCAAAGAAACACCATCCTTGAAAAATTCGCATAAGTAGCGAGATCCATCCATGCCATCATCATAAGAGGCTTTAAGTAGAATGGAGTCACCTTCACATGCGCTAGTTTTGGATGCCACAAGGGTAGCAAGGAAAAGTTTGCACTCTTCTTCAGTACCACATTCGATTGTATTGAGGACTTTCAATGAATCTAATCCATAAACGGTAGCCCAACCATAGTTGTTAACGAACTTATCACAACTAGACACTGTAGCATCAAACGTATATACAACAGAATCGCCAGGAGCCATAGCCTGCTCTGCCTTTGTCGCAAACGTTGGCCAAGTAATCGAATGTTTTGTTGAGTTATAAGTTCCATTATCCGATATATTCGTGATATTAGATAGTTCTGCAGGTAAATCATCACCTATTGTGATGTCAAAAGCATAATCAAGATTCGTCTCAAACTGAGTCAATTGACAATCAGCGTTACCATTACTATTTACGTAAGCACCAAAATATCCAGGACCAGAAGCAGTCATTCCGCTCCAATCTTTCAAAACATTTGACCACTCATCCTCTTCATCATTAATGTACATATACAATTTCTCTCCATCCAAGACAAACTTAAACTTCACATTTTTGTTATCACCAGGGAACTGTATTGGAGAATCTTGCCAGCTCGTACCCTGAGACTCGATCAATTTGCCATTGTTGTACAAGTAATATCCAAAGTTTTGGTTACCATCCTTGTTCACCATAATTTTCATGGCAATACCTTTGAAGTTTGAGGATCCTGGAGTACCACTTTCATATCTGAACACTATAAATGTTTCTTGGTTGTTCGAACCATCTTTTATAGTGAAATAGACTTCACCATCCTTACCATAGCAATGATCATGAGCGAAGAAGTATGGTACGTTATCGCCTTTTGTTTGAAGTTTAAATCCATTTGAGCCAATTTCTGGCAAGGTACCATTACCCAATTTAATGATATCATTCGTAGACTTACAATTCACATCCACGCTTGTACCAAGAGTGTTTTTGAATTTAATCTCATACGTAACCTCATCTCCAATCTCCACTTTCTTCTTAGATGCACTCTTGAACAACGCATCCTGAGGTTCTATCTGCGGAGGTAATTGAGCACAAGTAGTCATCAACTCCACTCTTGAAGAGTCTGGAGAGTCTGTTTTCGAACTGATCCATGCCACATTCATATAGTATGTATCATCGACATCAGGGCAACCCAAATCTCTCGCCTTACACATGTAAACAAGTTTGTCCTCTTCACCAACCAACATGACAGGGATAGTCCACTTAACAATACCTGAGTAACCGTCCGACTTTGGATTAGCAGCAGGAATATATTTTGCCTTGATTTTATCTCCATTATCATCCTTCAGAGCAGTACTATCCTTCCAACATACCCATTCCAACTCATACGGAATAGTATCCACCACTGTCACATCATAAGCCTCACGACCCGGAAGTGGTCCACGGCCTATTATTCTTCGCCATGTATAACCATCAAATTCCTCGACCAACACACGATCAAAATTAGGATTATTCAATGGGTCACATGCATAACGAGAATGGGTTCTCACCTCATAGCCTAAATTATTATAATCAGCGAAGTTTGGTGATACCAACGTATAAATCTGTGCCTGTCCATCCAAATTTTTGATATCCAATTTTGAATCATACGACCAGTCGTCTGCCACACGATTTGGTACCTCTTGCGCAGGATTTGTCTTCAAAACAGTACGGAAGAAACAAGGTCCCCATCCACCCTTATGAAGCAAATACTTAGAATCCAATTTATCATAGACATGGGTTGTTGTCGCCATCAATGTTTTAGGGAACTGAATCATGATTCTTTGATTCCACTTTCCATACTCATCACTACCAATTGGCAACTTCTGATAGGTAAACTTAGTCGTTGCTCCATTAGGCATCCAACCATATTTAGCCATATCATTACCATTATCCAATTGGAACGTCCAACCCGTCGGATTATCAACTGCGTCGTACAAACCTATAGCAGCTCCATCGTTCATAAAGTAAGACATACGATAATTGCCCAAATCAATATAAGCCTCATGTGCATCATTCCAGAAACGATAGAACTGACGGAAACCGTATGACTCCATGATGGTATTACCATAAGAAAGGTTGACGTGATCACGACCGCCATTCAACCAAGATGCCTCACCACCTTCCGAACTATTTGAAAATTCAACAGTGAAAGTCACAGCATCATTTGGATTAAGTTTAGTACGGTTTGCACTCTTCTTAATCATCAATGTTCTATTGGCAAGAATATCCACGCAGTTACGCTCCATGGTGTATGTTGCGTGATTTGGATATTCGTTACTTACCCAATCTTCAAAATTCGAACCTGATATTTTACTTGTCAAGCAGATGCGAGGATTAAGTGTGTCTCTTGCAATAACACGGAAGGAAACAGAGTCTATTGTCTCCTTCAAATGACCGGACTTAAAGCCAGGTACGCTTCCAATGTTCCAAACAATCTTATTTCCAACGAGTTGACCACCATTGGAGATACTTACAACTTCATAGTTAGGATCAATCTCAGTCTCAATCTTCACGCCTGCAGCATCTGCACTACCATAGTTACGATACTGAACAGTATAGTCAATTGGATCATCAACATAAGCGTATGTTTTATCTACAGACATATACACCTTCATGTTTGCGGCAGAAACCATATCACTTGGTGCATGCCAGTTACCCGTATATGTCAATAACGGCAAACAACGGAACCAGCCATGGAAATATTTAGGCATACTTTCAATATATCGCTGATCATCAGTAAGCGTACTAGACTCTCCTGATGCATCATCCCACATCAACTCACTCTGACGATACAAGTCTGCTATAAGATCCAAATCTTCATTGATCACAACAGCAGGAGCTGCACAACCCAACGCATAGTTGGCTCCATAGTGAGACATCACTCCTCCATTGATATTGTAACACATCTTAATCTGTGACGGGCCATAGAATGAAGGCTGACCAGGATCGGGAGAGGCTCCCAATTTACCACACCACATACCACTGCCATCCATAGCTGGAGGTTCCTTCATAATACCCGCAGCACGAAGAGCCATGTCATACTCATAGGTGTTTGAACCACTCTCAATCTGATGTGTCTTAGGATTCCAACTGTATTCAGGAGCACCATGCCACAGATAGTTTTGTGCCATACGCCACATAGTACGGAAATCCTCACCCTCACTAAAATTAGTAAAAGTAGGCTGTCCGTCTGTTGCCATATTTGTAGTACCAATACTTGATACTAACCCCTGGCTATATGCCTGACCACACAACCAATCAGACGACGCTTCCGCTCGCTTATACTGACCGATTTGCCAGTCATTAGCATCAACATCATCACTTTCAAACCATTTGGCAAACTCATTATAATATGCTGGAGCACAATAGTCGGTGTGAGTGTTTCCATCTCCACCACCTCCACTAATATTACTAAATTGAGATATATCTGGATATGTTGTCTGTGTATTTCTCCAAGAAGAAACCTCTTTTCCCTTATTACCACCCTTCACATAACCATCCACACCAATGTTTCCACTCATGTGTCCTCCATTATAGAGTGTACCATCACCATTAACTGATGTATAAGAGAATGTATCAACAAATGCTTTTAAGAAATCTTCTGCTGCTTCCTTGTAAGAAATAGGTTTACCACTGTAATCCAAGACTTGTTTTCCATCCTGCATCATGAACTCACCCCACTGTTTGTAGGCAATAAGAAGCGCCATGGCAATATCATCATCACCATCAGTTGCCGAACCATGGTTCTCCGATGTACTTCCTTCCATCGCATAGCATATAGGAAGTCCACCACCAAACTCATAGTTTGGAAGTCTTATCTGACCATCCTGATATCTTACACGATGAGGAATACGGTTATCGTGAATCCACATCCACAAGCCATTGAATGTAGCCTGATCTGCGAAAATTGCAGCCGCCAACATCATATATCCATCACCCTCCGTACAGAACTCCGCACCTCCCTGTGGCATTTCGTTGTCTCCAAATTTACGGAAATTGTTGAACGTGATATATGGCACACCACAATGCGTACCTCCATCATATCGACATCGGTGACTCATGATTTCATAAGCCTCACGTCCAGTCTTTTCCATATCAGCATGTGTGACTCCTTCAGCGTTGTATTTAGCCAAAGTTTTACCCACCTTATATTCCAAAAACTGTGGATATGGGAATGCCGGATTACCAGAATTTATGTTTATAGGAACATAACTGGCACTACTCCATGATCTAGCTGCATGACAATCTGATGATGTCACTAATGGAAATAATAAAACCACTAACAGCAAGAAATATATTCTTCGATTCATAACGATATTTTTTTTTCTCACTTTTTTCTCAAGTACAACTTTACTTTAACACAATGCACCAAGTTGCAAAAAAAGCAATAATAATGGTAAAACAAAATACTATATCCAATGCGCAAATATATAAAAAAAGTTAAATAAAAAATATTTTGGGGTCAGTAATTTCACAACCCTCAACACCTCATTTCTATGCTAGGTTCTATAAATCCTATTCAAGCGACCAAAAGCAGAGTTCAACTTAATTTTTCAGTCCTAACACTTGCAAAGTCAAAAAAAATTGCATAGTTTGCACACATAAACGCAAAACACGAAGAACTAACTTTTTATAACGCACATCATGAAAAAAAACAGACTAATACAGATAATCCTATTGATGCCATTATTCCTATTCTTAGGCACCTCTTGCCATGAGGATTTATTGGAAAACGACCATTCCACCCAACATGACGACGAGGGAAATTCAGGAAACAAAGAGAATGAGCAAGGGAAAACAGACGACAAAACGCCTCAAAAAGAGACTCATCTGTTTACAGAGGAAGAGATAGCATACGCCAACACCGCCGCTCACGAAGATTATATGACTGACGACGAGAAACGAATGATCCTTCTATGCAACCTAGCCAGATTGGATGGAAAACGATTCGCAGATGAGTACCTCACCCCTTATCTAAAACAAAAAAGGATAGACAACCAATACACCCAATCTTTATACCATGATTTGGAGAACACCAAAAACATGCCAATGTTCACTCCTCTGAAAGAACTTTATGACGCAGCAACCTATCATGCAGAAGAGATGATAGCCAACAAACAATTCTCACACAACTCTCCTAACGGAGAATCATTCTCCACGAGAATCAAACGATTTGTCAAAAACACTCAATACGTAAGTGAAAACATCTCTGCAAGAACCTCTACCAAAGATGCTGCATTAGACTTTCTAATTCAATTTTTGGTGGATGAAAATTCATCAGAATTGGGACATCGAAAAGCCATCATCGGACAAGAAGGAAGAATCGCTGATAAAATTGGCGTTTCCATAAAAGCAAACTCCTCTTGGGAATACAAATATGTGTGTGTGCAGGATTTTGTTATTTTACAATAAAATCTTGTTGGTTATTTGTCGAAATGGAATTAATATATGATAACAATATATATATCGCGAGTCAAAGAACATAACATACTTACAAAAGCGCATACAACCATCAATTTCTTCAACAACGCATTGTCTACGAATTTGACAATGATTTGATAGAATAAGTAGAATACCAATACGCTGAGGCCACCTCGTAATACCATTTCAAGTGCCATGAGTCCAGTCGGCCGACTCCAACCAATTCTGGAAATAGTCGATATTATAGGTTTAAGAACTTCTATCAATGGTACCGACAGCAAGACAGTAACAATTGCAACATAAGCATTCTTTTTCCATGTATCGATATTTTCCCAGATTTTATTGTCTGGATCTTCCACCACTTGCACTCTTGCAAGGTCATCGCCCAGTTTTTTATGTGGTCTAAAACAAAATAGGATAAGATTGAAAACCGCGAAGATTAGAAGAACTATGTTTGCAAAGCGATCATTCGATAAAACATATATCATATATATGAAAATCACCAAGCAACCAAATAAATTTCTAAGTCGAAGATTGGGTGTGCTGTTGGGATTCGGATTTTTCACCGTACTCTCCAATTTCAAGCCCAGCAAGTGTTTCCCAAGGCTAGCATCACCGAAGAACGTGTCTTTAAAAACATATAAGAAACCAATTATCACATATAATACAATGGCTAACAGGAGTTTGCTGCCTCTATCTTCTACAACTCCTATTAAAAGATTAGCTATTCCAATTAAATTCATCAGAATAACAAAATCGATGTACGACGCCAACAATCGGCTATATTTATTTAATTTATTCATCTATATCATTTTTTGATTAACGTACTTTATCACCAACGAAGTCTAGTTGTAATTCTAACAAACAGCATTCCAAATTGTACTAAAAAAAACAAGATAATAGCTGTCCTCCTGAACGCCTTTGGTTGAATCAGTTTGAAAAACAAGTATGAGAAGGCAATTACTTGAATCAATGCAGGAATAAAAAACACTAACTTTTGAAGTGATTCATGTAAATGATTTACAGCAAAATTAGGCAAAAAAAAGTTCGGATACATTGCAAATAAGATGCAGGTAACAATTAAGCAATTAGTACGATTGTTAATCTTACTAGGAACAAAGTTCTCGTCCCTTACCAATTGTAGTTGGAAAATGTTATCTCCTATGGTTTTATTGGTAAAATTCACACACACCAATTCAGCAACACAATAAATGAAAAATATATTTCTCGAAAAATTACCAATGTTTACAGGATCGCCAATCAGGGTAAAACATCTCATGAAAAATACCGCAAGCAGCAAATTGCGCAGCAAACAGAATGCCATACCTACATCATTTCCCTCTCTCTGTAGTTTTATACCCATAATGCGTTTGCCCAAGCATATTCCAAAGGCATCCTTCGTCAACAGATATACAGCAGACAGGACCATAAGAATAAGAGAAATTTTATTGGATAAGACGGCATCCACAGGATTATGCCATGAACCTTCCCCAGTTTTAAAATAGGAACTATAAGAAACCGCAGTAATAATATTATACACTATATGAGGAAGGTTATTCAAAATGGCTATTGGCAAAAAATCAATCAACGCTGCGCATAGCCATTCTGCCTTACTAACATTTATGTTATTCATCTTTTACTTTTTTGTTTTTCAATGATTCCACAAATTCGGTTTAAACTCTCAAATCCTCCTCCGTCACATTAGGTGGGAGGAAACAGGTAATGTCCTTACCATATTTCAGCACGTCACGAACAACAGTGGAGCTTATGAAAGAGTGTTGTGGTTCCGTAAACAACAACACAGTGTCGATGCCGGATATATGTCGATTGGCATCCGCGATGGTTCGTTCATACTCAAAATCCTGAATGGAACGACTACCTCTTAATATAATAGTTGCCCCTATCTGTTTTGCAAAATCCACTGTAAGGCAATCATAGCTCTTCACAGTGACGCGAGGTTCGTCTTTGAACACCTTTCGAACAATCTCCTCACGTTTCTCAACGCTAAAAAGTGTCCTCTTGGCTTCGTTCACACCTATAGAGACAATCACCCTATCCACGAAAGACAATGCTCTCATTACTACTGAATAGTGACCAATCGTAAAAGGATCAAAACTTCCTGGGAATATTGCAACCGACATGTTTTATAAATTTTACACTGCAAAGGTAAAAAATATATTTATTTCTCCCAAAAACATTTTCATAGCCTCAACCTACGAAAAAAAACAATAGAGCCGATATGTATCAATTCTACACATCGGCTCTACCCTTTCCGCTTAACAAGCATTCTGCCTGCAAACTTTTTCAGGTGGATTCTATCAATGCACCCCATGGAATAGAACTCACCTTTATTCCATCCAAAAGAGTTCCTCAATTATATAATCCGAAATAAAAATTCCATCTTCCGAAAAATAATAGTGTTGTCCTTCTTTTATCACCTTTTCCTCCTTTATATATGCATCAATCATCCGCAGAAAATAATCTCTCAAATCCTTTCCAAAGAGGGTTTCCAACACTGCAATATCCACCCCCTCTTTCTTCCTCAACCCTGTCATGACATATTCATTGTAACGAGTGAAGTTATCAAGCATCTCCATATTATAATAGGTATCACCATCAGCCATCTTTGAAATGTATAGTCGACTGTTTGCTATATTCCACCTACGACTTTTCCCATCAAACGAATGGGCAGAAGGGCCCACCCCTAAGTAAGGCACATAATTCCAATACGATGAGTTATGTTTCGACTCATAGCCGGGAAGAGCAAAATTAGAAATTTCATAGGGCACATAACCATTCTCTGAAAGAGTTTGTCTCAACAGTTTAAACATCTCAAAACTCAACTCCTCATCCGCCTCCATGATCTCCCCCCTATCGCGCATTTTCGTCAGCATAGTTCCCTCCTCAAATGTCAAGCTATAAGCCGAAATGTGTTGAACATTCAAATCTATCGCTTGTTGAATATTCTTCTTCCATCCCATCAACGTCTGTTGGGGCAATCCATAAATTAAATCAATACTTATATTATCAAATCCAATTTGTTGTGCTAATTGAACAGCCTCAATAGCCTTTTGTGCAGTATGTCTTCTATTAATACGTTTCAAATCTTCATCGTCAAAACTTTGTACACCGATACTCAAACGATTCACGCCCAATGATTTCAAAGCCTGCAAATAGTCAGCCGCAAGATCTTCCGGATTCGCTTCTAAAGTCAATTCCTCAACCCTACAATCATAGTTATCAAAAATCGTTTGCAAAAGAGAAGATATCTCTTCTGTTGTAAGTTGCGAAGGTGTACCCCCTCCGAAATAGATGGTTCGAACAGGTTCCTTTATATACTGACGTCTCTCTCTTAACTCTTTTTGAATAGAAGAGAGCAGGAGGTCTCGATTCCCCTTAAATGTAGAGGAATAAAAGTCACAATAGTAACAGCGACTTTCACAAAAAGGAATATGAAGATACAAGCCTGCCATAGGTGCAAAGTTATCAAAAAAGAGGCAAAAATGGTTTATTTCCAATCAGATGTAAACTTTTTAAGTATATTTAGGACAATTATGACATTGCAAACTAAAAATATTTCATTAAATTTGCGGTCGTTTTGTGGATTATGAGGAAGGCATCACAATCCTAAAATGAAGGTTAACATGAGAGGGAAACATACTAAAAAGCCCTTTTTTACGTTACCCCTTTAAACGTTTAAAGAGAGTATAATGTACATTAAGAGACAATTATTTAAGATTCATATTCTAATTGCTATATGCACATGCTTCGTGATGCAAGCAAATGCACAGACCCATTTTTTAGGAGAGATAGGCGTACTTGGCGGTGTATCCTATTATAATGGAGATGCAAATTCCACGAAAATATTCAAGAACAATGATTTGGCATTCGGTGGACTCATACGAGCACACATCACAGATCGATTTATGGTGAAGGTCAGTGTGATTCGTGGAGAGGTACATGGCGACACGAATGATTTTTCTGACGTATATCCATATCATCAACAAGCCTCTTTTGATCAGAGATTTTGGGATGTTGGCTTACATTTCGAGCACAACATGATAAAATACGGAATGAGTTATTGGGATCGTGAGATGAAACGCCACACACCCTACTTTTTAATTGGACCAGGGTTGACAAACTATCGTCAATGGAGTGGTAACCAGATCACATTCAACCTCACATTCGGTGTCGGCTATAAGTTTAAGATCAGCGAGCGATTGAATTTCGGAGTGGAATGGTCTATGCGTAAGTTGTTTGTGGATGACTTCGATGTGACAACAAGTAAGAACACTATATTGAACAATCCATATAAGATGGAGCGTTCATGGCTTAAAAATAACGATTACTACACATGCGCATTTGCATTCCTTTCTTTCGATTTGTTGAAGAGGAACGGTGCTTGTAGGACAGTTAAATTCTAGGTAGGATATGTCAAAGATAGAATTGATCGATAAAAATAGAGTTCCACGTCACGTAGCCATCATCATGGATGGAAACGGAAGATGGGCAAAGGCAAAAGGACACGACCGAATTTTCGGACACCAGAATGGTGTTGATTCCGTCGATAAAGTCACCGAAGCCGCTTCTGAAATCGGAGTGGAATACTTAACTCTTTATGCATTTTCGACGGAAAACTGGAATCGTCCGGCTGCCGAAGTGGATGCCCTAATGGATATCTTCTCTTCTGCGTTGAAAGCACATATCGAAAAAATCAGCAAAAACAATGTAAGATTCATTGTTATCGGTGATTGGGATCGCCTGTCTGAAAAGACACGCACCAACATGCAAGACGCAATGAAACTGACAGAAAAAAACACTGGATTAAAACTTATCTTGGCAATCAGTTATTCCTCTCGTTGGGAAATCATCAATGCCGTAAAAAACATCACGAAAGATGTTCAGAAAGGAGCCATCAACCCATCAGACATCAATGATGAACTTTTCTCCAACTATCTGACCACCAAGGGCATCCCTGATCCAGATTTATTAATCAGAACCAGTGGCGAGTACCGTATCAGCAACTTCCTGATGTGGCAACTCTCCTACTCTGAATTATATTTCACAGATCTCTGCTGGCCAGATTTCAAGAAAGAGGAGTTCTACGAAGCCATATTGGATTATCAAAAAAGAGAACGTAGATTTGGAAAGACGAGTGAACAGTTGTAACACCCAAGTGATGATGAAACGATTTATATCATACATATTTTTTTCTCTCTCCTACTTGTGCCTATCAGCCCAAGAGGTTCCTGTAGACTCTGTTGTATCCGCAATAGCAGACACAATCATCGCTACTCCTGTGGAGACAACTCCTCAGGTTCCCAATATCAACTATTCTGACGTAGCAAAGGAATATGAAATCGCAGATATTAAAATAACGGGAAACTGCACATTTGATAAATCGGTGATCATCAGCTATTCAGGACTCTCTGTCGGACAGAAAATCAAACTACCAGGAGACCAAATAAGCAAAGCCGTCAAAAAATTCTGGAAACAAGGTCTTTTCTCTGATGTAAAGATATTTGCAGACAAAACAGATGGTCAGAAAGTGTGGTTAAGCATCCACTTGAAAGCTAGAAATCGTATTTCTGAAATCAATATCACTGGAACAAAAGACAAAGAAAAAGAAGACTTCCTTAAAAGCTTACCTATTAAAAAAGGAGGTCAGATAACACCTAATTTAATTGTCCGCACCCAAAACTCCATAAAGAGACATTATTATGGTGAGGGTTACAGAAACGCCAACGTCAATGTCTTCTTAAAAGATGACGAGAGTCAGCCAGGTTATGCCAAAGTGAACATTGATATCGACAAAGGTAAAAAAGTTAAAGTCCACAAGATATTCATCTCTGGAAACAAAGAGATGTTACCTCGTAAAATTAAGCGAGGCATGAAGAAGACGAAAGAGAGTAGTCTTCTTACCATCTTCAAATCAAAGAAATTCATTGAAGATGAGTATCAAAACGACAAAGGTTTAGCCATCGACAAGTTCAACGAATATGGATTCCGCGATGCAACATTGATTAGCGACAGCATTGTTCAGTGTCCTAAAAAATCGAATCGTATAGATATCTATATGAACTTTGAAGAGGGTAAGAAATATTACTTCAGAGACATCACATGGGTCGGCAACACCATCTATTCAAGTGAAATGCTCTCCGCAGCATTGAACATAAAGAAAGGTGACGTCTACAATCAAAAGTTACTAAACGACCGACTTTCTGCAGACGAAGATGCCATGAGCAGTCTCTACCTAGACAACGGATATCTATTCTTCAATGTAGAACCCGTTGAAGTAAACGTAGAAGGAGACTCCATCGATCTGGAACTACGCATATATGAAGGCCAGCAAGCTGTCATCAACAACATTGTCATCATAGGCAACGAAGCCATTAACGATCACGTCATCCGACGTGAGCTTCGAACCAAGCCAGGCCAGTTGTTCAGCAAATCAGACCTTATGCGTTCCGCACGAGAATTGGCAGCAACAGGACAATTTAACCCAGAGAAGATGGACATTCGTCCTGAACCAGATCCAGAAAACGGAACGGTGGATATCGTATACAACTTGGAGCAAAAGAAAAATGACCAAGTGGAGATGTCATTCGGATGGGGTCAAGCAGGACCAACTGGATCATTGGGTCTGAGATTCTCCAATTTCTCCATGAGAAACATCTTCAACAAGAAAGCCTACAATCCTCTTCCTGAAGGAGACGGTCAGACATTGTCCCTTTCATACTCAACCAATGCGCGCTACTATCAATCGGCTAGTCTTTCATTTATGGAGCCATGGTTGGGAGGAAAACGACCTACCACCCTATCAACCTCCATATACTGGTCTAGACAGAGTGGTATAAACAGTCAGTACTATAGTGAAAACGAGTACCAAAGTTTATATTACGACAACTACGGATACAACTACGCTAGTGCAGCAGACCCTAACAAGTATATTATGACATTAGGAGCATCCGTAGGTATCGGAAAACGTCTCACATGGCCAGACGACTACTTCTCCATCTACGGAGAATTGGCATACCGCCACTACTCTTTGAAAGAATGGTATTACCTTGAAATTGCTAATGGACACGCCAACAATCTAAGCGTATCGGGAACATGGAGCAGAAACTCATTAGACAATCCATACTATACTCGTAGAGGTTCAAAACTGTCATTGACAGCACAGTTGACCCCTCCTTATTCATTGTTTAAAGACAATAACAGATTAAAAGAGTTGGTCGACAAATATAACAGTGGAAACAAAGGTGTTCAATACCATGGCCTATCCCATTCAGAATACGATGAAATGCAAAAGGATTTGTACAATTGGGTTGAATATTATAAATTAGAGCTCAAAGCACAAACATTCACGCCACTTACGCCTAATCAAAAACTAGTTTTGATGACACGTATGGAATATGGCTTCTTGGGATACTATAATAAATATAGACGATCTCCATTCGAGCGCTACTACGTGGGTGGTGATGGTATGACAGGAACAAGTAGTATCTATGCAACCACAGCCATAAAAGTTCGTGGTTATGAGAATGGTTCCTTGTCAAAAGATCCGAACTCAGAGCGTCGTGACGCTAACATGTATTCAAGATTATCACTTGAATTGCGTTATCCTCTCATGCTCGAGACTTCCACAACCATCTATGCGCTTGTTTTTGCAGACGCGGGTAATTCATGGAACGAGTTCAAAGACTTCAATCCATTTGATTTAAAGAGGTCTCTTGGAGTGGGTGTACGTATCTTCTTGCCAATGATTGGATTGGTCGGAGTGGATTACGGATATGGATTTGATATGTCCAAAAAAGATGGTGGAACAAATAATTTCCACTTTGTTATTGGACAAGAATTTTAAATAATATATCTTCGTAGGACGAAAATAAATAACAATATAAAATTAGAATTAGATATGAAAAAGGTAATTGTAGCAATAATAGCATTAGGGGTTGCTTTTTGCGCATCTGCACAGAAGGTCGCAGTTATTGATATGGAATACGTATTGAAAAACATTCCAATGTACGAATCCGCCAACGAGCAATTGAAGCAAGTTTCCGAGAAATGGCAGAAAGAGGTGGAGGCAAAGAACGAAGAGGCAAAGACCTTGTATAAGAATTACCAGACGGAAGTTGTTTTCCTATCTGATGAAATGAAAGTCAAAAAGGAGAATGAAATCGTCGCAAAAGAAAAAGAAGCAAATGAATTAAAAAGAAAATACTTTGGACCACAAGGTGAATTCTACAAAAAAAGAGTTTCTCTCATCCAACCTATTCAAGATGAAGTATACGTTGCTGTAAAACAAGTAGCTGATGCAAAAGGCTATCAAGTTGTTTTGGAGAAATCCAGCAGCACCAACATCATCTACTACACCCCTAAAATTGACATTAGTGACGAAGTGTTGGAAAAACTTGGACATTCAGGTAATAATTCGAAATAATTTATTGTCTATTTAGAAAAAACATAAACTTTAAATAAAATGCGTAAAAAATTATTTTTATTATTTTTTCTGGTTGCTCCCTTTGCAACTTTTGCACAAAATGCAAACGTTAAATTAGGATACATCGATATCCAAGCTCTATTCATCTCCATGCCAGAAACTGTTGCTGCAGACTCTGCCATCAAGAAAGCTGCTGCTAGCCGCGAAGCTGAGGTTAAACGTTTGGAGGATGAATACACACGTAAGTTACAAGACTACAAAGAGAATGAGCAAAAGTGGGATGATGTGATAAAGCAAAACAGAATGGAAGAATTGCAAACTCTTCAATTGAAGATGCAACAATTCTATCAACAAGCTCAAACAGACCTTCAAAAACAACAAGAAAAATTACAAGTTCCTATCTTGGAGAAACTTCGTAAGACTATCAATGAAGTAGGTGCTGAAAATGGTTTCTTATATATTTTCGATCTTAACACACTTCAATTCAAATCAAACGACGCCATCGACGTCACTCCATTTGTACAAAAGAAGTTAGGTATCAAAGAATTGAAAACCATCACTCCTCAAATGCTAGGAAAATAATTTTTAAGACATACGATACGAGCAGTGTATAGATTTTCATCGATAGTTACACTGCTCGTTTCCCTTTTTTATCCGACAACTAATTTCACCCCATACCAATTTCAATGCTTACGTTTCCCAACACAGCAGGTCCCATCGGACTCTTTGATTCCGGCTACGGAGGGCTCACCATCTTAGAAAAGATTAGAACCCTTCTACCTCAATATGACTACATATACTTGGGAGACAATGCTCGTACCCCATACGGAACTCGTTCATTCGATGTCGTATATGAATTCACGAGACAATCCACTGAGAAACTTTTCTCATTAGGATGCCCGTTGGTTATTCTTGCTTGCAATACAGCTTCTGCCAAAGCATTGAAATCCATCCAACAAAACGACCTACCCAACTGGAATCCCAACAGAAGAGTTCTAGGTGTCATCCGTCCCACAACCGAAAAAGTAGGACAAATCACCCAAACTCGCCACGTCGGTGTTTTAGGAACCGTAGGTACCATTCAGTCTGAATCCTATCCTATTGAAATAAAAAAACTCTTCCCTGATATTATTGTAACAGGACAAGCATGTCCGCTCTGGGTGCCCCTCGTGGAAAATGAGGAATATGCCAATGATGGAGCCGACTATTTCGTCAAAAAATACATTGACCAACTGCTAAACAAAGACCCTCTTATCGACACTATCATTCTAGGATGCACTCACTATCCTTTACTTTTACAAAAGATACAAAAATACCTTCCTTCTCATATACAAGTTATCGCCCAAGGAAATATCGTTGCCGATAGTCTTAAAGATTATCTTCACCGCCACACTTCCATCGAAAATCTACTAACCAAAGGAGGATCTTGTCGTTTTTACACCACCGAATCTGTGGAAAAATTCAAGCATTCCGCCTCCATTTTCTTGCATCAAGACGTCGACGTCACACATACACAATTACACCTATAATCTATCGTTTAAAAAGAACCTTTTTAAGGGGAAAACAGAACGTTTCAACTATACAGATTCCTCATTCTTATCACATTAAACATTTCAATTTAACAATTCTTAATACAAATTAAGACAAAGTAAATTAGGAAAAAAAAATATTTAAATGTACCTTTGCCGTTGATTTTTTTTAAGGGGTTCTGGTTTAATTCTGTAAGTCAATTATAGGAAATTACTGAGAAGAACTGAGAAGTGTTACGTAAAATATATAAATAACAGGCAAGGAAAATGAAATTTTCACATTCGCTTACATTGAAAAGCATATTATTATTCGTATTCGGTTTATTGTGTTGCATTCAGACTAACGCACAATCAATTAAGGGCCCAAATGATGCATGTGTAGGAGACCCAGTCTTTTTCACAGTTGACACATACACTGCAAAAGACACTTTGCAATGGTGGATATCATCAAATGGCTCTTCTTGGGAAAAGTACAAATTGACAGCAAACAAATCATTGACTGTCAACGAGATGCCAAGCCACGATTTATATGTAAGTGTAACAAAAATGGGTGTGAATCACTCGTCAAGTTCTCCTTCCAAAAGAGTTAGACTCCAAACAGAACATTGTAACTCCACGGTCTGTAGACAGACGTCCACAGGAGAATTCTTCTTCGGTTCAGATTGTGATCCTAAGAATGGGCAAACAGGAATCGTATTTCATGGATCAAATAATAGCAACAACATTGTCGAGTACTTCCCCGACGATGTGACCATCTATTCAAGAGACAATTTTGAAGGTATAATCTACAATGGAAAGCAACTAAAAAGTCAGGGATTTTTTTCTGATAGTGTGCCTGGAGGCGAAGCGAACTACTTCTTCAGATTTGATCCTAAAGAAAACAACATCCGTCCTTTTGAGTTGCAATTCAAATCGTACCAAGGTAAATCCTTTAGTATCCTGATGCGATATTATGTCGAATGGACCTGCGGCAACCACTCTGACGGAACGCCGCACAACAGTGATCCTATTGACATCAAACTAGAAGGAACTTATGGTAGTCAGGTTGCCAATCAATGCCTTAATATAAATATAAAAGAGGTAGGTGGAGAATTCCAAACTTACACTAAATGCGAGTCAAACCAACCTGAGATAAGAATTCCTGGAGGACGTTTCACAAAGGGTAAACTATATGTTGTCGACGTAATCTTTGACGGAGTTTTCACTACCGACCAAGCCAACAACACACTACAACCAAGGCTCAATATTAATGGTGAAAACTGCTATCATATAGCGATGGACTTCATCAGTTTTGAGAACCAACAGGTCTGCGTTACGCCTCGTAGCGTTTGTGCCGGCAACACAATACTTGTCAACACTGCAGGTTTCAAATACAACACTGCATTCATTTGGAAAAAAGAATCTAGTCCAGGTTCAAACAACTTCGTAGAGATTCCAAGCAGTGAGGTATCTTACGAAGACAAGAACAGAAAGCAAGCAAATATTCTCATCAAAAACCCAGGAGAGTACAAATACAGGGTTGTAGATGCAAGCAACTCTAAATTCTATGTAGACTTCACCCTTATCGGAGAAGATTGTGAAAACATTTTAGGCCCTCAAATCACTGGAGAGGGAAAACTTTGTAAAGACAAAACAGCACTCGAGCAATCATATACGTTGAAAGAAACTGAATCACTAACATGGTTGACGGGAACAGTCTCTTATAAATGGAAACTCCTCGATCCAACCAATGCCGACGTAAGTTCGTACCTTTCTTATTCCAACGGAAAGAAAACGGCAAAAATCACCTTCCCTGCGGCTGCAAAAATAAGCGACGACTACAATGGTAAGCCATACAGACTTATTATGGTTCCGACTGAAAATGACATCGAAATAGAAGAATACCCTGACACATTCGAAATCATACTTCATCGAATTCCCGATTTGTCTGGTCTTACTCCTTATGCTGAAGACATCTGTCCAAGCAATCCTGGAAAAGACACGGTAGCCTTCCTTGGATTCCACAACTTAGGTCTCGACAAAATGGGCTACACCTACACTTGGAGATCTGCGCAGAAATTACCAGGAGATAGTGCTGCCACACTCAGTATCAACCACAGCAGTTATTGTAGTCTTACATCTGATCGCTCTCAGACCTTTACAATGACAGCTAACAATGATGGATGTGAAAGTAAAATCAATGGCAAAATTAACATCCTTGCCATGAAGGATCCAAAAGAAGAGGGAGGTCCCGCATCTACTAAGTCAACTGTTGAATGTGAAAATCAAGCAGTAGAGCCTACTCTTCCTGTTGTAAAAGATTTCTGTGGAAACATCATTCCTGCTCCGGCCCCAACAATAACAAGAAACATAACCAATGGTAATGGATCCATTAAATATACATATATATATAAGGACTGTGGTGACAGATCCTTCACATGGGTCTACACCTACACAGTTAAACGTACTCAAGGACCAAAAGAAGAGGGAACTGCCGTACAAAAAGAGAGTCAGGTAAGTTGTGAAAGTGAAGCAACAGAACCTACCAAACTCCCTATCGTTGTCGACGCTTGTGGTAACACACTGAAAAATCCTTCAATAGAAGTCGGAGGCGACTTTGACGGATGTTCTGGTACCAAAACATATACATATACCTATACCGACGAAGCTGGATTAACATTCGTTTGGACCTACACCTACCACATCAGTACGCCTGCCACTCCTGCTTTAAAAGTGGCTAATTCATGGCCTGCTGACCAAACAAACGTGAATGGTTGTTACTCCGAGATTCCAGCATTCCCATCCGACAACGATATCAAAGCACTCTTCGCAGCTGCTTGTGGAAAATCACTGACAGTTACTTCCGTTGAAACTGCAGGCACAAGAAGTAACGACTGCGATTGGAGTAAGACTTTGAAATATACCATTACCGATGGTTGTACCTCTGTAGACAAGACCATCACCTACAGTGGAGGTGATAAGACTGCTCCAAAGATGAAGACAACCATGGCATGGCCAGCTAACGTAGGAAACATGAACATCTGTTTCCCTACATCTGACTACCCTGAACTCAGAAGCGACCTTCAAATAAAATCTATGTTTGATGATTGTGGCGAGATAAGTGTGAGTCATAACGATATAAACAATAAAACAAGTGACTGCGACTGGTCTATCACTCGTAAATATGTCATTGAAGATGCTTGTCACAACAAAGTGGATAGCAGCATGACCATCAGCGGTGGTGATGTCAGTGCACCAACTTATACAGGTACGATCAAATCCATCACTCAAGATGGTTGTGATAAAAATGACCTTCCTGCAGCTGCAACGACAATCGCAGCATTGGAATCTGCCACAGGACTTACCTTCAGCGACAATTGTACCAACCACAGCGAGTTGAAAGTAACTCACTCAGACAGCGAATTGAGTGGAAGTTGTGCCAAGACAATGACTCGTACGTATACCGTAACAGATAAATGTAACAAGTCTGTCAGCGTTGAGCAAACCATTACATTAACAGTTGCCAATGCAATCGTAATCACAGGAACCGATCACAGCACAGTAAGTTGTCCTGCTGATGCCATTGCACCTCACGAGGCAGGTATCATGCCAACTGTAAAAGATGCTTGTGGAAAAGACATCAGTGCAAACTACACACTGAAGAGTTCTCCAACCACATCACCTTGCAATGGTACAATGAAATATGTATATACCTTTACAGATTGTGCTAACAACACAAAAGACTGGACATATACATATACAGTTGATCTTCCTAACTTGAAGATAACTGACGGTACAGCAACTGCCGTATGTGCCATCGATGCTAAAAAGCCTGCGGCTCCTACTTTAAAAGATGCCTGTGGTAGAGATGTAGTGCCAGTTTATGTGGACAGTACCGCTTCCATCGACATTCACGGAAACGGAACCGTAACCCACAGATTCACATACACCGACTGTGAAGGAACTGATTATACATGGAAATACATCTATACAGTTACTGCGGCTACATTCCAACCAATCGCAGACGGAGAGAAAGACATCTATTGTGCTACGGAGGCTACCACTCCATCAACACCAAATGTCACCATCTGTGGTACACCAATCACATTCACAGCAAAAGGTAAAACAGACAATGCAACAACTACTGGTTGTGGTGATATTGCCTATGTTTATACATACACCGTCAATGGTAACGATTATGAATGGAGATACACTTACCACGTAAGTCCTGAGCCATTCACAATCCCAACCATCAAGACAACCGAAACGGTAGAGTGTGTTGCTGAAGCTGTTGCTCCAACCACCCCTACTGTAACCAATAGTTGTGGTAAAACCATCACTCCAACATTGAAGAGTGGTTACCCAACTTCATTGAGCGGTAATGCAGAAGAGGGTCAAATCATCTACGTATACAACTACACGGATTGTGCAGGATACAGCAAAGACTGGACATTCACCTACACCATCAAACGTACAACAAAACCAACTGAGACAGGAACACCAGTTGCCACTAGCAAAACTGTAGAGTGCGAAAGTGAGGCAACCGCTCCTACTCAACTTCCTGTTGTTAAAGATGTCTGCGGTAAGACATTGACTGCTCCAGACCCAATCATTGGTGGAACATACGCCGACTGTGAAGGAACAAAGACATACACATACATCTATAAAGATTATGTGGACTCAACATTCACATGGACATTCACCTACAACATCAAACACTCAACTAACCCTTCACAAGTGGGAACTCCAGTTGCCACTTCAAGCACAGTAGAGTGTGAGAGCGAGGCTACTGCACCTACCACTCTTCCTGTTGTAAAAGATGTCTGCGGAAACACATTAACTGCTCCTGCTCCAGAAATCTCTGGCACCTACACAGATTGCGAAGGTACAAAGATCTATACCTACACCTACACAGATTGTGCAGGTTTGAAATATGTATGGACATACACCTACACAATAAAACGTACAACTGCTCCATCTGAAAGCGGTACACATGTTGCCAACAGCAAGACCGTAAACTGCTTGAGCGAGGCTACAGCGCCTACCACTCTCCCTGTCGTAAAGGATGTTTGTGGTAAGACATTAGAGGCTCCTACTCCATCCGTAGTCGACAACTACGAGAAATGTGAAGGAACACGTACATATAATTATCTTTATAAAGATTGTGCAGGTCTCACCTTCACATGGTCATACGTCTACACAATTAATCACCCAGACCTTACAGTTCCTGCAAACGATACTGTAAACATCGTCTGTGAAAAAGATACTGTTCGCCCTACTCCAGCCAACTGGACTGACAAATGTGGAAACTCCATACCTGCCGTTCTTAATGGCAGTCAGGTATCCACTGTTGATCAAACGGGTAACGGATTTGTCACTTACAACTTCATCTACGAAGATTGTACAGGTAAAACTTATCCATGGCAATATGTATTCAAAGTAAGTGCAGACACCTACACTCCAAAACGAAATGACACGACGTCTGTTCACTGTCTATCTGAAGCTACACAACCAACAGCTCCATTTGTAACCATCTGCGGTGAGAGAATAGACTTCAACTTTACAGATAAAAATGATAAGACAGCTGAGGGATGCGGCTTCGTTGATTACAACTATAGCTACACTGTCAATGGTACAGACTACAGTTGGACATACGTATACAAAGTATCTCCACTCGACTTTACCATAGCAAAGGATAAAGACACCGCATACATAGCTTGTAAGGCAGAACTTAAAGAGCCTACCTTACCTGTTGTGAAGGATGCCTGCGGCAGAACACTAACACCAGTCAGTGGTCCTGAAATCAGCGCAGTTCCTAATTGCGACGGTTTCGTAACTTATAAGTACACCTACAACGACTGTACAGGCAACCATCCACACGATTGGACCTACTATTATAAGATTGAGACACCAGACTTCACATTACCTGCAGCCAAAGGCGAAACAATCGCTTGCCGTTCTCAGGTAGTTGAACCAGATCCTTCTTTGTTGCCAACGGTAACCGATTACTGCGGAAACCAATTGACACCAAGCGCACCTATCAGAAGCGAAATTCCTGATTGTGAGGGTCAAGTAACCTATACATATACTTATACAGACTGTGCTGGTCATTCTCATGATTGGATCTACACCTACACTATTAAGAAGGAAGCTCCAGTTATCGCAAGCACAGGTGTTCAAAACACACAAAACATCTCTTGTATCAATGATACAATCGCACCTGCTACAGTTCCAACTGCCACTAACAGTTGCGGTGAGGCAGTCACTCCAACCTACGTTAAAACAGAGGATTGGACTGCAGGCAAAGAGAATTGCCAAGGTACAATCACCTATACATATACCTATACTGATTGTGGATTAAGTAGCACTTGGGACTTCGTTTATGTACTCAATGACAACATTGCTCCTGTATTCGATTGTCCTTCAGACTCTTCATTTAAGGTTCACACAAGTTGTGATACAATCATTACAATCAACGCTCCTCAGGTGACAGACAACTGCAAGACAGGTTCTCTCTACTATACAATCGGCGATGGCACAGAGACACTTTACACTGCACCATTCCAAAACAAATTCGAACTTGGTAAGACTACCATCACATGGAGAGCTATCGATGCTTGTGGTAACATCGCTACATGCGTTCGCAACTATAACGTCACCGATAGTACGGGCATCACAATCTCTTGCCCAACCGAACTTGATGCAATCATAGACACTTGCATTGACTTGACATGGGCTGAGGTTAAAACTAGATTAAATCCTTCTCAGATTGCTACCGCTAAACGCGTAGATTGCAAGAACAATGTTGACGAAGAGATTCAACCTGAGCTATCTTATAGAGTTATCGCAGGTCCAACTGTTCCTGTTATGGGTATCGGTATAGGAACCATAGCAACATATACAAAATTGACGGATGAATCCGTATTCGAATACGACAATACCTACGAAATCAAATGGCTCTTCATTAAAAGTGGTGAAGATATGGAGACCATGAAGGACTCTTGTTTCAGTAACATCACATTGCAAGACACCAGCGTTCCAACTGCCATCTGCTCAAGAATGGTGGACATAACACTTGCTCCAGTGAGCTCATGCGACACTCTATACAAGCTATTGAAACCAGAAGGCGTATTTGAGGATAATTGCGGAGAGGCAGATCTACTTTACCTCTACAAAATTGGCAATGGCAGATTCTTACCATTTGAAGATGATAATACCTTCATCGACTTATTCAATGGTGACACAACCATCACATGGAGAGTAAGAGATCAATATAACCAAAGTGAATCTTGTGAGCAACATATCACTGTTGTCGATACTGTCATCCCTACTACCTTCTGTCCTAATGACACGACCATCAACGTGACCGCAGGTTGTGAGATAAGCGTATCGTTAACTCCTGCTACAGCTTACGACCATTGTGGAATCGAGAACATCCAATACTCTACCGATAACGTGACATTCACTCACTTCTCGGGAGCAACACTCGACACCACTTTGAAGGTTGGAGTTCACACCATTTACTGGAGAAGCACAGACATTCACGGATTAATTTCTCATGTTTGCTCTACGAAAGTTTCCATCGTCGACACAATCGTTCCAACTATTGCTTGTCCTTCTAACATTGAGATTTCCATCGACAATGGTTGTGAAACAGATGTGACATTCACGCCTGCAACTGCCGACGACAACTGTCAGGTGGAAGGCATCTACTACTCATTCGACAACATCACATTCGACAAGGTTACTGATGCTGATATCGTAAAGAATTACCCAGTTAGCAAGAACAATGTATACTGGTTCTCTAAAGATATCCACGGAAACAATTCTGACACTTGCGTTCAAACCGTTACCATCTTAGATAACCGTAAGTTTGATATCGATTGTCCTGAATGGAACAATTCTGAATCATTCATCATCGAAACTTGCGACGACCTTACATGGAAAGAGTTGAAAGACTCTTTGGACAAGTTGAACATGTCGGCTTCTGCTTCTTATACAGATTGCAACACCAACACAGTAACCGTTATTGACAGTGTCAATATGGAATATACAGAAAAGGGTGCCAACAACTGGGCTCCTATGTTGAATGACACTAAACTATACTACAATAAAGATTATACCATCCGCTGGATCTTCACAAAGGCTGGTGAAAACCTTGTTACATTAAAAGACTCTTGCGAATTGCCAATCTTATTGAAAGATACCACGAAGCCAGTATTCGACTGCGACAACATCAACCCTGATTCACTTGTACAAGTGTTAGACGGTGTTTGTGAGGTTGAATTCAGCAAAATCATCTTCAACGAATACGAAGCTACTGATAATTGTGATGGCAAAGTGAAAGGTATCCTCTCTTGGTCTGAAAACATAGCTGACACAGTTACCGCTACCACTAAGTTTGAAGTGGGTAAGGTATACGAGCTAAAATGGATCTTCCGTGACAAAACGGGTAACCAAATCACTTGCGATCAAAAGTTGATGCTCAACTCTGACATCGAACCAATCTTCGATTGCGACTCGCTTAAGAACACACCTATCGACACCGTACTTCACGATGCTTGTGAGATTTCAGCATCCGATTTGAATATCAATATCCCATTTGCCTTAGATGCATGTACCGCTGATACTATCTGGGGTCAACCTACACGTCGTAGCGGTGAACCATTCGACGGTATCTACAAAGTAGGCCGCGACACCATCGATTGGATCTTCGTTAGCATCTACTCAACTGATACTGCTAATTGCGAGCAATATATCTACATCAAGAGCGACAAGAAGCTCGACTTCGATTGCGACTCGCTCAACGAGGCTGTTATCGACACTGTGCTTCACGGCGTTTGCGAAATCACTGCTGAAGGCTTGAACGTGCCTACTCCATTCGCTATCGATGTCTGCACACTCGATACCATCTGGGGTGTTGGTACACGTCGTAGCTTGGCTGCCATGACCGACGACTACAAAGTGGGTCGCGACACCATCGACTGGACATTCATCAGCGAATACTCTACTGACACAGTGATCTGCTGGCAGCCAATATTCATCCAGAGCGATATCAAACCAGTATTCAACTGCGACTCGCTCAATGAGGCAACCATCGACACTGTCCTTCACGGCGTTTGCGAAATCTCCGCTGCCGACTTGAAGGTGGTTACTCCATTCGCTATCGACTACTGTACGAAAGACACCGTTTGGGGTATCGGTACGCGTCGTAGCGGTGAACCTGTGGACGGTATCTACAAAGTGGGTCGTGACACCATCGATTGGAAGTTCATCAGCGAATTCTCAACCGACACTACCTACTGCGAACAATTCGTATTCATCCAAAATGATGACATGCCAACTGTGGATTGCGACTCTTTGGAGAACAATCCTATCCACGTCGTATTGCATGACACTTGCGTCATCTCGGCTAGCGACTTGAACGTCAACACGCCTTTCGCTCTCACCTGCTTCAATGATACCATCTGGGGCGTCGGTGTTAGAACTAGCG
>Ga0265299_10001435_pt1 | contig 27130 bp, 13 predicted proteins | sample AusTroGonzalo_MG_4_FD_193485 | JGI IMG/M metagenome (GOLD analysis project Ga0265299, IMG submission 193485) | Bovine rumen microbial communities from tropical cattle in Woodstock, Queensland, Australia - Gonzalo_02 | ecosystem: Host-associated > Mammals > Digestive system > Stomach > Rumen ... | reverse complement strand
ATAGATGCCCGCTTCGTTGAACAGCGTGTCGAATCCGTTCAGCTCGTAACGATGGCCAGTGCAGATCTCGTCGCTGAGAGTCACGGTGCTGGTCGGGTTGACGGTAAGGTGCAGCACTACCGTACTGTCGCAGCCGTACATCGTGTGTACGATGCGCGTGTGCGTCGTGTCGCCCACTTGGGATGCTGTCACGTTGAAGCCGTTCAGACGGTATGACTCGCCAAAACAGAGCGTTGCATACAGATCCGTGGTGTTCAGCTCATGGACGATCAGATGCAGTACCGTGGTGGCCGGGCAGCCGTTGGGGTCGGTGTATTGACGTTCGTGATATCCTGTCTGCGTGGCGTTCGTGATTTCAAATCCGTTCAGCATGTAGTCGTTGCCGTAGCACACGTCGGCTTCGATGGTGTCGCGGAACTCCTCGCCCACGGTGAGTGTCAAGGTTACGATACTGTCGCAACCGTAGATGGAGGTGAGGTTGGCGGTGTAGACTCCGGCGGTCGTAAGGGTGTCGCCGTTGAAGATATAGTTGCCGCTTTCGCAGATCATTTTGGCGATGTTCTGATGATACACCTGACGAACGGTCAGGTGCAGCTCGGTCACGCTGTCGCAGCCGAACACATTCTCGTCATAGTGGTACAGGGTGTGGCTGCCAGCTGCCGTGAACAGTGTGTCGAAGCCATACTCCGTGTAGGTTTCACCAGCGCAGACTTGTCCGTTGAGTTTCACGTGGTGCGTCGGGTTCACCGTGATGTGCAGGTTCACTGTGCTGTCGCAGCCAAAAGAGGTGGGCAGAACCCGTGTGAGCGTGGTGTCACCATCATGCAAGGCGGTGAACTGGAATCCGTTCTGGTTGTAGGTCTCACCGTTACAAAGCGTTGCGCTGAGGTTCGTAGTGACGGGTTGGTGAACGATGAGGTGCAGCACGGTGGTGCTGTCGCAGCCGTTCATATCAGTCACTGTGCGCAGGGTGTCCATCGTTTCATTGGCTTGCTCGATTACGAAGTCGTAAGCGTTATAAGCCGCACCCTCGCAAATGTCAGCAGAGATTTCGCGGCGTTTCTCGGGACGCACGTATAAATGCAGGTTGATCACGCTGTCACAGCCGTTCACGGTGGATAATGTCGTGTTGTAATCGCCCGTCTCATTGATTGTCACGCCATGAAAATCGTATTCCCCGTTGAAGCAGATGGTGTCATAGACATCGGTTTCGAAGGTCGGATAAACAGTCAAGGTGAGGGTGGTGACACTGTCGCAACCGAAGACGTTCAGGTCGTTGTGGGTCAGCGTGTAGATGCCGTTTTGAGCAAACGTCGTGTCAAAGCCGTAGTTCTGGTAGCGGCTGTTTTCACAGGTCTCGCCCTCCAACACGGTCGCGCTGGTCGTGTTCACGGTCACGGTCAACGTCACGATACTGTCGCAGCCGTGGACGGTTTGCAGGCTTTGGGTCTCCGTGAACGTGCCCGTCGTATAGGCGTTGAATTCGAAATTGTAATCCGTATAGGTTTCGCCAAGGCAGAGTGTGGCGGTTAAATTGGTGGCGGCGGGATGGTGCACGGTCAGGTGCAGGACGGTGACGCTGTCGCAGCCGTTTACATCGTTGTCGTGGCGCTCGTAGTCTTGTGTCTCAGAAGCTTCCGTGATATCAAAGCCGTTCTCGTTGTAGGAGCTTCCTTCGCAGACTTCCTCGAAAATCTCCCCGTTGTTTTCCGGACGCACGGTCAAGTGCAAGGTCACGATGCTGTCGCAGCCGTTTGCCGCTGTCAGGTTGGCAGTGTATTCTCCGGTTTCGCTGTACTCTTGTCCATTGAAGGTGAACGTACTATTATGGCAGATGGTTTCGTAAACATCCTTGGCATAGACATCCTTTACGGTCAGGTGGACAATGGTCGTGCTGTCGCAATGATGGATGGTCTGGCCATTGCTGGTCAAGATCTGTTGGCCGGGTTCCGTGAACAGTTCGTTGAAACCGTACTGGGTGTACGCAGTTCCGGCACAGACCTCGTCATAGAGTTCCACCGTGGCGGGCTGATGGATGGTCAGGTGCATGGTGACTGTGCTGTCGCAGTTGTGCGAGGAAGTAAGGTCTTGCGTGTAGTTGCCCGAAGCCGTGTAGGTCTGTCCGTTCCAGACATACTCATCGCATGCGGACATGTCAAATTCGTTTTGATAAAGAGGATGGATGGTCAGATGCAGTGTCACAATGGAGTCGCAAAGGCTGGAATTTTGGAATGTCTGATCATAATTTCCTGATTCCGTGTAGGTTTGGCCATTCCAAGTGTAACTGCCACAGGCTTGGGCATTGATATCCGTGTGGTCGGGGGTGAAGATGGTCAATGTCAACGTCGCTACGCTGTCGCATCCGTTGGCTGCGGTGAACGTCTGGGTGTACTCGCCCGACTGTGTATAGGTCATGTTGTTCCAAACATACTGTTCGCATGCTTGGTCGGCAAAGGAATAGGTGGCTTTCGGCTTGACATGTAGATATAATGTCACCACGCTGTCGCAACCGTTGTTCGTGACGGTGCTGAGGACAAAGGTCTGTTCCCCTGCGGTGGTGAAAGTCTGGTTGATGCCGTGGTTGTGGTATTCGGCGTTTTGGCAGACGGTGTCGTAGATGGATTGGGGCGCGTAGGTGGGATTGATGGTGATGGTCAGCGTTGCTTTGGCGCTCTCGCAAGCGGTCTCGTTGTTGAAGATGCTCACCAAATAGGAGGTGGACTCATTGATGGTGGTGTTATAATGTGCGCTTTCGGCCAGTTGGGTCTCGTTGGCATCGTACCAGCGGTAAAGCTCGGCGGGGGTGGTCACGTAGTCGGCCAGATCAGCGGTCAGCGGTCCGCAGTGGGTGGCGGCTGTCACCTGCGGCGTGGCGGGGATGGGGTTCACGACGACCGTGTCTCTCACGCGGATGCTCTTACATCCAGTGTTCTCGTTATAGCTTTCCACAAAGTAGATGTTGAGTGCGGCCGACACGTTGCGGGTGTAAGTGAAACCTGTCTCCAACGGATTGTTGGTGGTGGCATTGGCATACCAGCGGCAGGTGGTGGCGTTGGTGTCAGAGGTGGCGGTCATGGTGACTTCACCGGCACCGCAAAGGGATTGTTTCGATACCGTCGGAACAGCGGGCACGGCATTCACCGTGATGGTCACCGGGAAACGTCCGCTTTCACAACCCGTGTTCGTGTTGATGCTCGATACAAAGAATGTGTCGCTTTCGCTGAAGGTGTTAGTGTAATTAGGGGTCTCATTGAAAGGTGTCCCGCCCGTTTCGGTAGCGTACCAGCGGCAGCCATTGCCGTTCTGGCCGGCGGAAGCCGTCAGCGTGGCGGTGCCGGCACCACAGATGCTCTTGCTCGTCAGCGTGGGCTCGCCGGGGGTCGGATTCACCGTCACCGTCAGCGTGATGGTGCTGTCGCAACCTTCTGCATTCTCGGTGTGGATGGTGTAAGTTCCTGACGCGTTGATGGAAGTGCCGAGGAAGTTGTATGGGGTCTCGCTGCTGCACAAAGTCAGCGTTTGGGCGGAGGCGGAGCTGTGCTTGACGGTCAGATGGCAGGTGACGGTGCTGTCGCAGTTGCTCACACTTTTAAGGTTCTTGGTGATCGTTTGGGAGCTGGTGTAGGTTTCGCCTTGCCACACGAATTGGTTGCAGACGGTGGTGTCGAAGGAGACCGTGTACCCGTCGTTGATGGTCAGATTCAGGGTGACGGTGCTGTCGCAGCCGTTCACGGTGTGTAAGGTTTTGGTGTAGCTGCCGGAAGCGTCGTAGGTCGTACCTTCCCATGTGTAGGAACCACATGCGGTTTTGTCGTCGGTTGCATTCGGATAGACCGGGTTGGCGGTGACCGTCATCGGAACGAGGGCGCTGCGGCAGTTGTTGTTGTCAATGATGGCGGCATAGAAGGTAGTGCTTGCCGTAATATGTTGGTTGGTCGTTGCGGTGGTCTCACCATTCGGGTCGGAATACCAGTTTGTGGCGTTGGAGGATTGGTCCGTCAGGACGATGTCGCCGGAGCCGCAAACGCTGGCAGGAGTCACCGTCGGGGCGGCGGGCAGCGCGTTGATGACGATTTGCACCGGTGTCTTCGCGCTCTCGCATTGTGTGTTGTTGTTGAAGATGGCGGCATAGTAAGTGGTGGTTCCGCTCACCGACTTGGTTACTTGCGGACCTTGGCCGGCACCTTGCAGCTGGCTGTCATACCATTTCACGATGCTTCCCGTGGGGGCGGTGGCGTTAAAGGTCACGCTGACCGGATCGTTGGAGCAAATGGGGGAGGCTGGATTCGTCGTGGCGGTGGGTGCCGTCGGAATTTCCTTCACTGTGACGGTCATCGGGGCAAGGGTGCTGCGACAACCGTTCTCGTCAAGGGCAGCGGCGTAGAAAGTGCTGGTTGCCGAGACGTGCTGGTTGGCGGTGGTTTCGTTGTTGCCGGCATTGTCAGAATACCACTTCACGGTATTGGTGGAGGTGGCCGTCAGGGTGATGTCGCTCTCACCGCAGACGCTGGTGTTGCTCACCGTCGGGGCGGCGGGCAGCGGATGGTGCAGGACGGTCGCAGCGGTGCGGGTGGAATGGCATCCTGCCGCGTTCTGCGCACTTACGTAGTACGTCGTTGAACTGGAAAGAGTGGGGGTGGTGAAGGTGGTGCCGGCTCCTGATTCGCTGGGCGCGGTGGCTGAGGTGTACCAGTGGTAGGTCAGGTCTTGGACGGGGTTGGCCACGGTGAGCGTCGCGGTGTTGTTGCCGCAGAGGGTGTCGCTGATGACAGTCGGCGCAGCGGGACTGGCTGCCTCCGTTACGGTGACGCTGGCGGAACCCGAACAGCCGTCCTTGGTGCCGGTTACCGTGTATTGCCCGACGGCGTTGACACTCAAGGTAGTGCCGGTGCCGCCGCCCGTCCATTCGAAATCGGTGTTGGGCAGGTTGCTGCTGGCCGTAAGCGTGGTGGAACTGCCGGAACAGAACGAGGTGGTGCCGCTGATGGTGACCGTCGGACTTTGACGAGTGGCGATGCTTACCGAAGCAGTACCCGTACAGTTGTGTTCATCGGTGCCCGTGACCGAGTAGGTTCCCGGTGCGGAGATGGTCAGCGGGTTGTCGGAACCGGATCCGTTGCCGCCCCAAACGTAAGTATTTGCGCCACCGGCTGTTATCGTGGCCGTGGTGCCGGAGCAGAGATAAGTGGGTGCGTCAATGGTGACATTGGGGGATGGGTATGCGGTTACGGTGACCGAAGCCGTGTTCGAACAGCCGTTGGTGGTGCCGACCACCGTGTAAGTGCCGCCGGTGTTCACATTGATGGAGGTTGCCGTGGAACCGTTGCTCCAGTTGTAAGTAGCGGCGCCTGAAGCCGTCAAGGTGACCTGTGCGCCTGAACCCGAGCAAAGGGATGCTGTGCTGCTGACGGCGTTGTTGATTTTCACTTCGGGAAGCGGTTTCACCGTCACGTAGGCAGTGGCGCTTCCGGTGCAACCGTTGGATCCCGTGCCCGTCACGTGATAGGTGCCGGAAGTGGTGGGATGCACGGTTGCTCCGCTGCCCAGACCGCCGTCCCAGCTGTAAGTGCTGGCACCTGAGGCCGTCACGGTGATGGTCTCGCCTGCGCAGGCAGAGTAGGTGTTGTCGGAAGAATTCAAGGTGATGGTGGGAGCGGGCTTTGCATTGGTGAAGTTGATAGTATAGATAAAGGTCGAGTTGTCATTATGGGTTACCGTGATGGTGGCGTAATGGTTGGCAGTCGAGGCTTGGACGATGGTAAAGCCTGTGATCAGTTTTGATTTGGGTGATGCTGCGACTTGCGGGAAATCGTTGTCGGAAGAATAGCAGACCGAGGCTGTATAGTTATAGGAAGCTGTGCCGCTGTTGTTGAAAGAAGGGTTGCCGTTGTCATCATACGTGCGTGAGGGCTCGTGCGTGGCGAATTCCGCCGCATTGAAAACGCTCTTGGCCGTGGGGTTGTCCGTGCCGCCAATGGATACGGAACTTAATCCCTTGTCGTAAATGCAGTATAGGTCGTCCAATGACAATTTGTCATTTTCAGAACCCGAACCTGCTACAGTACTTGTGGAAAAAGAAGCTAACATATAGGTCGGACGGGTAATTGTGGAGTAATTGTTATCCGTATTATTAGAATGTGTATAGGTTACTGGATATAAGGCACGCTTCCAATTCGTAGATTGTGGAAGTGTGGTCATGTCAGCACTTCCAACAATATAGCTGCTTGGGGATAAGTCTCCGTTAGCCTTGTCGTAAAATGGAATCCCTGTAGTAGTAAATACCTTTAAGTAAGGACGATCTGAGGAAGAATAATTTGTCTTATAATAAAAAGACAGTGAATCAGGACAACCTACAAACTGCCAATAAAAGGGATACCCATTTACATATCCAGATTCTGTGGTGATATAATTATAGTTGTCCGAACTTCCAGCAGAGGTTGAGGCGACACGTGTTCTACCTGTGGATAAAGCACCATTGGCAGGGATATTCAATACTTCTTTACAAAACAACTCAATAGCATAACTGCCTGAATGAACATTGGAACTTCCGTTTTTCTGATTGTGGTGGTTTGTTTTGGCAGTACTGCAACCTAACCATAAGTCACATTTGATTTCATCAAAGGTGTGCCAATAGATGGGAACGGATTTTGTACCGCTGGCGCTACTATGTGTACTCCACTTCTCGAATCCCGGATTGGGGAACTGTGTGTTCGTTTGTGTGATGGTTTGTGCCATCGCTGCACCCGCAAAAAGCAAGAGCAATGCGCTGAAAAGGGTAAATTTTTTCATATATACTTTAATTATATTATTTCAAACCTTGGGTTAGTGGGTTAGTAGGTTAGTAGGTTAGTGGGTTAGTAGGTTAGTAGATTAGTAGGTTAGTAGGTTTAGGGTTTTGTCGTTGACTACAGGCTTTCAAAATGGGCGGCAAAAATACAATTTTCCCCGATACGTTCGTCAGGAAAAACGCATTATTTTTATCTAATAAGCTGAGAATAAAAAAGATAAAAATGTTAATGAATGTTAACCGGCCGTGGGAGGAAAGTGCGGCGGAAGAGGGTTACTTCCCCAGCAGAGCGATTGCTTCGGAAAGGGTGACCTCGACATCCTCAAGGGTTACCTCGGCATCGTCGAGACAGGCGGGGAGGTAGCCCATCTCGATGGCCTTCTCGCCCGTGTAGATAAAGTAGGTGCAGGTGCATTCCGCGCAGCAAACACCTTCGGGACTGAGGATTTCCCCGTGCACGATGGCGATGTTGCGGCGCTGCTCCACCAACTTGGCGTTCAGCCGGATGTAGGGCCACAGCGTGCTTACCGGCTTGCGGTATCGCATCTCCATCTTGGCTGTCACGCCGGAGGTCTGCAGCTGGTAGAAGACCACCCACCCGCAAATCTCGTCCAACAACGTGGCTTGGATGCCGCCGTGCAGCGTGTCGATCCAGCTCACGAAATTCGGGTTCGCCTTCCATAGGGAGACCACTTGGTCGCCGTCCCAGTAGAAGCGCATGTGGACGCCCGTCGGGTTGTCGGGACAGCATCCGAAACAGTTGTATCCTTGTGTGTTACCAATCCAGGGGTTGATGATGGCGCGCATTGTAAATGGTTAATGGTTAATGGTTAAAGGTTAATGGTTAAAGAGTTTAAGGTTTAGGGTTTAAGGTTTAAGGTTTAAGGTTTAAGGTTTAAGGTGTGCCTGTTCCCAATAACTTTGAACTTTGAACTTTGAACTTTGAACTCAAAAAAAAATCGGCGGCGAAAATACAAAAAAACGGGATGTCGGAAAATTTTATATTTTTGCAGTGAACTTTAAATCCAATCGTTATGAATTACAAAATTATTGACGTAGAAGGCATTGGTGATGTCTATGCCGGTAAATTGGCCGAGGCTGGTATCAACACGGTGGAAGAGTTGCTGGAAAAGGGCAAGAAGCCTGCAGGTCGTGCCGAACTGGCCGAAACGACGGGCATTTCCCCGAAACTGATTCTCACATGGTGCAACCATGCGGACCTGATGCGCATCAATGGCGTCGGCCCCCAATTCTCCGAACTGTTAGAGGCTGCCGGCGTGGACACCGTCAAGGAGTTCCGTCACCGCGTGGCGGAAAATCTGTTCGCCAAGATGACGGAAATCAACGAACAGAAACATCTCGTGGGCCGCGTTCCCACCGCCGCCGAACTTCAAAAGATGATCGACCAGGCCAAGGAGATGGAGCCTGCCATGGAGTATTAAACGGGCGCTTCTTCGAAATTGTCGTTGTAGAGACGCAAAGTTTTGCGTCTCTACATTTTTTTTGTAATTTTGCCGCTCAATTTTATACGAAAAAAATATGGACGATAACCTATGTAAATTGTTGATTACCAAGGGTGAATTGAAACAGAACATCTTCACGGTCACGTTGGAGACAATGCAACTTTTCAAGGATGCCGCCAAAAGTTTCGAGGAACACTATCGCGATAACTACGCCGACGACCACGACAACATCCCGGTGCTGTTCACGAACAAGAACCAGTACCAGTTCATGCTCAAGTTCGGCGGCGACGTGCTCATTTTCCTGATGCACACCAACATCTTCGAGTTCTCCCGTGATCATGAAGTGATGCGCACCCCATACATCAAGGAAGATAAAGACCGTTCCTATTGCGGTATGATTCAGATATTTAACTTCCTTGGGGATTCGTTGAAGTACGACCGCGTGAACGACCTCGGCTATATGATCGGGCGTATCTTCATCAACAAGGAGGGACATTATTATATCGAAGGCAAACGGGAATTGGCACAGGTTATCAACAACTTCAGCACGAATGAAATCACCCCCGAGGCAGTGCAGGAAATCTTGGGTTCCGCCATTCGTTATACGCTGAATTTTGACCTTTTGGTGCCAAATTATGAGGACATGAAGATCATCACAGTGAATGATATTCTCCAGTTAGAGGAACAAACAAACCTGCTCAGAACTGGTAAACGCCTGGGATTCAGGTTTGAACAAGATAAAAACGAGTAAGAAAAATTTTTTTTCAGGGAGGTGTCGGCGCATTTCAAAAAAAGTGTATTTTCGCGCCGTCAAATAATGACACCAATGCCGGGTTCGTCTAGTCGGCCTAGGACGTAAGATTTTCATTCTTAAAATCAGGGGTTCGAATCCCCTACCCGGTACCAAGAGCAACCTTTCGAGGTTGTTCTTTTTTTATGGCCTTCCGTAGAGACGCAAAATTTTACGTCTCTACAATCATCCATAATTTGCTCTCTATTGCCTATTCCCTTGACAATCAGCCAAATCAAAAAAAAATCTCAACCGCCCCCGGTATCTTACTTATATATATTATATTTGCAGCCGCAAAAAAATTATGTTGATTTTGCGTTAATATGTTTATAATTAAATAGTTAGATATATGAAGATTTCTTACAAATGGCTGAAAGAATTGCTGAAATTCAACTTGACGGCGGAAGAGACGGCTGCTTGCCTGACCGACTGCGGTCTTGAAGTTGAAGGGGTTGACACTTTTGAAACCGTGCGCGGCGGTCTGCGCGGCCTTAAGATCGGCGAGGTCCTCACCTGTGAGCCGCATCCCAACTCGGACCACTTGCATGTGACCACCGTCAATGTGGGTGAAGCGGAACCTCTCCACATCGTTTGCGGCGCGCCTAATGTGGCTGCTGGCCAGAAAGTGGTGGTGGCCACTATCGGCACTGTCCTCTACAGCGGCGACGAGTCTTTCACCATCAAGAAATCCAAGCTCCGTGGCGAGCCTTCCGAAGGCATGATTTGTGCGGAGGACGAGATTGGGCTGGGTAACTCCCACGACGGCATTATGGTGCTGCCCGAGGAGGCTGTCCCCGGCACTCCCGCCGCCGAATACTTCCATGTGGAGTCCGACACCATTTTCGAGATCGGCCTCACGCCGAACCGCTGCGATGCCATCTGCCATTTCGGCGTGGCCCGCGACCTCTACGCCGCACTCGTGCAGCGCGGCATCCCCTGCTCCACGCTCGTGCGCCGCAACGCCCGCGAGGTGCAGCCCGTCGCAGGCGTGCACTCCCGCGTGGACATTGTGATCGAGAACACTAAGGACTGTCCGCGCTACTCCGGCGTCCTGATCGAAGGCATCAACGTGAAAGAGTCCCCGGAATGGCTGCAGACCAAACTCCAGTCGGTCGGGGTGCGTCCCATCAACAACATCGTCGATATCACCCAATACATCATGCTGGAACTGGGTCAGCCTATGCACGCCTTCGATGCCGACAAGATTGAGGGCAACAAGGTGATTGTCAAAAACTTGCCGGAAGGCACCCCGTTCGTTACACTCGACGGCAACGAGGTCAAGCTCAGTGCCGACGACTTGATGATCTGTAACACGAAAGAGGGTATGTGCATCGCCGGTGTTTACGGCGGTCTGCACTCCGGTATCACCGAAAACACCACTCGCCTTTTCCTGGAAAGCGCCTACTTCAACCCCGTGAGCATCCGTAAAACGGCCAAACGTCACGGACTCAAGACCGATGCCTCTTTCCGCTACGAGCGCGGCTGCGACCCGTCCATCACGGTTTATGCCCTCAAACGTGCGGTGGAGCTGGTCATGGAACTGGCTGGCGGCTATCCGGTCATGGACATTGCCGACCGTTATCCCAACGAAATCGAACCCGTCCAGATAACACTGTATTATAACGAGGTGAATAAGGTTGCGGGTAAACTGATTGACAAACAGGATGTTACGAAAATTCTGACACTCCTTGACATGGAGGTGAAACCCGTGGGCAATGACAAACTCATTGTGACGGTTCCCCAAAACAAGGCCGATGTGACCCGCCCCATTGACCTTATAGAGGAAATTTTGCGTATTTACGGGTATAACAACATTGAGATTCCCACAACGTTGAGCTACGACATGTCGTGTCTGCGGCAAAACGACAGCGCCTATCAGATGCAGATGTCGATTTCCAAGTATTTGGCAGACAATGGTTTCTATGAGGTGATGAACAACTCGCTGACCAAGGCCGAGTATGCCGAGAAGTACGATTTCTTGGACGAGCGCGAGACCGTGAAATTGCTGAATCCGTTGAGCAGTGAGTTGAACGCCATGCGGCAGACCTTGCTCTTCTCCGGTCTGGAGAATGTGGCACGGAACGTCAATAACAAGGCGGCGGACCTGCGCTTGTTCGAGTTCGGCAAGACCTATCATTTCAACCCGCAAACCGCTGCAGGGGATGATGTCACGGTTCGTTATCAAGAGCATGACATGATGTCGATGTTCGTTACGGGAAAATTGGGCGAAGACAATTGGGAAGGCAAGGCATTGGCGGCCGACTTCTTCTATTTGCGCAATATGATCGACAATTTCCTGCTGAAGGTCAATTTCCCGATGGAGAATGTGCAGATAGTGACCGACACCGAGCCGCGCATGTTCGCGCAGCATGTCACCTACAAGGTCGGCGACGTGATGCCAGTGCACGTAGGTGTGCTTCGTGGAGACATCCTTCGCGCCTTCGATTTGAAGAAACCCGTCTTTTACGCAGAAATCGACGTGCGCGCACTCAACGGATTGTTGCAGGGCCGCGCGGTTTCCTATAAGCAAATCAACACTTTCCCCACTGTGCGCCGCGACTTGGCGTTGGTGGTCGATAAGGCGGTGACGTACGACACGTTGGAGCGCATCGCCCGCAAGTATGCCTCCAAGCTGTTGAAGCAGGTCAGCCTCTTCGATGTGTTCGAGGGCGCAGCCGTGGGCGAAGGAAAAAAATCCTACGCCCTCAACTTCGTGCTGCAGAGTGCGGACAAGACCCTCACCGACGAGGAAATCAACAAGGTGATGAACAAGCTAATCGCCGCTTACGAGCGTGAGGCTGGCGCGAAACTTCGTTAAACTTCCTACCATAGCAATACTATAAGATGCTGGTTTTCAACGGAACGGATGGTCTGCCGGAATGGAAATCCCCGGTGGTGGCAGTTGGCGCATTCGATGGCGTGCACCTGGGGCATGTCCGTATTTTGCGTTTTCTGCATGAGCAGGCTCAACGGGTCGGTGGCACAAGTGTGGTGATCACCTTCAATCCGCATCCGCGCACCGTTCTCCATCCCGATAGCGACTTCTTTACCATCAATTCGATGGAGGATAATCTTCATCTTGTTGAAAAACAGGGGATAGATGTCACTATCGTTCAGCCGTTTACCGTGGAGTTTTCACAGATGGATTATCAGCAGTTTATCCGCGAGGTTATCATGGACAAACTGCATGCCCATACGCTCGTGATGGGACCGAACCACGCTTTCGGGCATCATCGCGAAGGCCATCACGACAATATAAAGGAATACTGCCGCGACCACTCCCTTCAAGTGGTGGACATCCCCGAGGAGATGTGGCATTCCGCTGGCGTGCACTCCGCCGTCATCCGCGACCACATCCGTCGGCAAGACTGGGAAACGGTGAATGCGATGCTTGGCTACGACTATACTTCTATAACCCATAACCGATAACCAATAACCATAATATATGAGCAAAAATCTAATCATCGTCGAGTCTCCGGCGAAGGCAAAAACCATCCAGAAGTTCATTGGCAAGGACTATACCGTGATCTCGAGCAAGGGACATGTGCGTGACCTTCCCGCCAAGGGTATGGGCATCGACATTGCCCACGATTTTGAACCGCAGTATGAGGTTTTGGATGACAAGAAATCACTCATCAGCGACATCCGCAAGAAGGCGGCAGAGGCCGATACCATCTGGCTCGCAACGGATGATGACCGCGAGGGAGAGGCCATTTCATGGCATTTGATGGAAGTCACCCAAATGGACCCTGCGAAGGTGAAACGTATTGTGTTTCACGAAATTACAAAATCAGCTATCGAGGAGGCTTTGGCCAATCCGCGCACATTGGACATTGATTTGGTGAATGCGCAGCAGGCCCGTCGTGTGCTCGACCGTTTGGTGGGCTTTGAACTCTCACCTGTCTTGTGGCGCAAGGTGCGTCCGTCGTTGTCGGCGGGTCGCGTGCAGTCGGTGGCCGTGAAGCTCATCGTGGAGCGCGAGCATGAGATCGAGAAGTTCAACAGCACCTCCTCGTTCCGCGTGGACGGTCTTTTCACGCCGCTGCGTGACGCGAAGGTGGAGCTGGATGCCGAACTCAACAAGCGTTTCACCACCAAGGAGGATGCCACCGCATTCCTCGAACACTGCCGGAACGCGCATTTCCAGATCTCGGCCATCGAGAAGTCTCCCGGAAAGAAAACGCCCGCACCGCCGTTCACCACCTCCACGCTTCAGCAGGAGGCCGCCCGCAAGCTGGGACTCTCCGTGTCGCGCACCATGGTGGTGGCCCAGCAGCTCTATGAGGCAGGTTACATCACCTATATGCGTACCGACTCCGTGAACCTGTCGAACATGGCATTGGCCGTCGCGAGCAAGGTGGTCACCGCCAAGTACGGCGAGGAGTACGCCAAAACCCGCAAATACGTCACCAAGTCGAAAGGGGCCCAGGAGGCGCACGAGGCCATCCGTCCCACGGACATCTCGCGGGAGACCATTCCGGGCGACACTTTCGCCAAGAACCTTTATGAACTGATTTGGAAACGCACCATCGCCTCCCAGATGAGCGACGCCAAGACGGAGAAGACCACCATCACCATCCCCGTTGAGGGACGTGCCGAAAAGTTCGTCGCGACGGGCGAGGTTATCCTCTTCCCTGGTTTCCTGAAAGTCTATACGGAATCGAAAGACGATGACAATGAAGAAGTCAAGGGCATGTTGCCGGCCATGGAGCTGAACGAGACCTTGAATGCCCGCCGGATTTCGGCTACGCAGCGTTTCGCCCAGCCGCCGGCCCGCTACACGGAGGCCAGCCTCGTGAAAAAATTGGAGGAACTCGGCATCGGCCGTCCTTCCACCTACGCCCCGACGATCTCCACCATCCAGAAGCGCGAGTATGTGCGCAAGGCTTCCCATCAGGGCAAGGAGCGTCAGTATGTTTGCCTGACCCTGGCCGACAATGGTATCAAGGAAGAACTTAAAAAGGAGAAATACGGTTACGAGAAGGACAAACTCATCCCCACCGATGTGGGCATTGTGGTGAACGACTATCTCCAGGAGAATTTCAAGGACATCATGGACTATGGCTTCACCGCCGATGTGGAGAAGGAATTTGATGACATTGCCGACGGCAAGGCCAACTGGCAGGAGATGATGCACCGTTTCTACGGCGATTTCCACCAGCAGGTGGACACGGCCATCAACTATTCCACGAAGGCCAGCGGTGAGCGGCTGTTGGGTTATGACCCGAAAACCAACGAGAAGGTCTTTGCCAAGTTGGGCAAATATGGCCCGATGGTGCAAATCGGGGAGTCATACGCCGACGAGAAACCGCGTTACGCCCGTCTCCAGGCCGACCAGTTCATCGACACAATCACCCTTGAGGAAGCCCTCGACCTGTTCCGGCTGCCGCGTACCGTGGGCCAGTGGAACGGCAAGGAAGTCTCTGTCGGGGTGGGACGTTTCGGTCCGTATGTCCGTTACGACGGCACGTTCGAGTCTATCCCGAAAACCGAAGACCCCTACACCATCACGATGGAGCGTTGCGTGGAGTTGATTGAGAGTAAAATGAAAAAGACCGCCGAGCGTACCCCGCATCTCATTGGTCATCTCGACGGCAAGGAGATTCTTGCTGCCGCCGGACGTTATGGCCCGTATATCAAATATGATGGCAAGAATATCACGCTCGACAAAGGTATGGATATCAACACGTTGACGGAGGAAGAGGCTATTGACTTCATTCGTAACCGCGATTTGAAGAATGTGTTGCTGACTTTTGCCGAAGATCCTAATATAAGAGTGGTCAACGGACGTTACGGCCCGTATCTCACCAATGGCACCGACAATTACAAGATTCCGAAAGACATGATAGCCAACAGGATGAGCTATGCGGAATGTGTGAAAATCATGGAAGAAACGGCTCCGACCGCCAAGAAACGTGCCGTAACTCGGAAAAGAAAGTAAAGATATGGATCTGTCATTGTTTTTTGAACCGGTAACGCTGGAATCGTTGCATATTCCGGATGTGGAGACGCAGACGGACAGACTGTCGCATCGGGTGCTGTTCTATGACCCGTCTTCCTCGTTGGATATCAGCGAGGCTGACATTGCCATCATGGGGGTTCCGGAGACGCGCAACACCTACCGCAATCCTTCCTGCTCGCTTGCGCCCGATGAAATCCGCCGGCAGTTTTACCAGTTGTACGGTTGGCGTCGCGAGGCGCGCATCCTTGATCTGGGCAACCTCCGCTTAGGCAACACGGTGGAGGATACCTATTCCGCAGTGGCTGAAGTGGTGATGCATCTTGTTGAAAACAAGGTAATTCCGATTATCCTGGGTGGTGGCAATGATTTGGCGTACGCCAATTACCGCGCTTACGAGTTGATGGAGCGGGTGGCGAATGTGGTCGCGGTTGACGCTTGCTTCGACCTCGGTCAGGAAACCCAGCCCATCCGTTCCGACGCATACGTCAACAAAATGGTGCTGCAACAACCCAACTTCCTGTTGAGCTATGCCAATATCGGCTATCAGAGCTATATGAACAGTCCAGAGTCGCTAGCCATGATGGAGAGTCTCTATTTCGAGACCTACAGGGTGGGCCTGATGCGCTGCAACCTCGAAGAGGTGGAACCTGTGGTGCGAAACGCCGACATGGTGTCGATAGACATCTCCGCGGTTCGCCGTCCCGACGCGCCCGGCTGTCCGCATAACTCCTCCAACGGCTTCTATGGCGAGGAGATCTGCCAGGTGGCTAAGTATGTGGGACTCAGCGACAAACTCTCCTCTTTCGGGGTTTATGAATATGACCCGACCCTCGATTACAACAACCAGACATCGCAGCTTATCGCCCAAATGCTATGGTATTTCGTGGAAGGGTTCCTCTTCCGCCAAAACGACGGGCAGTTCAAGAACCGCAGCGACTATCGCCAGTTCAACATTTCCGTTTCCGGCGCACCGGAGGAACTGGTCTTCTTCCACAGCCGGAAATCCGATCGCTGGTGGGTGCTGGTTCCGATGTACCAGAAAGACAAGAATCAGCTGCAGCATTATTATCTTCCCTGCTCCAAACGGGATTACGATCTCGCCTGCGAGGACAAAATCTCGGAACGCTGGTGGAGAACCTATCATAAGGTGAATCCTTAGTTTAGAGTTTAGGGTTTAGAAGTTTATAGTTTAAGTTTAATAAAATCCAATCATTATGAAGAAAGTTTTACTTTTTTGTGTCTGTGCAATGGCGTTTTCATACCTGAGTGCGCAGGTGGATGAAAAGACTGCTGCTGACGAAGCGTTGAAGACCAAGGTCAAGTCAGCCGAAATCGACAGTGCCAAACATTGGAAATGCACGGGTGTGGTCGGTCTGAATGCATCTCAGACAGCTCTTTTCAACTGGGCCGCTGGTGGTGACGACAACGTGACCGGCTTCATTTTCGCCAATGTGACGCTCTCCTACAAAAAGAATAAGTGGACGTGGGACAGCAATCTCGACACCGAGTTGGGTGAGATGTACTCCTCAGAATTGAATCCGAAATGGAGAAAAGCCAACGACAAAATCAACTTCACGACGAAGGTTGGCTTCCAAATGCATCCGCAATGGTATCTTACCTTGTTGGGAAGCTTTAGGACGCAGTATCGTCCGGGTTATACCTATAAGAATGACGAAGAAGGTAATAAGGAGTTGATTTCCAAGGGGATGTCCCCTTCTTATACGGATCTGGCACTCGGTGTCGAGTATCGTCCGAACGAAATCTTTACCATTGGTGTATATCCGGTTGCGGGTCGTATGACCACATGCTTGGAGGAAACTTTGCGTCCCAATTACGGTCTCCCTACGCGCGAAGACGGCTCCTACAAGCCGGTCGGCCTGAACATGGGTCTTCGCATCAACGGTGGCATCAACTACACGCTGGTGAAAAACTTGAAAATCATCTCCACGGTCACGTTGTTCACGCCCTATACGGCCAGAATTCATGACAAAGAAAATGGACAGCCGTTCGGAAACTTCGATGTCGATTGGGATGTCGCGATTACCTATAGCTTCCTTAAAGTGTTCAATGTCAGCTTGATGACCTCCTTGAAGTATTATGACAAGGTGATGATTGCAGGTAAGAATTGGAATGGCGATCCCACAGATCCTATGCATCCTTGTGCCCGCGTGCAGTTCAAGGAAGTGGTCGGCTTAGGCATTGGTTACAGCTTTTAGTAGGCAATAGGGAACAGGCAACAGGCAACAGTGAATGGCCTATAATGGATAGCCAAAAGCCCAAAATAATACCATAAGTTTAATAATATACGCTCTTTATATACTGAAAATGAGACAATTAAGAATTACAAAACAGGTTACCAACCGAAGCGAAACGCCTTCATTGGACAAATACCTGCATGATATAGGCAAAGTTCCATTGCTGACGGCTGATGAGGAGGCGGAGCTTGCTCGAAGAATCAAAAATGGGGATGAAGATGCATTGGAAAAATTGACGAATGCGAATTTGCGATTCGTGGTTTCTGTTGCAAAACAGTATCAGAATCAGGGAATTACACTTTCTGATTTGATTAATGAAGGCAATCTCGGACTCATCAAGGCGGCACATCGCTTCGACGAGACCAAGGGGTTCAAGTTCATCTCGTTTGCTGTCTGGTGGATCCGTCAGGCCATCCTGCAAGCCATCGCTGAACAATCACGTATCGTGCGTCTGCCTATGAACAAGGTGGGTGTCATCAACAAGATTTACAAGACGATGGGTATCCTCGAGCAAGAGCTCCAGCGCGAGCCGAAGGTTTCCGAAATCGCCGAGCGCATGGGCATGACCGAGGAGGAGGTCAAGGATTCGATGAAGAACTCCCCGCGCCACCTCTCCATGGATGCCAGCCTTACCTCCGACGAGGATACGAACATGTATGACGTGATGCGGAACGAAAACACGGCCCCGCCTGACAGGGAGCTGATTTACGAGTCTTTGCAGCAGGAACTCGGCACGGTCATTGACACCCTGCCGACCCGCGAAGCCGAAATCCTCAAGCTCTTCTACGGCCTCGGCAGCAAGCACCCGCTGACGTTGGATGAGATTGGCGAACAGTTCGACCTCTCCCGTGAGCGCGTGCGCCAGATCAAGGAGAAAGCGATTCGTCGTTTGCGCCATAACGCCAAGTGCAAGGCGCTGCAAGCGTATCTGTAACGGTTAGTCGGTTAGTTGGTTAGTCGGTTAGTCGGTTAATTGGTTAGTTGGTTAGTAGTTAGAAGTTAGAAGTTACACGAAACTGTCTCGGTCGAAGGATTATTCCCCTTCTTTTAGAAGGGGTGCCCGAAGGGCGGGGTAGTCATAAAAACAAAAACAATATGAACAAATTAAGATTAAAAGATATCATCAAAACGCCCGAGGTGGTCGGCATCGGCAACCCCGTGGACGTGAAGGGTTGGGTGCGCTCCAGACGCGGCAACAACTTCGTGCAGTTCATCGCCCTCAACGACGGCTCCATCGTCACCAATCTGCAGGTGGTGGCTGACAACGATAAGTTCGACGAGGCGCTCCTCAAACAAATCACCACTGGCTCGTGCATCCACGTGACCGGCAAGTTGGTGGAATCCCAGGGTAAGGGACAGAATGTGGAAGTCCAGGCCGAGACGATTGAGGTATATGGTTCCGCAGACCCTGAAATTTACCCCCTGCAAAAGAAGGGCCACTCGATGGAATTCCTGCGTGAGATCGCCCACCTGCGCCCGCGCACTAACTACTTCGGCTGCGTGCTCCGTCTGCGCCACGCCATGGCCTTCGCCATTCACAAATACTTCAACGACAGAGGATTCTTCTACCTCCATACCCCGTTGATCACCGCCTCTGATGCGGAGGGTGCCGGCGAGATGTTCAACGTCACCACCTTCGACCTGAACAACATCCCGCGCACCGAGGACGGTCAGATCGACTACAAGCAGGACTTCTTCGGCAAGCACACCAACTTGACGGTCTCTGGACAGCTGGAAGGCGAGCTGGGCGCGATGGCGTTGGGCAACATCTACACCTTCGGCCCCACGTTCCGTGCCGAGAACAGCAACACCCCGCGCCACTTGGCCGAGTTCTGGATGATCGAGCCCGAGATGGCCTTCTATGACATCAAGGATAACATGGACCTCGCTGAGGATTTCATCAAGTCGCTGGTGCAATACGCGTTGGACAACAACATGGACGACCTGAAGTTCCTTAACGACATGTTCGACAAAGGTTTGATCGAACGTCTCGAATCGGTCACAAAGGTCGATTTCGTCCGTTTGGGTTACACCGAGGCTATAGACATTCTGCTTCAGGCCAAGAAAAAGTTCGAGTATCCCGTGAAGTGGGGCATCGATTTGCAGTCCGAACATGAGCGTTACCTCGTGGAGAACCACTTCAAGAAGCCGGTTATCCTGACCGACTATCCGAAGGAGATCAAGGCTTTCTATATGAAACAGAATGATGACGGCAAGACCGTTCGCGCTATGGATGTGCTCTTCCCGACCATCGGCGAGATCATCGGCGGTTCCGAGCGTGAGGCTGACTACCAGAAGCTCCTCAACCGCGTGCACGAGTTGGGCATGACGGAGGAACAGTATTGGTGGTATTTCGACACGCGCAAGTTCGGTTCCGCGCCGCACTCCGGCTTCGGACTCGGCTTCGAGCGTCTGCTGCTGTTCGTCACCGGTATGACCAATATTCGCGACGTGATCCCGTTCCCAAGAACCCCGCAAAACGCCGAATTCTAAACGATTTAATGTCTTCTCAGAATTTATCATTAGAGCAAAAGAACGTCCAACGGCAGGTAGGCCTGCCGTTGACGGTTCAGTTGATGCACTTGGTGGAGCTGCCCTACGCCTCCTTGGAGCAGGAAATCCGCAATGCTGTGGACGAGAACCCCGCTTTGGAGATTTACGACGAGGACGATGCTGAGTTCAACCAACACGACGAGGCCGCCCGCGAGGAGTATGATTCGAACGGAGATCCGTTGGAACTGACCAACGATACCCTGCCGGAAGACGAGATCTTCAAGGAGGACTATTATCGTGACAACGACGACTACGATGACGGTTTCTCGGATGCCCAGTTGGAGAACTACATTGCCCGGGTCAATGCGCCTGACGACCAGCGTCGCAACCCGAAAAGCGATGTCTATTACGAGTCTATGCGCGAACAGTGGCAGTGGCAGTTGGACGAGATGGATATGACCGAGCGGCAGTCGCAGATTGCCACCTACCTCATGGGAACGCTGGACGATGCCGGTTATCTGCATGCTGACTTGCAGGCCATCGTCAATGAACTTCTCTATTCGGAGAATGTTCAGACCAATGTGGCGGAAGTGGAGTTTGTGCTCACGCACTTTGTCCAAGAATTGGACCCTCCCGGCACGGGTGCCCGGAACCTCCAGGAGTGTCTGCTGTTGCAGCTCGACCGCATAGTGGAGACGACACCGGCGCATCAGCTTGCGCGCATTTTGCTCACACAATATTTTGATTTACTGACCAAAAGACATTACGACAAGCTGCTGTCGTTGTTGAATATTTCCGACGGGGAATTGAAGGCGGCATTGGATGTGGTTCAGAAGTTGGATCCGCGCCCCGCCTCACAGGAGACCCCGTTGCAGAAAAATGCTGAAATTATCATCCCTGATTTCACCATCACCAACAGCGACGGGAAATTGACCTTGTCTTTGAACAACCAGTATGTCCCGAAAGTCCGGATCAACAAGGATTTCAGCAACGAATATCGTTTTCTTTCCAAAGAGGAGTACGAGCGTCGCAGGGCCGAGGCGGAGCGTTTTATCAAGAAATATGTTGATGAAGGACAGCAGTTCATCCGTACACTGACTCTCCGGGAGATGCTGCTCTACAACACAATGTACGCCATCATGCAGCATCAGCAGGAATACTTTCTGACGGGCGACAACAAGTCCCTCAAACCGATGATTCTCAAGACGATAGCGCAGGAAGTGGGGGCGGATATTTCCACCATTTCCCGCGTGTCGAACAGCAAATATGTGCAGACGGACTTCGGCATCATCCCGCTTAAGCACCTCTTTTCCGAGGCGGTGAATGACGATGATATCTCTTCCAAGGAGATCAAGCAGATGTTAGGCGACCTCGTGGAGGTGGAGGACAAGAAAAAGCCGCTCTCTGATGACAAACTTTGCGCCATGTTGAAAGAGAAAGGTTACGACATAGCCCGCCGCACCGTCGCCAAATACCGCGAACAAATGGGAATCCCCGTAGCACGGCTTCGGAAGGAACTATAACAACTGTACCCTGTTGCCTATTGCCTATTGCCTTATCACCGTAATTGACCCGTGCCATTGCGTGGTCTTGGCCTTGCCTTTGTAGGTGAAAGTGTAGTAATAAACCCCGTCGCTCAGGCCTTCGGCGTTGAACGGGTTCAGGCCTTGGTGGATCTGCCCGTCCTTGGCCCACGTGTCGTAGTTCTTGACATGGAACACCACCTTGCCGTACCGGTTGCTGATGCGCAGCTCGTTGTGGCGGTACTCGTCCGGGTCTTCAGGATTGATGTCCGTGTTCAGGTTCTCGATGGCCCACACGTCGTTGATGCCGTCACCGTTGGGGGTGATCACGTTCGGGAAAATCAGGTCGTCCTCGATCACTACGGTGTGGCTTACGGAATCGCCGCAGCCGCCGTCGGTGTAGAGGCTCAGCGACACGACATAGTCTCCCCACGTCGAGTAAATGTGCGAAGTGGAAGTCTCGTTTTCGGCTGTCTCCCCATCCCCGAATGTCCACGTGATATGGTTTGTGGGATTCCCGATGACATTTTCAGACAAGTAGGCGGTGAAATCCACATTGCCGCCGTTTTCGCTCATCATCGAGATTTCCGGCGAGGCGATGAAATCGATGCTGGGTTGCGCGGATGTGGTGATGTAATTCCATTTCATCACGGAATCCTTGCAACCTTCAGGGGTGGTGATGACTAATTTCACGGAGTAGTGCCCGGCATCGGTGAACTCCACCACAGGGTTGTCTTCGCTGGAGTAGGTCACGATGTCGCCGTTCTGGTCGTAGATGAACCATTCGGTGGTCAGACTGTCCACATCGGGAGTGGAAATGTCCGTGAAATGGATGGTTAGCGGGGTGCATCCCGACAGAATGTCCGCCTCCAAGTCCGCCACGGGCAATGGATAGAAATAGACGGCTACCGTATCGGAACTTTCGCACGTGAAGGTGGCGTTGGGGTCATCCAAGGAGACACTCAGAATGTATTCGCCGGAGGTGATGACCTCGATGGAATCGCCCGTGTCGCCCGTGCTCCATAAGTATTCCACCCCGTTGGCGGCATAGTTCGCGTGCAGGGTGGTCACTTCGCCGGTACATAGATACTGGTCGGGACCGAGATCCGGCTTATAGGAGTTGACTAACTGGATGTTGATGCTGTCTTTGACCCATGTTTCGTCACAGCCTATCTCGCTGTGTGCCAACAAGTAATACCATCCGGTGTCGGCTAAGGTGAGGTCGCTGATCACGTAGGGCTCGGTCGTGAGCGTGTCACCCGACGGCGTGACTAAATGTACCGTGTCGATGTTTTCGGTCAGATAGTTGAACCGCACGCTGTCGTGCAGGCAGTAGATGTTCTCCATGAAGACATCGATGCGGCCCACGCTGCTGTAGTTGCTGAAGTAGCCCAACGACGATGACATGCCCGAGTAGTAGTCGAGGATGCCGAGGTGGAAAGGTCCGAGGGAGTTCTGCAGGATCATGACCTGTTGGGTGGGCACGGAGGCGGCGAAGTCGCGGTAACAGTAGGACCAGTTGTTGTTGTAGGGCAGGGTGGTGAAGTAGGAGGCGGGCACCGGGACGTTGTTGTTGCCCACAGTCATGCTGAAGCCGTTGATGTATGCCGTCGGCACCACAATGGAAAGGCGAAGGTGGGTGGAGTAGGAGGGACGTGCATAGACGACTTCCATGGAGCCTGTGCAGCCAAGGGCGGGGAGTTGCGTGCCTCCCGCCTCGCCGTCGGAACCCGTGAGCTGGAACACGTGGATGGGCTTGTCGGAGGTAATCATCGTGGCCACGGTCGGCGAGTTGCTGGGCAGGTAGGTGTAGCTCTGTCCCGTGTTCAGGGTCGTGGTCGGTGTGTTGCTGCCGTTGATATAGACGTGGGTCGTGTCTTGTATGGGGATGATGCAGATGTTTTCGAACAGACGGTTGTTGTACATGGCGATGAAGAGGTCGCCGGCGTATTCGTCTGGCACGATCTGCTCGCCCACGAGGTCCTGTCCGGAGTATCCCGACACCTGGTTGCTCGCTGCGGAGTCGTCGGTGGAGTTCACCGCAATGGGCTTGTCGGAGGTGATGCGCGTGTTGGTGAGATGCCCTGCGGCTGTCTGGCTGGCGGATTTGATGCAGTACGACTGCCCTTCGTTGAGGGTGATGGTGATGGGGGTGCCGGCGGCAATGCCGCCCTCCAACGGCTGGGACGGGATGATGGTCACCGTGGTATTGTTCTCGGTGGCCACGATTTCAATGCTGTTCTTCGCGTCGGTCGGGGGACCGTCGAGCAGGTAGTTCTGCATCGGCACGGTGAAGTCGGTGCCCAAGGCATTGCGCCCCTTGAGCGTGTATATCTCGCTGTTGTTCGCGCCTAACTGGTAGTATGTGGTGATATTGGCGGTGGAAACAATCTTGAAACCGTAGTTGCAGACCGTGTTCACGGGGGCGGTCTCCACGATGTTCTCCTGGTTGGTGACATCCAGTGCGTAGTAGCTGTAGGCGTTGAGGTTGATGGTCACAGGGGTGAAGCTGGGGTTGGCTGGCTGAGAGATGGTCACCGTGGCTGGACTGCTGAACGAGGTGAAACAGAAAGTGATGGGGTTGTGCGCGTGATTGGCCGAGATGTCAGGAGCCGCGAACCAGAACATGTTGTCGATCTGGGCTGAGAGCGGTGACAAGAACGCCAATACTATAAAAAACCCAAGGATGGTCTTTTGCAAACGGCTACAGTGTCTATGAAAGGCATTGCTAAGCATGAAGTATTTAAATCATTAATATTAAAACGGCAAAGATAATATTTTTATGATATAAAGGCCGTGTACTTCCGAAAATAAAAAATGTATTTTCGCGTCGTGGAATTTTATGGTGTTTTTTTTTATGCATTGGATTGATAATCAATTATTTTTATAAATATTACAAAAAACAATTATGAAAAGAACATTTCAATTTTTGATGGCGGTTTGCGCATTTGTCGTGGCATTCTCCTCTTGCACGAAAGAGGGTCAGTATTTGCCCAAGGAGAAGATCTCTCAGATTGTTTACACCAAATCTTACACGGAGGCAATCACGGGAATCACGGTTTCCAGCACAGAAAAAGAAGAGTGGAACTGGGGCAGTGATTTGCTTAATTTCATAGACTATTATAACTCCACGGGCACCCGCTACAACACGACGCTGTTCCGTTATGATGACCAAAAGAGAATTGTGGAGATTCAAGACGGAGACGGAAGTGCAAAATTTGATTATGACGACAACCAAATTGATGAAATTGAGCTGTACGACCAATTTGGCCATGAGACCGGAAAAATTGAATTCGAGCATAAGGGAGGCAAAGTGGTGGCCATCAATGTCAAGAATTATGATTTTGCACAGAAAGGTTTTAATCCTCTCCGCTTCATCTTCCCTGAATCACTTGCCGAGATGATGATGAAAAACGCCTCAAAGAGTAGTGATACACGTTATACACTCACTTGGAAAGGCAATAATGTGAAGACAGTCGAGGCCATCGGTTCGACAAGGTCTTCCGCCAATTATACATACGATAACAAGACCAATCCATTTCTGGGCCTTTATAATGTGTTGGTGTCTCAAAGAGGTAGCTTGATGTTTTCCACCAATAACGTCGTTCAAATGGTTTACAAAGACGATAATACCAATCTGACGGAGGATTATTCCTACAGCTATGATGGAAATTACCCCACGCGGGTCTCCTGGGTTAGCACAGCCTCGGGACTTATTGGAAACTATAAGGAGAACCATGTGAAGGAATACAGGTATTAATCAGGGAAAAATAAACGTGATAAATGAACGAGCCGTCACATTGTGGCGGCTCGTTTCTTTTGGAGAATAATGGGAAACATTACATTTTCAGCAATTTGACAGTGTACAAACGACCTCCGATGGTGACTTTCAGGAAGTAAACCCCGTTTGCCATCGATACAGGAAGGACATCGGAAACATGATCGGTGAAGCTGTATGCACGAGTGAGAAGCAGTTTGCCGCTGACGTTGTAAAGGGAGGCATTTATGTCGCTTGGATTAGCTGCATTGATGGTTAAAAACACTTGATTGCCAAGGATATATGCTTCCACAATGTCTGAATCGTATGCTTCGGTGGATGTGGTGTATCCATTTCCGTAGTAGGAGCGGTTGGCGCAGCTTTGGTCATCCGCGTATGTGATGTAGGTATCTACCCAATATGCATAGTTGAGCGTGTCAATGCCTATGTTGAACAGACAGTAGTTCTGGTCGCCATCCATGATGATTTCCTCATGAGTATAGCGATGGGTGTAACCCCAGCGATAATGGACGTCGCCATATTCGGAGTGCACGGGCTGGCAAATCAGCATGTCGGAGTTCGTTTTGCGTAGTACGACCGTGGTGTCAGGAGCGAAATCATCGCTCACTGTCACTGGGATGGCGGTTTCGGAGAGACAGATGCTTTGGTTGTCGGTTACCTGCATGGTGAGCATCGATGAACCGCTGTAGAGTTCATGCAACGTGACAGAAGGTTCGTTTTCAGCCAACAGCGAGTTGTTCCAGAACCATCTGTAAAGATAGTTGCTGTTGGAGATATCGTAATAATAGGAGGCGAATTGGTTTCTGCAGATAAGGGAGTTTCCGTGAATCTCGGTCATTACGGGCGGCTCGACCACCGTCAGGAGAAGGGAATCCATGCTCGGGCAACCGTTGTCGTTCGTGTAGAAATAGGTGTATGTGCCTGACATCGAATAGGTCACCCCATGCCAGACATAGCTTTCGCAAGCGGTCTCATACTCGACATTGTGCGTGCCGTGGTGGATGGTGAGATGCAGCGTGTCCACGCTGGTGCAGCCGTAGTTGTTGGTGTAGGAGTAGGTGTACGTGCCCGATTGGGTGTAAGTCGTCCCATGCCATGTGAAACTTTCGCAGGCGGTCACTGCTTGGGAATGGTATGTGCCGTAATAGACAGTGAGATGCAAGGTGTCCACGCTCGGACAGCCGTTGCTGTTGGTGTAGGGGTAGATGTAAGTGCCGGACTGTGAGTAAGTCGCCCCGTGCCAGACGTGGCTTTCGCAAGCGGTTTCGTACTCGACATTGTGGGTGCCGAAATGGACGGTGAGATGCAGGGTGTCCACGCTCGGACATCCGTTGGCGTTGGTGTAAGGATAGGTGTAGGTGCCGGATTGCGTGTAGGTCACCCCGTGCCACACGAAGCTTTCGCAGGTGGTTTCATACTCAACATTGTGCGTGCCGTGGTGGACGGTGAGGTGGAGGGTGTCCATGCTTGGACATCCATCACTGTTGTTGTAGCTGTAGGTGTACGTGCCCGATTGGGTGTAAGTTGTCCCGTGCCAACTATAGCTTTCGCAGGCGGTCTCGCTTTGGACGTTGTGTGTGCCGTGATGGACGGTAAGATGCAGGGTTACAAGGCTGTCGCAGCCTGCTGCCGTCGTGAATAGGTGGGTGTAATTACCACTTTGGGTGATGGAGTGGTGTTCGTACCAGTCGAAGCTCTCACAAACGATCGCGGAGGTGTCACCAGGAGTGGGGTCGTTTACGGTAATGGTGATGTTTGCCGATGTTGCACAACCATAAAGGTTCGTGCCGGTGACGGAGTAGCTTGTTGTGGTAATCGGGTTGACGGTGATATTGGCAGTATTCTCTCCCGTACTCCATACGTAGGTGTTTGCTCCCGATGCGGATAATGTGGTGCTCTGTCCGCAAGTTATGTTGCCGTTGCCGTTGATGGTAACTGTCATGGCGTTGCACGGCGTGGTGAAGGTTCTCTCCTCACCGTATGCTGTGCCAACACCGTTGGTAGCGTACGCCCTGACGTAGTAGGTGGTGTTGGGGGTAAGTCCCGTGATGCTGCTGGTGAACGATCCTGTACCGCTGC
>Ga0265299_10001434_pt1 | contig 27139 bp, 25 predicted proteins | sample AusTroGonzalo_MG_4_FD_193485 | JGI IMG/M metagenome (GOLD analysis project Ga0265299, IMG submission 193485) | Bovine rumen microbial communities from tropical cattle in Woodstock, Queensland, Australia - Gonzalo_02 | ecosystem: Host-associated > Mammals > Digestive system > Stomach > Rumen ... | reverse complement strand
AGGTCAATATGCCTTCCGTGACCGAGCGTTGGCCGGGTGGTATGCTTACCAACTTCCCCACCATTCGCAAGGCCGTCAAGAAAATGAACACCATCGACAAGATGAAGGAAGATGGCACCTTCGAGAAGCTCGCCAAGCGTGAGCGCCTCCAGGTGGAGCGCCAGCGGGCCAAGCTGGAGAAGAACCTCGGTTCTATCCGCGACATGTCCCGTCTGCCCAGCGCCCTCTTCGTGGTCGACGTCCAGAAGGAAGCCAACGCCGTTAAGGAGGCTGTCCGCCTGAACATTCCGGTAATCGCTATGGTTGACACTTGTTGCGATCCTACCCCTATTGATTATGTGATTCCGGCCAACGACGACGCTACCAAGTCCATCGAACTCATCATGGATGTGATGTGCAAGGCCATCAATGAAGGCCTGGAAGAGCGCAAACTGGAGAAGGAGAAAGAGGGTGAGGCCCCTGTAGCTGAAGAAGCTGCCGCCGAGGCTCCCGCCAAGAAGCTCCGTCCCCGTCGCTCCGCCGCCAAGGCAGAGGCCGAAGCTACCGCCGAGGAAGCTCCCGCTGCTGAAGCACCCGCTACCGAAGAGTAATTAACCGTTTAGAAAAAGGAAAAGAACTATGGCTATCGCATTAGCAGACATCAAGAAGCTGCGTGACATGACCAGCGCCGGTATGATGGATTGCAAGAAGGCCCTCGAAGAAGCCGCCGGCGACTTCAAGCGTGCCGTTGAAATCCTGCGCGAAAAAGGTAAATCCACTCTGGCCAAGCGTGGTGACAACGAGACCACCCAGGGTGCCGTTCTCAGCCGTATCAACGGCGGTAAGGCCATCCTCGTGTGCCTGGGTTGCGAAACCGACTTCGTAGCCGCAACGCCCGACTTCAAGGCTCTCGCCGCTTCCATCGCAGATGCAGCTATCGCTCAGTTCCCCGCCGACCTCGAGGCCCTCAAGGCTACCAAGGCCGCTGACGGTTACACTCTGGACGAGAACATCACCAACCAGGCCGGTAAGACCGGTGAGAAGCACGTTCTGGCTTACTACGGTGCCCTCGAGGCTCCCTTCGTGAGCGAGTATGTACACTTCAATGGCAAGCTGGGTGCTATCGTGGCTTTCAACAAGCCCGTTCCCACCGAGATTGCCCGTGGTATCGCCATGCAGGTGGCTTCCATGAACCCCGTGGCTGTAGACGCCGCTTCCGTCCCCGCTGAGGTTATCGAGTCCGAAAAGACCGTAGCCGAGCAGAAGACCAAGGACGAGCAGGTCCAGAAGGCTGTTGATAACGCCCTCAAGAAGGCCGGTATCAACCCCGCCCACGTGGATAGCGAAGACCACATCGAATCCAACACCGCCAAGGGCTGGCTCACTTCCGAGCAGGCTCAGCAGGCCCGTGAGATCATTGCCAAGGTAGGTGAAGAGACCCTTGCTTCTCTCGCCTCCAAGGTTCAGATGATCGCCGGTATCGTCAGCGGCCGTATCCAGAAGTTCCTGAAGGAGAACACCCTCATGGAGCAGGAATACCAGCTGTCCGACGACAAGGCCACCGTGGCTGCCGCCCTCAAGGCTGTGGATCCCGAGGCCAAGGTGCTTGCTTTCAAGCGCTTCTCCCTGTCCGACTAATTAGTCGATTGGTAAGAAATAAGCGGCAACCCGAAAGGGCTGCCGCTTTTTTTGTGTCTCTAAATTAATACGTCAATTTGAACTCGTCCAGGTACAGGACAGAGCCGTCACCACCGGTGAAACTGTCTCCCAGCTCACTGGAGGAGCATACGATGGAGATGTATCTGGGGGTACGCTCGTTGCGGTAGGTGATATCGATGTGGAACGGCTCGTATGCCGACATGCTCTTGTTAAAGATAACCTTTCCGTAGCCAATGATGCCGGGATCCTTGTCCACATCCAGCAGGCGGTCGGGAGGGCAGATATCGTAGGGCGAGACCCAGTCGGAGAGGATGATGGCTACGCTGGCTATATCCATCTGGCCCTTTTTGTCCATATAAGGTTCCTTTACCCAGTCAATAGGGACGGGTTTGTAACAATAGTAGCCTTCCAGAACCTTGGGGCGTTCGGTAAAGGGGACTCCCCAGAAGACGTGGGCGCTCAGGTTGGTAAGGTCGATGTTTCCGGTATAGCCCACAAAGGCACAGCCGGCAGCCAGTTTCTTAACGGCGCCAAACAGGGTGCTGATCCCGCAGGTCTTGAGCTTGAGAGCCTTCTTGCCCTTGCCGGAAACGGCCAGGAACTCGGTCTCGGGCATCACGGTATCGTATCCCAGCATCTTGGTGGAAGAGCCGGCCGATGCCCAGACGGCTTTTTCGGCCTCGGTGGCGTCCTCGTCAAAGAGGGCGTCGTATTTGATGCCGTACTTGTCCTTGGCTACACACCAGTGGTCAAAGCCCATGTTGTACAGCTGGGGACCGTCCTTGGGCTGATCTTCGTCAATTTTGGCCTCAATGGTCCAGGTGTACGGGTCGTACGTTGTGAGGGTAACGGTGATGGGGGAGGAAAGATTGATTTTGGAGCCTACTTGGAGCATGGGTACACAAGTGGCCTCGCCGGTGAATTCAAACTTGGTGAGGGTCAGGGCGCTCATGTCCGTGTTTTCGGTAACGAAAATGGTTACGGTTTTTTGAGCGCGGCTGATGGCGGAGGATACCTGCTCCTTCACGTCAAAGGCCAGAATCTCTGCCGGAACTTCTTCGTGCACCAGGTCGTTGGCCATCTGGCGACAGGAAAGGGTGGCTGCGGCGGCCGCCACAAAAAGGAATAACTTTCTCATAACGGCTTAGAAATGAAAGATGATACCCAGGTTCATGCCCAGCAGGCTGGGTTTGTAGTTGAAGAAAGCATGGGAGAGACTGCTGTCGTGGGCCTGTCCCTGCGTCTGGAGATTCCACTCATAGCCTCCTTCCAGAAGAGGCAGAGAAAGCTCGACGGACATGAAATCGGTCACAAAAACGGAGATGCCCGGATAGAGACCCAGGCTCACGGAATAGAGGTCTGAGTACGTGCCCTCTTTGCCACGCTCGGTATTGGCGTAATCTTTTCCAAAGCCGAAGCCCCCGGTGAGGCGGGTCTCGCCAAACAGGGCAAACACCTTGCTGTTGAACAGGGGAATATAGGCCCTATAGGCAATGGCGCCGGTAAAAAGGCTGTTCACCACATGCTTGTTGGAGAAATCCAAGGTGGACAAAACCTTGAGGTTGTTGACATCGGCCGATACATTATTGTAGCCCAGACGGACGCCCAGAGCCATGTTTTTCTGGAAGAACCAGTACCCGTTTATGGAGACGTCCCAGAGGGTGGCATTTCCGTTGACATCGGTGACCAGACCGGCCAGGGATGCACCTGTGGTGAGGCTTTCTCCGTTGGCATTGAAGCGGTTAAAGCCGCCGGCAGCACCAATGGATATGGTTCCTTTGGGAATGTAAACAGATTTGGGATTACCCAGTCCCCGGTCGATTCTCTTTGCCATAAGCTCACCGGAGCTCATGATTACCAAAAGGGCTAACAACAATACTTTTTTCATACTAGAAAGTGGTTAGAACATTCAAAGATACGCTTTTTTCGTATATTTGTACTATGACCCTTTACTTAACCGGCAGTCCCACCCGATTTGGGGAGCCCAGCTTCACCACCGACAACGGCTTTTTGGCCGATGTCAAAACCTCACTGGAAGAGGTAACGGGACCCGGCAGAAAACCCCGTGTGCTGCTGGTAAGTGCCGCCCCGGACGACAAAGGTTTCACGGACTCGGTCAAGAAGGGCATGAGCGATTGTATCCACAGCTCCGGCATCCAAACCGCTTCCATCACCATGTTGGAGCGGAGCAATGCCAAGAAGGCCCAGGAGTTGGTAAAGAGGGCCGATTGGATCATCCTCTGCGGAGGCCACGTACCCACGCAGAACCGGTTCATCCATGAGATAGGCCTGAGGGAGCTGCTGAAGGGATATGAAGGGGTAGTGATGGGTTGCAGTGCCGGTAGCATGAACTGCGCCGAGGACGTGTACTCCCATCCGGAGATGCCGGGAGAAGCCCGGGATCCCAATTACAAGCGCTGGCTCAAGGGACTGGGATTAACGGACATCAACCTGGTTCCGCATTTTGAGCAGGTGCGGTTCGCGCAGGTAGACGGCCTGCGGCTCTTTGAAGACATTGCCTTCCCCGACAGCTGGGGCCACCGCTTCTACACCTTCCGCGACGGCGGATATGTAAAAGTGAAGAACGGAAGAGCCTCCCTGTACGGAGAAGCGTTTGAGATAACCCGAGGTGCCATGCACCGCATATCGGAAGAACAAAAAACTTATAGCTTTATGAACGTAGTATTTATCTCCCCCCATTTCCCGCAGACCTATTGGCACTTCTGCGCCGGTCTGAGGGCCAACGGTGTCAACGTGCTGGGCATAGCCGACACCAACTACGAGAACCTCTCCTGGGAGCTGCAGCAATGCCTCTCGGACTACTACAAGGTGCACAATCTGGAAAACTACGACGAGGTATACCGCGCCGTGGCCTTCTATGCTCACCGATACGGAAAGATTGACTGGATAGAATCCAACAACGAGTACTGGCTGGAGCAGGACGCCCGCCTGAGAACGGACTTCAACGTAACCACCGGCATCAAGACGGATCAGGTGGCAGCCATCCGCAACAAGTCCGAAATGAAGAAATACTACGCCGCCGGCGGTATCCCCACAGCCCGTCAGATCAAGGGCTCCGAGGGTTCGGCCAAGGTCCAGGCCTTTGTCAAAAAGGTGGGTTACCCCGTCATTGCCAAGCCGGACAGCGGAATGGGAGCCTCCGGTACCTTCAAACTCCATAACGACAAAGAACTTAAAGCCTGGTTCAAGGATCACGAGAACAACTTTGGCTACTTTGTCTTTGAAGAGTTCATTTCCGGACTCCTGGTAAGCTACGATGCCATTTTCAATTCCAAGGGAGAACCCATTTTCGAGAATAACACCGTGTTCCCCATGCCCATCATGGACGTAGTGCACGAAAACCTGGAAATCTGCTACTGGACCAACAAGACGGTTCCCGCCAAACTCTCCGCCATCGGCCGCCGCACGGTCAAGGCCTTCGGGGTCAAGAGCCGCTTTGTGCATCTGGAATTCTTCCAGCTGGAGAGCGACCGCCCCGGCCTGGGCAAGAAGGGAGACTATGTGGGCCTGGAGGTGAACATGCGCCCGCCGGGAGGCTACACCCCCGACATGATGAACTTCGCCCACAGCACAGACGTTTTCCAGCTGTGGGCCGATATGGTCACGTTTGACGAAGCCCGCAAGCCGCTGGGAGAGCAGTACTTCTGCGCCTACGCCGGCCGCCGGGACGGCGTGGCCCACAGGCACAGCCACGAGGACATCATGAACCGCTACGGTTCCGATATCAGAATGGCCGAAAGGGTCCCCGACGCCCTGGCCGACGACCTCTGCAACTTTGCCTACATTGCCCGCTTCAAGGAAAAGAAAGACATTGATGCTTTCTTCAAATACGTAACGGAAAAATAAGAACAATCAATAACAACTAACATTATGAAAAAAGCTATTCGCGCAGTAATTGCAGTGCTGGCAGTCTGTCTGCTGGCCGTATCCTGTACCAAAACCGCTTCCAACACCCTGGCCGTGATGGGCAACTGGAAACTCATCCGCACCGACATTACCACCGGCGGCCACACCGAGACCGTTTACCCTACGGATGTGATTACCTATTTGGAATTCCATTCCGGAGACGCTTACGTCTGGACAACCGTGACCCTGGGTGGATCCACCGTCGAGACGGGTCGCTGGTATGTGGATGACGACATCCTTACCCTTACCCTGCCCTCCGGCGGTCACCGCGTTTTCCGTATAGAGGGTACCGGTTTCTCCCGCCTGGTTTTGAGCGAAACCATTACCGAAAACGGGGTTACCACGATTTATAGGGATACCTACAAATACGTAGTGTTGGAAAATTAGGTTCCAATACTTTAAACAAACCTAGAACAATTAATATTATGAAAAAATTTTTATCCGTTGCCCTGGGTATTGTTCTCACCCTTGCTGCCATTGCTCTGACCTCTTCTTGCCAGAAGGACATAGACAAAGCCAGGTCCCTGATCGTAAGTTCATGGGTTAGTGAAAAACTAGACGTAGAAGTAGGTGGTACGGTCTATAAAGATGTCACCTACAGACTTTATTTCTCGTCTGAAGCTGAATTTACAGTGTCTATCGATGGAATGGACGCTGAGGTTTCCGGCATTTACCTTATTATCGGCAGCAAACCCAGACTCACTGGTAACACCATCCTTTTCAGTCCTAATGATAAGTGGTTGGACGGCACCGATGAGCCGCTTGTCGGGACATTCAGTACGGAGTCAGAGCTTATTGTCATTATAGATGAGGAAGAAGTGAAATTCGAAAGAACCGTTCTAGTCGAATAGTCTCATCCCGCCTTTTCTATACCCTAAAATTTTTTAGTATCTGCAAAGAAAGTTGTATCTTTGTGGATACTAATTTTTGTTGGTCTATGCCCCATGCAGTAGGGCACATCGCTCAGGTCGTAGGACCAGTTGTGGATGTGCATTTTAACATATCGGCCCGTAGCGCCGAGGTAGAGCTCCCCCGTATTGAAGACGCCCTTCTGGTCACCCGTCCCGACGGAAAAGACCTGGTTTTGGAAGTACAGCAGCACATTGGTGAAGACACTGTGCGCTGCATTGCCATGGACTCCACGGACGGCCTTAGCCGTGGCCTGGAGGTCCGCAATACTTTCAAGCCCATTGCCATGCCCGTGGGATCCCAGATCCGCGGCCGCGTGATGAACGTAACCGGAGAGGCCATCGACGGCATGCCGGAGCTGGGCAGGGAAACCACCCTTCCCATTCACCGGGACGCCCCCAAGTTTGAAGACCTCACCACCAGCCAGGAAGTGCTGTTTACCGGCATCAAGGTTATCGACCTGCTGGAGCCTTACCTCAAGGGCGGTAAGATTGGCCTGTTTGGCGGTGCCGGCGTGGGCAAGACCGTGCTCATCAAGGAACTCATCAACAACATTGCCAAGGCACACAACGGTTTCTCCGTGTTCGCCGGTGTGGGTGAGCGTACCCGTGAAGGTAACGACCTTCTGCGGGAAATGATTGAATCCAACGTTATCCGTTACGGAGAAGCTTTCAATAAAGCCATGGAAGAGGGCAAATGGGATCTTTCCCTCGTGGACCCCAAGGAGCTGGAAAAGAGCCAGGTGTCCATGGTCTTCGGCCAGATGAACGAACCCCCGGGAGCCCGTTCCAACGTGGCCTTGAGCGGTCTTACGCTGGCCGAGAGTTTCCGCGACTCGGACTCCGGAGCCGGCCCCCGGGACATCCTCTTCTTCATTGATAACATCTTCCGTTTCACCCAGGCCGGTTCCGAGGTAAGCGCCCTGCTGGGCCGTATGCCTTCCGCCGTGGGTTACCAGCCCACCCTGGCTACGGAAATGGGTAAGATGCAGGAGCGCATCACCTCCACCAAGGACGGTTCCATCACTTCGGTACAGGCTGTTTATGTGCCGGCCGATGACCTTACGGACCCCGCTCCCGCCACCACCTTCGCCCACCTGGATGCCACCACGGTGCTCAGCCGTAAGATTACGGCCCTGGGTATCTACCCGGCCGTGGATCCGCTGGAATCCACTTCCCGTATCCTGGATCCCAACATAGTGGGAGAGGCCCACTACAACACCGCCCAGCGCGTGAAGCAGATTCTTCAGCGCAACCAGGAACTGCAGGATATCATTGCCATCCTGGGTATGGACGAACTTTCAGACGAAGACAAGACCACCGTCAACCGCGCCCGCCGCGTGCAGCGTTTCCTGAGCCAGCCCTTCTTTGTGGCCGAGCAGTTCACGGGCGTTCCCGGCGTGATGGTCTCCATCGAAGACACCATCAAGGGCTTCGATATGATTATGGACGGAGAGGTGGATTACCTCCCCGAGCAGGCCTTCCTGAATGTGGGCACCATCGAGGATGCCATTGCCAAGGGTGAGGCCATTCTGGCTGCTGCCAAATAATGGACGAGATTCAGCTTCATATCCTGAGCCCCGAGGGGACGCTGGTAAGGAAGGCCGTGTCGCTGGTGACACTGCCGGGCGTGGTGAGCCCGTTCACCGTGCTCAAGGACCACGCCGCCCTTGTTACCGCTCTGGTGGAAGGAGATATCCGCTACGTTGCGGGCGACAAAGAAGAGCTTCTCCACATCCGGGAGGGCTTTGTGGAAGTCCGCGACAACCAAGTAAAAGTCTGCGTTGAGGTATGATCTGGACCCTTCTCATATCCTTCATGCTCCTGCAGACCGTCATGCCCGGTTCCGACTCTTCCGTCATACCCGGCTCCGACCGGGCATCTGAGATGGCCGATCAGGTCGGCCATGACGAGGAAATTAACGTGGCCGAAATCATCTTCGATCATATTGGCGACGAGTATGAGTGGCACATTACGGAGTGGAAGGGCAAGCCCATTGCCATTCCGCTTCCCTGTATTGTGATAGAGGACGGCGTGCACGTATTCACGCTGCACCATGCGGCCGAGAACGGTTATACACTCAATGAGAACGGCAAACTGGTGAATGCGCAGACGGGCAAACGTCCGCTGGACCTGTCCATTACGAAGAATGTTCTGGCCCTCATGTTCAGCACTTTGCTCCTTCTGGTCATCGTGCTTTGGACAGCCCGCTGGTACAGGAAACACGACGCCCTGGAAGAAGCCCCCACAGGCCTTGCGGCCGCTATGGAGCCCCTGATCATGATGGTGCACGAGATGGCCAAGGAGAATATCGGCCCGGATTACCGGAAGTTCTCTCCCTACCTTTGCATGGCCTTCCTGTGGATCCTGTTCAACAACTTCCTGGGCATCATGCCCTTCTTCCCGGGAGGCGCCAACCTCACCGGCAACATTGCCATTACCATGGTGCTGGCCCTGTTCACCTTCTTCACGGTGAACCTGAACGGTACCAAACATTATTATAAAGATATTTTTGCCCCGGATGTTCCGGGCTTCCTCAAACCCGTGATGCCGGTGATCGAGGTGTTCAGCGCCTTCATGAAGCCGGTGTCCCTGACCATCCGTCTGTTTGCCAATATGCTGGCGGGCCACATTATGATCCTGTCCATGGTGTGCATCATCTTCATCATGGCCAAGTACGGACCGCTGCTGAGCGGCGGCATGACGGTGGTGAGCGTCCTGTTTGGCGTGTTCCTGGATGCCCTGGAATGCCTGGTGAGCTTTATCCAGGCCTATGTGTTCACCACCCTGTCGTGCATCTACATCGGCCTGGCCCGTGCCCACGAAGAATAATTAACTTAAATTATTGATATTATGATTCTTTCTGCAATTTTACTCCAAGCTGCCGCGGGCGCTGCCCTCGGTAAGGTAGGTGCCGCCCTGGGTGCCGCCATCGCTGCCCTCGCAGGTGCTTTTGGTATTGGTAAGATTGGTAAGTCCACCATGGAGGCCATCGCCCGTCAGCCCGAGAGCGCCGGTAACCTCCGTACCTCCATGCTTATCGCTGCCGGTATGGTGGAAGGTGCCGCCCTGTTCGCCATCATCGTCTGTCTGCTTACCATCTTCTTCTAAGCCATGAGTTTAGTCACGCCCGATTTCGGCCTTCTTTTCTGGATGGTCGTTATCTTCGGCCTTGTGTTCTTCCTCCTCGCGAAGTTCGGATTCCCGATCATCACGGACATGGTGGATCAGCGCAGTGCCAAGATACAGCAGTCCCTGAAGGATGCCGACGAAATTGAGGCGCGTATGGCGAAGTGGAAGGTAGAGCAGGCCCAAATGCAGGAGCAGACCCGCCGGGAACAGAGTGCCATCCTCAAGGAGGCAACGGAAACCAAGGCCAAGATAGTGGCCGATGCCAAGCAGCAGGCCAAGGAAGAGGCCGATAAACTGCTGGCCGAAGCCAAGCTCCAGATAGCGGCCGAAAAGGAGAGCGCCCTGCGCGACGTGCGCAAAGAAATTGCCCTCCTGAGCGTAGAAGTGGCCCAAAAAGTGCTCCGTCGCGAGCTCTCCGACGAAGGCAGCCAACGCGCCTTCCTGGATAAGCTGGTAGACGAAGCCGGACAGGCAGATATCCGCTCATGAACCGCAGCATCGTCATAACGCGCTATGCCACCGCGCTGGTGAAGTATTGCCAGGAAACCGGTCAGGGAGAGCTGGTATGCTCCGAGGCCGAGACCCTGGAGCGGGTCCTGTTTCAGGTGCCCGAGCTAAGGCGTATGGTCACGGCGGCCGACGACGTGGTAAGTCCCTTTGAAAAGAAAAAGCTCCTGCAGACAGCCCTCGGAAACCGGATGTCGCAGGAAATGAGCCGGTTCCTCACGCTGCTCAACCAGAACAGCCGCATGTACCTGGTAGAAGACATTCTGAGGGATTTCATTACCATGTATCGGCGCACCATAGGCATCCGCAAAGCCCATCTCACCACCGTTAGCGAACCTTCCGAGCGCCTGCTTCAGCGCCTGAAGGACCTGGTCCGCCAAAAGACCGGGGACGATGTGATCTTTGAAGTAGAAGTGGATCCCAACCTTATTGGCGGCTTTGTCCTGGACCTGGACGAGTTCCTCATGGACGCCAGCGTCAAACACCAGTTGGACCAGATCCGCGAACAGTTTATTGAAAGAAACAGAAGAATAATCTAATGGCAACAAGTCTGAAACCATCGGAAGTGAGCGATATCCTGTTAGGGCAGCTCCAAGACATGAAAAACGATCTCCAGTTTGAGGAGATTGGCAAAGCCTTGCAGGTGAGCGACGGCGTAGTGCGCATCTACGGCCTGGACCATGCCGAAGCCGGCGAACTGCTGGACTGCGGCAACGGAGTCATGGCCGTGGTGATGAACCTGGAGACCGACAACGTGGGCGCCGTGCTCATGGGTCCCACGGATCACGTGAAGGAGGGTATGGTGGTGCGCCGTACGGGCCGCATCGCTTCCATTGGCGTGTGCGACAAACTGCTAGGCCGCGTAGTGGACCCGCTGGGCGCCCCGCTGGACGGCCTGGGACCGGTAGACGGCGACAAGATTGATATGCCGCTGGAGCGCAAGGCTCCGGGCGTTATCTACCGCCAGCCGGTGAGCGAACCCCTCCAGACGGGCCTCAAGGCCATCGACGCCATGATTCCCATCGGCCGCGGTCAGCGTGAGCTCATCATCGGTGACCGCCAGACGGGTAAGACGGCCATTGCCATTGATACCATCATCAACCAGCGCCAGGCCTACGAAGCCGGTGAGCCGGTGTTCTGCATTTACGTGGCCATCGGCCAGAAGGGCTCTACCGTGGCTTCCATCGTGAAGACCCTGCGCGAGCACGGTGCAATGGATTATACCGTGGTGGTGGCTGCCACGGCTTCCGACCCTGCCGCCCTGCAGTACTACGCTCCTTTTGCCGGAGCCGCCATCGGCGAGTACTTCCGCGATACGGGCCGTCACGCCCTGGTGGTGTACGACGACCTCTCCAAGCAGGCTGTGGCCTACCGTGAAGTGTCCCTTATCCTCAAGCGCCCCTCGGGCCGTGAGGCATATCCCGGCGATATCTTCTACCTGCACAGCCGTCTGCTGGAGCGCGCCGCCCGTATCATCGACCAGCAGGAAGTGGCCCAGAAGATGAACGATCTTCCGGCCGCCCTCAAAGACAAGGTCAAAGGCGGCGGTTCCCTTACCGCCCTGCCCATCATCGAGACGCAGGCCGGTGACGTATCGGCCTATATTCCCACCAACGTGATTTCCATCACCGACGGTCAGATTTACCTGGAACAGGGCCTCTTTAACCAGGGTGTCCGTCCCGCTATCAACGTGGGTATTTCCGTATCCCGTGTGGGTGGTAGCGCCCAGGTCAAGTCCATGAAGAAAGTGGCCGGTACCCTTAAGATCGACCAGGCCCAGTGGGCCGAACTGGAGGCCTTCTCCAAGTTCTCGTCCGACGTGGACAAGGTTACCGAACTGGCCCTGGATAAAGGCCGAAAGAACAACCAGCTGCTCATTCAGCCCCAGTACAGCCCCATGCCCGTGGGAGAACAGGTGGCCATCCTCTTCTGCGGCACGCGCGGTCTCATGAGAGACATTGCCATAGACGCCGTTCGCGATTTCCAGGAGGCCTTCCTGGGTCGTCTCCGCGCCACGCACCAGGCCGATGTCATTGACGAGCTGAGTGCCGGCAAGCTTACCCCGGAGATTGAAAAGATCCTTACCGAAACCGCAGAATCCGTGATTCTTACCCTCAAGTAATGCCCACGCTCAAGGAAATAAAGGGCCGGATAGGGTCGGTCAAAAGTACGCTGAAGATTACTTCGGCGATGAAGCTGGTGTCCAGTGCCAAACTGCGCAAGGCCCAGCTGGCCACCGAAGCCATGCGACCCTACGAGGAGGCGTTGCAGGACATCCTGGCCGCCGTAAAGATTCCCGGTGAGGTTGAGAAGGACGTATGGGGCACTGGAAAAGACATGTTGGGTGCCGTGAAGGGTGTATTGTCCGGTTCCGGAACTTCCGAAATGCCCGAAACCGAGCCCGTCATGCCCGGCTCCGACCGGGCATCTAAGCCCACGGCCATTGTGGCCATGGCTTCCAATTCTTCCCTTTGCGGCGGATTCAACTCCAACATCATTGCCAAAGTACGCAGCGAGCGTCACCCCGGAGATGTGATTTATTCCGTGGGCCGAAAGATGGCCGACGCCATGCGCCGCGACGGCTTCCCCAGTCCCGAAGACCTGAACGAGCTGGTAGAGCATCCCGCCTATAGCCCCGCTGCCGCCCTGGTGGAGAAGCTGGCCCATGAGGTAGAGGAAGGCCACTACGACCGTGTAGTCCTGGTCTATACGCACTTTGTCTCCACCGCCCGTCAGGTTCCCGTTGTAGAGCAGCTGCTTCCCGCCGTTGCTTCCATACCTAACTCCGATCGGGCATTTGACGAGGACATTCTCATAGAGCCCGGCAAGAAGGAACTGCTGGAAAGCCTCCTTCCCAAGACCCTCAAGCTCAAGCTGTATGCAGCCCTGCTGGACAGCGTGGCCGCCGAGCACGCCGCCCGTACCGTGGCCATGCAGACGGCCACCGACAACGCCGAGAACCTCCTCTCCGAGCTCACCCTCCAGTACAACAAGGGTCGTCAGCAGAAGATTACCGCAGAAATTCTGGACCTTGCAGGTGGTCAGACCGAATAGTTTTTGTTATCTTTGTGGTAACACGCCACAAAGATTATGAAGACTTATATCCAAGAAAATAAGCAGCGCTTTTTTGACGAGCTGTTTTCCCTCCTTCGCATTCCCTCCATCAGCGCCAAGCCCGAGCATAAGCCGGACATGTATATGTGCGCCCAGCGGCTTGTAGATCTTCTCAAAGAAGCCGGGGCCGATGACGCCGATGTCTATGAGACCGCAGGCAATCCCGTAGTCTACGGCTACAAGAATATTGGCGCTCCCAAGACCGTTCTGGTCTACGGCCATTACGATGTCCAGCCCCCGGAACCCCTGGAGAAATGGCGTACAGACCCCTTTGAACCCGTTCTGGCCAAGGATCCCGTTACCGGAGAGGATGCTATCTACGCCCGCGGCGCCAACGACGACAAGGGCCAGCTCTTCATGCACCTGAAGGCCTTTGAGTTCCTCCTGAAGACCGGCCAGCTCAAGCATAATGTCAAGTTCATCTTCGAAGGCGAAGAAGAGATAGGCAGCGGCTCCCTGCCCGCCTGGGTAGAAGCCCACAAGGATTTGTTAAAGGCCGATGTCATCCTGGTCTCCGATACTACCATGATCAGCGAGAAGGTGCCGTCCATCAACTGCGGCATGCGCGGCCTGGCGTATCTGGAAGTAAAGGTGACCGGACCCAACAAAGACCTCCACTCGGGCCATTACGGCGGCGCGGTGGCCAATCCCATCAACGAGCTTTGCGCCCTCATAGCCTCCCTGCACGACGAAGACGGCCGTGTTACCATCCCCGGTTTCTACGACGACGTAGTGGAACTGAGCGCAGAAGACCGTGCCCTTCTGAATAGGGCCCCCTTCGATATGGAAGAATACAAGCAGTTCCTGGATATCAACGAGGTCAAGGGAGAAAAGGGTTACACCACCCTTGAGCACACCGCCATCCGTCCCTGCCTGGACGTGTGCGGCATCTGGGGCGGCTATACGGGAGTGGGTGCCAAGACGGTTCTGCCTTCCGTGGCCTACGCCAAAGTTTCCATGCGCCTGGTGCCCTGGCAGACTTCGGCCAAAATCACCCAACTCTTCCAGGAGCACCTGCAGCGCATAGCTCCACCGTATATCAAAGTGGAGGTCACGCCCTGCGAAGGCGGTGACGGCTTCCTCATCCCCATCAGTTCCCATGCCTATCAGGCAGCCTCCAAGGCCATGGCCGATGTATACGGTATCGAGCCCGTTCCGGCCCGCGGCGGCGGCTCTATTGCCATCCTGGCCGATATGCAGCGCATCCTGGGCATAGATCCGCTGCTCATGGGCTTTGGTCTGGAAAGAGATACCATCCATTCTCCCAATGAGAGCTACCTCCTGCGTCAACTTTTTGCCGGAATGGAGTCTATTGTTGGATTTTATAAGTATTATTAGCAGTTTTTACAGAAAAGTGTTACCTTTATATGCTAAAACTGGATAAAATGAAAGAATTCCTTCAGTCGCTGGGAACCTGGAAATTCTGGAAAGAGTTCATTATCATGTCGGTGGCCATGCTCATTGCCGCCGCGGCCGTGTACTATTTCCTTATGCCCAGTAACCTGATTATCGGTTCCATCACCGGTCTGTCCATGGTTATTTCCAGCCTCTTTGGCCTGGCAGGGATAACGTTGAAGGTCTCCGTAGTGGTAACCATCATCAACGCCATCCTGCTGGTGCTGGCCTGGTTCCTCATAGGAGCGGAGTTCGGAGCCAAAACGGTGTACACTGCCCTCATCCTGGGTCCCTTCATCGAGTTTTGGGAGAAAGTGTTTCCGGTGAGCCGCATTATGGAGCCCGGTTCCACGTCCCTGATGGGAGACCCGTGGTTCGACCTCCTGTGTTTTGTGCTCATCCTCAGCGCTTCCCAGACCATTCTGTTCAATATCAACGCCTCCACCGGCGGCCTGGACATCCTGGCCAAGATTGTGAACAAGTACCTTCACTTTGACATAGGTACATCCGTAACGGTGGCCGGCGCCCTTATCTGCTGCACCGCTTTCTTCATCAACCCGTTCCGTCTGGTAATCATCGGCATCATCGGCACTTGGATCAACGGCTTGGCCCTGGATTATTTCACCGCCAGCCTTAACCGCCGCAAGCGCGTATGTATCATTTCTTCCAGGTATGAGGAAATCCGAAAGTACATTATTGAAGAGTTGCAGCGTGGCTGCTCCCTGTACAATGTGACGGGCGGTTACAACGGCCATCAGAATATCGAAATCCAGGCCCTCCTTACCCAGCAGGAGTTTGCCACCTTGATGAATTACCTCAAGAAGAACGACATCCACGGATTCATCACAGCCGGCAACGTAAGCGAGATTTACGGAGACTGGAATCAGAAGAAAAAGAAGAAAAATCAATAAATTTTTTGCCGTTTGCCAGTTTTGGCACGGTATTGGAATAAAGGGGTATCAGACATAAATATTGATACCTTACTATAAATCCCGCAGCCAATTGTGAAATTCGCTAGCGGGAATTTCTTTTAACCCCCTCCGAAAAAAGTGCTATATTTGCAGACTGTATGGTAAAAGCTATTGTATTTGACATAGGAGGGGTACTCGTTGGTCTGGATTTGGGCCGATGCGTTGCCGCTTTCCGGGACAGGCTGGGCTTTGCCCGCATCACGGACTTGCTGGACCCCTGCCACCAGAAAGGCATCTATGGAGACATGGAAGAGGGAAAGGTAAGTGCCGATGATTTCCGTGCCTACGTGCTGGCCGCTTCCCGTCCCGGCACCAAGCCGGAGGATGTGGACTGGTCCATGGGACAGCTTCTGGCCGGAGTGGATCTACGTACCGCGGAGGTGGTTAAGGAACTGCGGGAACGCTATCCGCTTTACCTGCTTTCCAACAACAACCCCATCTCCATGCCCTTCTGCCTCAAGGCCCTTAAGGAGGCGGGTCTGGATCCGGAGACCACCTTCAAGGAGCAGTTTATTTCCTGCGAGATGAAGTGCCTCAAACCCTCGGCCGGTTTCTATCAGGAAGCCGTGCGTCGCATTGGCCTTCCCGCTGAGGAAATCCTGTTTATAGACGACAACGAAGCCAACGTAGAGGGCGCCCGGGCTGTGGGCCTGCAGGCACGTCTCTTCGTTCCCGGCACCGATATGAGAGCTCTCTTAGCAGACTTGTAATGTCCCTCTTTTCCTACTTTCGCATCAGCAAGCCTTCGGACACACCCGTGCCGGAAGGGGAGGTGGACGCCTCCTACAAGCGCTTTCGTGAGCGTACCTTCTGGGGTGTAACCGTGGCCTATACCCTGTACTACGTGTGCCGGGGTACCCTGGGCGTGGTCAAGCAGCCGCTCATCGACGGCGGCGTGCTCACGGCGGGGCAGCTGGGCCTCATAGGGTCGGCCTTCTACTTTGTGTATGCGGTAGGAAAGTTTATCAACGGTTTCATTGCAGACTATTGCAACATCCGGCGCTTTATGGCGGCGGGTATTGGCATATCGGCCCTTATTAACCTCATTCTGGGTATCCTGGGGCTGCTGGGAACGCCGTTGGGGATGGGGTCTGTCATTGTCTTTGTGACGTTCCTGCTCCTTTGGGGCGTGAACGGCTGGATGCAGTCCATGGGATCGCCTCCCGGAACCATCAGCCTGTCGCGCTGGTTCCCGCTCAATCAACGCGGTACCCGGTATAGCATCTTCAGTTCTACCCCGCAGCTGGGTAAGTCCGTTTCCATGGTTATGACGGGCTTCATCGTGGCGGTTGTGGGCTGGCAGTGGGGCTTTCTGGCGGCGGCTGTAGCGGGGGTTATCGGCCTGGTTATTTCCGTGGTCTTTATCTCTGATACGCCCGAGAGCGAAGGCCTTCCCTCTGTGCAGGAACTCTCCGGAGAGCCGGTGCGGGAGATGGACAAAAAGCCCACGCGCGAGCTTCAGAAATGGGTTTTCCGGCATCCGGGCATTTGGGTTATAGCCATTTCTACGGCTTTCCTTTATATTACCCAGCATGCGGTAAGTGACTGGGGTGTCCTCTTCCTGCAGAAGCAGAAAGATTTCTCCCTTAGCAGCGCTGCGCAGATTATCGGTTATGCCGAGGCCTTCGGTATCACGGGCAATCTCCTGGCGGGCTGGCTGTCGGACCGTGTGTTTGGCGGCAACCGCGTACGGCCCGTTGTCCTGGCCGGCATTTTGGCTGTGGCCTCGCTGTTTGGCTTCCTTTTCCTGGAAGGGGGATTTGCTTTGAATATGGTGTTTGTGGCCGTGTTCAGCTTCTCCTTCAGCATTGTGTTCTGCATTGTGGCGGGCCTTATGGCTCTGGATTTTGTGCCCCGTAAGGCCACCGGCGCGGCCCTGGGCATTGTGGGCATCTCCAGCTATGCCGCTGCGGGTCTGCAGAGCTCGGTGAGCGGCTTCCTCATTGGCGGCTTTGAGGAGCAGGGCATATACAACTTTACCCCCGTATCCATCTTCTGGATCGTGGCCTGTCTGCTGGCGTTTGTACTCCCGGTTATTGGCTGGAAATACCTGAGAAAATAGCTTTCTTGTAACGTACCGTCAAGTACGCTGCCCTTATGGCCAGGTGCACAAAGTACGCGGCCATCAGAAGGTGTATGGCGGTCTCGGGCGTTGAGGTGTAGCGCTCTCCTGCAAACCATACCGCAAAGAATCCAACGGCGCAAAGCAGCGTGCTGTTGCGAAGGTCTTTGGAGGCCGTGGCACCAATGAAGATGCCGTCCCACACAAAGGCCGGGCAGCCGATGAGCGGCATCAGCAGCAGCCAGGGCAGGAACTGCCGGCCGGCGTCCACTACCACGGTGTCTTCTGTCATCAGGCGCAGGATGGGCGTTCCGCCGGCGCCGTAAGCGAGCATAAACAGGCCCGCCATGGCCATGCCCCAGAGGAAGGTCTGCTGCACGGTGGAGCGAACGCCTTCTTCCGACCCTTCGCCAATAAATTTGCCCGTGAGGGCCTCTCCGGCGTAGGCGAATCCGTCCGTGAAGTAACTGAAGAACATGAGGAGCTTCATGAGGATGGCGCTCACCGCCAGCATCACATCTCCATAGCGGGCCGATATCACCGTAAACCCGATATAAACCGCAATCATGCCGATGGACCGCAGGAACAGGTCCCGGTTAAGCGCAAAGAATCTGATGTTCGCCTGGCGGCTAACGCGTTCAGTAGCAGAGACTTCCTGCTCTGGACCCCTTCTAAATCTTTGGGGTATTAACTCGTAAAGATCAGATAGTGAGAGGCTTAAATGCCAGTCGTATTTGTGGTGGGCGGCTATTACACAGTACGTGAAGCCGCTCCACTGGGCCAGGAAAGTACCCAGGGCTATGCCGGGGAAGCCCATAAGTATACCCAGTACAATGGAGGCGCCAATGTTGATGCCGTTTACTATGAGGTCGGCCGTCATGGGCCTTACCGTGTCCTGCATTCCGATGAACCAGCCCTTGAAAGCAAAGAGCGAAAGGGTGGCGGGCGCAGCCCAAATGCGGATATAGAAGTACTGGGTGGCCAGTTTCTGAACCTCGGGGCTGCAGTCAATGAAGAGGAACGCCAGCTGAATCACCACCCACTGCAAGGCGATGAGGGTAACGCCGGAAAGGACGGCGATGCGTAGGGCTCGTTGCAGGATGCGGTTGGTCTCGTCATGGCCGGCCTGACCGGCCATCTCCCTGCCGTATGCCTGCGCCGTGAGGCCGCCCGTTCCCACCCGCAGGAACCCGAAGTTCCAGTACAGCAGGTCAAAGAGCATGGCCCCGATGGTGATACCGCCAATGAGTGCGGCGGCCGAAGTCCCCTCCAGATGCCCAGCCACGGCCATATCCACCATTCCCACAAGCGGAACGGTGATATTGGCAAAAATGCTGGGGATGGCCAGCCGCAATATCTCGCGGTTAAGATTCATCGGAACTTTTTATCTTCCTCCAGCATGCCCAGGTAGGAGTTGTAACGCTCGGGGGAGATGAGACCGGCGTCTACAGCCGCCTTGACGGCGCAGCCGGGCTCGTGGGTATGCGTGCAGGGGGTGAAGCGGCAGTCGGCCGATGCCTTGAGCATCTCCGGGAAGTACTTGGCAATCTCTTCCTTTTCCACATCCACCAGGCCGAAGCCGCGGATGCCGGGGGAGTCGATGAGATAACCACCGCCGTTCAGGGGATACATTTCATAAAGGGAAGTAGTGTGCTTACCTTGCAGATGGGCGGCCGAAATGGTGCCAATCTTGGGATCCAGGCTGGGGTCCAGCGCCTTGATGAGGGAACTTTTGCCCACACCGGACTCTCCGGAGAACAGGTTCACGTGGTCCCGGCAGGCTTCGCGGATCTCTGCTATGCCTTCTCCGGTTTTGACGGAGGTTTCTATCACTTCATAGCCGGCACCCTCGTAGATGGATTTGAAATGGGCTATTTCTTCTGCTGCGGGCTCCCGGTACAGGTCCGTCTTGGACAGCACAATGGTGGCTGGAATGCCATAAAGCTCGCAGGTAACGAGGATGCGGTCCAGGAAGGGGAGTTTTATCTCGGGGAAATACAGCGATACCACGATGTAGGCCCTGTCCACGTTGGCGGCAATGATGTGCGCTTGGCGCGACAGGTTGGTGCTTCGGCGGATCACATAGTTCCGGCGGGGGAGAATCTCGGTGATGACGGCGCTGTCTCCGTCATCGGCCCATTCATACTTGACCTTGTCTCCTACGGCTATGGGGTTGGTGATTTCGCTGGCCTTGAGGCGAACCTTGCCGCGAAGCACGGCCGGGAACACATCCCACGCCGGTAACTCGGACAGCAGATAATGGCTGCCCGCATTCTTTACCACCGTTGCTTCACCGCATTTCATAGGTGCAAAGATAGTAAAATCTTACCAAGTGAGCGTTACACGGACGCCATCGGGGTTGTTGGGGAAACGGAGGAAGACGGTCTTGCTAAACGAATCCCATTCAAACTCCCAATCTATTCCATCTACGGTAACGGCCCTGGGCTTTGCAGGAAGAAGGATACGCGTGACGTTAAAGGTCTCAGCCGGCCCCTTGCAGAGGTAGGAGAAACTGTTGTCGCCGCACTCTTCTTCATACGAACGGCTGGCGGCGGCCAGGATGCAGGGGGCCTTGCCGGCCAGGGTTACATCATAGAAGAGCGCCTGTTCGCCGGGCTGTACGGTTATCTCGCGATAGACCGGCAGGTTGGGATCGTAAAGGTCTATCAGGCAGCCCGACTGCCCATAAGGGCGGCTCGGGCCCTCGTCCATAACGGCAATAATGCGGTAAGGTCCCCGGTTCATGGACAGAACGCGCGGGGAGGGAAACAGCTCTCCCACCAGGTTTCTCAGAGCATTTTTCAGGGACGCCTCTCCTTCTGCCGAAAGGGCAAATTCCCTGGGATCCTGTCGCTGGATGCGTACTGCACCTTTACCGTAGGGGTAATTGCCTTCCGGCGCTCCGGCGGGAATGCCCATCTGTTCAAAGAGATGGTCGGCCGGGGCGGCGTACTGGTTATCGCCGGTGTTCCACCATTCCTGTACCTGCTGGAAGGGGTCGCTGTCGGTGCCGCAATAGAGAAGTTTTCCGCCACGCCTGACCCATTCGGCCAAATGCTTATGCGCGTCCGGGTCCAGCGGTTTCATGTTGGCATACGTCATCATCAAAACGCCAACACCATCCAGGGCTTTTTTGTGCTTGAGATTCTCCATGTGGACCATCCCCACACGCTTTCCCATTTTGAGAAGAGGCATAGCCAGGCCGAAGAAATCCGAAAGCGTTGAATCCCGCTGAAACATGAGGGAATTGGCCATGAGAACGCTGTAACGGCTTTGGGGCGGATCCTCCTTGGGCATCTGCTGCAGGGCATTGGTCATTACCTGCATCATGGACGCATAGGAGGCCGGAATCTTGGACATCTCGGTGGAGCCGGCACTCACCGGATATAACCGCTCATAGATACGCGCCGGCCAGGGCATAATTTCATAATTAGCGACCTGCGGGTATAGGAGCTGGGCCGTGAAGGTGGCCTGGTAGTTTTTCTTGTAGTCTTCCCAATCTCTTACTCCGTCCTCAATGGGGTCGGTGAGGAGCCAGAGGCTCCGGCCGGTGGGGGCCGTCATGGAGACCATGCAGCCGTATTCCAGGAAGGCGGTTTCAAACACGCGTTCCTTGCGTACGCCTTGGTAGTAATTGAGCACGCGGGAGGTGCCGGTCCACACCTGGGCTATATAGCCGTCCATGCTTTTCATGGAGGCCAGGGAGGCTTCCGGGCTCACAATCTGCCACTGGGTATAGTTGATGAGCGAGTGGGTGGGAACGTAACATTTAATGTCCCGGCCCAGGCTCTTGCCATATTCCTTGGCATAGGTAAAGGCCTCGTCCAGGGCCCGGTAATACAGGTGGTATTTGAGTTTGGAGGTAAGGTACGTGGCCTCCGGAGACTCGTGCTGCGGCCGCCAGGGGGTGCCGTAATAGGCTTCCCATTCCCGCTTGAAGGCTTCCGAATAGCCGGCGGCTTTCCAGAACTCCGGCTCTTCCAGGAAGATGTGGTCTACGCCGGCATCTATCACCCGCTTGATAATCTGCTCCTTGAAATACTTCAGGTAGTTCTCCGTGGGCACAATGTAGGGTACCATCCTGCCGTGCCACAGGGTGTCTCCCCGGGCGTTCACCTGGCCTTCGTCCAGATGCATCTTCCCGTCCCATCGGCCCGTAAAATAGTCCTGATAGCCGCCCCAGGCTATGCCGGTCATAAAGTGGGTGTCGTAGCCCCGCTCTTTCCACGAGGCCAGGCGGTCCTCCAGCGTCTCGTTGACGCCGTAGACCATAACGGCATCGGCCCTTACATCAATGGTGGGCCTCCAGGGCTGGCTGGACTGGAAGGTGGTTTTTACATCCTGCGGGGTGGAGCAGGAGGCCAGTACCAGCAGTAGGGCGATTCCAAAGTGCTTCATCAGAGGGCCGAAACCTACAGAACCTTTTGCAGGTAGGTGGAGAGGAGATCGGCGTAGTGGACCATGCCCATGTCGGTGAGGTGGATGCAGTCCACGAAGTCTTCGGCCTGGGTCATGCCCCCGGCGGGGACGTAGTAGATGTTCTTCTCGCCGGCGGCTACCAGCTGCTCAAAGAGGGCCTTCTGGGCGGCGTTCTTCTTGCTGATTTCTTCGGCGATGGCCTTGTCCACAACACTGTGCGGGAAGTAAGGGTCTTCCACAAAGATGATGGGCACGGTGGGGTGCTTGTCACGAAGGATGCGGTAGAACTTTTCTCCGCGGGCCTCGATCTTGTCCGGCATGGCGTTGGGAACATAGTCCAGCACAAATACGGCGGGATTCTGAACACCGGCCATGAGCTCTGCAATCTCCAGATCCAGGAAGGCGTTACCGCTGAAGCCCAAATTGATAACGGTGCGGTCAAAGCGGCGGGCCAGGATATTGGTGTGGGCCATTCCGGGACGGGAGGCGCAGCCACCCTGCAGGATGCTGGTTCCGTACATGACAATGGGGCAGTCGGACTTGGGGCTGTCCAGGACCGGCTGTTCGATGGTATAGCCTTCCGGAACTCCCAGTTCCAGGGTCTTGATCTCATCGTACAGGGCCAGGTAGAGCATGTACTCGCGCTCCACGGGCTCCATGTTGGCCACCAGTTTGCGCTTGCGGTCCGTTTTACCGGCGGTACCCCACTGGAAACCGGAACCTACCGTCTTCCATTCTCCGTCCAGATAGGCGTAGAGGTCCAGGCCGCCCGTGCCGCAGTCCGTCATGTGGGGCATGTTGTTACCCGTATTGGTCCATTTGGCGTGGATTTCCGGAGCGTTGGTACGGAAGCGGATGTACAGGCCGGAGGAGTTGGTGCCCAGGTTCCAGAGCTCTTCCCGGATTACTCCGTGCATGCTTTCGGGAAGGCGGCGGTAGCGGGGGCCGTCGGCCTGGGTATAGGCTTTGCCGTAAACAGGGAAGTTGGAGGCATCTTGGTACACAAGGCCGTCAGGAAGCGCTGCGCTTAGGCAGGCAACCAAAATGAATAGCAGAATGAATAACCGTTTCATATAGCAAAAATACAAAATTTGTTCATTCATCGCAATATATCGGCGATTCGGAAAGAAAGTTGCCGCTACCCGTTGTGAAATCCGTGCCGATTTCTTAAATTTGTTAAGCCTCGCAGAAGCGAGGTTTAACCACGGAAAAATACACATACATATGACCGTTAATATTCAGTTACACTATCGCACCGCCTGGGGAGAGGGCATCCAACTCCGGCTGGGTAAACGACGCATCCCCATGGAATCCTCTTTGGGTGGCTTGTGGCAAATCATGCTAAGCGGCCGGGACATCCACAGCGGAGAACACTATACGTTTGAAGTGGTGCAAGATGGAAAAGTTGTCAAGCGGGAATGGCGCCACCACGTATTCACGGCGCCGGTTTCGCAAAAGAATATCATTATCCGTTCCTATTGGAAAGCGCGCCCGGACAATTCGGCCTTTTATGCTTCGGCCTTCAGTGATGTCGTTTTCCGCAGGCCGGACGGCTCCTCTTTCCGCCATCCCCGCAAAGAGGGTCCCAGCCTGGGCAATGTGTGCTTCCGCATTTCGGCCCCCGAGGTAAGAAGCAATGAGTCGGTGGGCATTGTGGGGTCCGGAAAAGTCCTGGGAGAATGGCAGAAAGTGCACTTGATGAGTGACGGCCAGTTCCCCTGGTGGTTCATCACCATGGACATTGACGAACCTATGGAATACAAGTTTGTCATTGCAGACACCAAGACCAAGCAGATCCGCCTGTGGGAAGAGGGCCCCAACCACTTCTTTGCAGAGGTGCCGCCCAAAGATACCCAGCTCATAGTGGCCGATATCCAGCCCAAGTTTGCCACCCGCCCCTGGAGAGGCGCCGGCGTAGCGGTTCCGGTGTTCTCCCTGCGCACGGAAGACAGCTTTGGCGTGGGAGAGTTCAACGACCTCAAGAAACTGGTGGACTGGGCTGTGAAAGCCGGACAGAATGTAATCCAGCTGCTGCCCATCAACGACACCACCATGACCCGCAGTTGGCAGGATTCCTACCCGTATAATGCGGTGAGCTCCTTTGCTCTGCATCCGCAGTTTATTCATCTGCCCTCGGCCGGTGTGCGCCAGGATGCCAGCTACAAAGCCTTGAAGGCTCATCTGCAGTCCCTCCCGACGGTAGACTACGAGGCCGTGAACGGTGCCAAAATGGAAATGCTTCACAAACTGTACGAGGGAGCTAAGGGCAAGACTGTCCTGGCTTCAAAGGAGTACAAGGACTTTGTGGAAGCCAATTCCTGGCTCGTCCCTTATGCCGTTTTCTGCGTGCTCAGAGATATTTATGGAACGCCCGATTTTGGAGAGTGGAAGCAGTTGAGCACCTACCAGCCCAAAAAGGTGCAGGCCTTTACCCAGGAGCACCAGAAAGAGGTGGGCTTCTACTGTTTTGTGCAGTTCCTGCTGGATGCCCAGCTCCGGGAAGCCGTTGACTATGCCCACCTGCACGGTGTAGCCCTTAAGGGAGACCTTCCCATCGGTGTAAGCCGTTCCAGTGCCGATGCCTGGCAATTCCCTAACTTGTTCCACATGGACAGCCAGGCCGGTGCACCGCCGGATGCCTTTGCCGAAGATGGCCAGAACTGGGGCTTCCCCACCTACAACTGGGAAGAGATGGAGAAAGACGGCTTTGCCTGGTGGAAGGCCCGCATGGGCAAGATGTCGCAGTACTTCGACGCCTTCCGCATAGACCATATCCTGGGCTTCTTCCGCATCTGGGAGATTCCCGTCCCCAATAAGAGTGGCCTCATGGGCCATTTCAGCCCCGCTTTGCCGTATTCGGAAGAGGAACTGCGCAATCAGGGATTTGACCCGCACCAGGGTATTGGAACGGATGTCCTTTTTGTGGAGGATCCGCGTCGTCATGGCTGGTGGCACCCGCGTATTTCCGGTAACCGGACGTCCCATTACGCCGCCCTTTCCCCGGAACTGAAGCATCGTTACGACCGGCTTTCGGAGGAATTCTTCTGGTTCCGCCACAACGATTTCTGGAGAGAGAGCGCCATGCGCAAGCTGCCCGCCCTGCTGCGTTCCACCGGCATGCTGGCCTGTGGAGAAGACCTGGGCATGATTCCCGGCTGCGTACCCACCGTGATGGATAACCTCAACATCCTGAGCCTGGAAATCCAGCGTATGCCCAAAGATCCGGCAGACCTCTTCGCCCGCCCCGAAACTTATCCTTACTGGTGCGTCTGCGCCACGGGTACGCACGACACGTCGCCCCTGCGCGCCTGGTGGGAAGAAGACCGCGGCCTTACCCAGCGCTTCTACAATGAGATGCTGGGTTGCGAGGGAGACGCCCCGTACTTCTGCGAGCCTTGGGTGGCAGACCTGGTCCTGGCCCAGCATTTAAAGTCCCCGGCCATGCTCACCATTCTGCCCCTGCAGGATTACCTGGCCACAGACGGAGAAATCCGCTACCAGGGCAATCCCTCCGACGAGCGCATCAACGTCCCCGCCATTCCGCGTTACTACTGGCGTTACCGCATGCACTGCACGCTGGAGAGCCTCATAGCCAACGAAGGATTTAACAAGCACGTCCGCACCCTGGTGGAGGCGGCCGGCCGCAACAAATAAGTATGGAAAACGACTGGAAATCCCGCCTGGGAGTGGTTTACTCCACCAATCCGGACTTCCAATACCAGACGGAAGCCACGCAGGAAGCAGACACGCTCCCGCCGGAGAAACAGCGCCTCATAGTAGGAATAGACCGCCGCAACCGGGGTGGCAAGCAAGTCACCCTGGTAAGCGGTTTTGTAGGGAAGGCCGATGACCTCAAAGAGCTGGGCCGCGTCCTCAAAACCAAATTGGGAGTGGGAGGCAGCGCCAAAGATGGAGAAATCACCATTCAGGGAGATTTTCGCGACAAGGTGGTATCCATTTTGCAGGCGATGGGCTACAATGCCAAAAGAGGCAACTAATACATGTTAGATTCATTATTCAAATCCGGTAAACTCCTGCTGGAGACCACCGCTCCCGAGACGGTAGCCCCGGCGGAAGAGCCGTCTCCGTGGCTGCTGAATTTGCTGCTGGTGGCGTTTGTGGTGCTGGGCATAGCCATCCTCAAACGCTTCCTGCAGGTGCTCCCGTATATGGCCGACAGTTACCTCCGCGTCCGCGGCAGCGCCGCCCTGGAGGGCAGCATCCGCGTAAGCCAAGACCGCAACCTGGTAGCCCTGGTGCTCACCATTCCGGCCGTGATGCTGGTGTACCGTTACAAGCTGTACTTCCCGGATTTGTTCCTGGAGCTGGATCCCAACTTCCAGGTAGCCGGAGTTTTCCTGGCTTTGCTGTCTTACTGTCTGTTGAGGCATTTTCTCTATCTCTGGATCAGACCGCGCCGCCGTTTCGAGACTTTCCGGCAGGCACATCGCGTGGGATATACGTACTTTATTTTCCTGATGATGGTGCTGCTCATCACGGTGGGGCTTCTGGCACTCATCGGCCTGGATGACAGCATTGTGCGGCTGGTTTTGTACGGAGAAATAGCCTTTGTATACCTTCTCTTCTTGTTCCGCTGCGCACAAATTTTATCATTATCTTGCAATCATTTGCGAACTTTTTTGTACCTTTGCGCGCTTGAAATTTTACCTGCGGCCCTGTTGGTAGTTTCGGCAGTAGTATTGTAGAGAAGAAAGGTTTACAAAATGAGCATCAAGAAAATCTTGGTTTCCCAGAACGCACCCCGCGTTCTAACTCAATATGAGTCTGTTACGGAGAAATTCGGCGCAACCTTCGATTTCCGCCCCTTTTTCAAAATCGAACCTCTGACCTCCCGGGAATTCCGTGCCCAGCGAATCAATGTGCTGGATTATACGGCTATCATCTTCTCCTCCCGCCACGTCATTGACGCCTTCTTCTCTTTGGCCGAAGAGCTCAGGGCCAAGATTCCCGAGACCATGAAGTACTTCTGCACCACCGAGGCTGTGGCCATGTACCTGCAGAAGCATATCGTATACCGTAAGCGCAAGATCTTCTACGGCACCGGT
>Ga0265299_10001432_pt1 | contig 27162 bp, 22 predicted proteins | sample AusTroGonzalo_MG_4_FD_193485 | JGI IMG/M metagenome (GOLD analysis project Ga0265299, IMG submission 193485) | Bovine rumen microbial communities from tropical cattle in Woodstock, Queensland, Australia - Gonzalo_02 | ecosystem: Host-associated > Mammals > Digestive system > Stomach > Rumen ... | reverse complement strand
TCAAGTACAGTTCCCTTGGAGCTGATCTTCAGATACGGCAGTCTAGAACTTTCCATCTTGTATTCTTTCTTTGTGCTGTTCCACTTCCACTGGACATCAGCCGAAAGAGAATCAATTGAGAAAGTGTACTTTCCCAATGTTGCCGAGGTTGAGGCTTCCAATGTCCACTTCTCTGTTGTGGAACTGGAATATGATTTTGCAAAAGTCTGAGTTGAACCGAACACTGAGTCCATTCCGAATACAGTATTCCTGCTGTAGAAGTCAGAACGTACATAGGGATCACTGCTGAACGGAACAGATATCTTCACACTGGTCTTATTCTTGGAATAGGAAGCCGATAAATCAAATGCATAACGGAGTTCAGATTTATAGGCAAATACTGACTGAGCTTTTACCTTCAGTGTCTTTTCAAACAGGTTATTCTCGGTAATAAAACCAGCAGATGCTCCGTAATACTCGAATACATCGGCAGTTATTGCGAAATAACTGCCAGTTTTCTTTGCCCATGTTTCCAACTCAGAACGGGTTTCCCTTTCCTTAAGCTCCGTATACAGGATGCCGTTTTTTACGGTCTCTCCGCTCTGACTGCTTCTCAGGAAGCTGAAAACAGATGTGGGCAGAACCTCGTCATTTTCTTCCGACGATGAACTTGAAGAGGCTTCACCTGTAGGCAGAGAACCGTAAAGCTCTGTTGTTGTGTTGAGGAACATACCCTTGGAACTGGAAAGGCCTATTGCAGGATTGAAGACAAGTTTTGTGCCGGTGTAGAAGAAGAATGGAACCCAGAAAACTGGAACACGGCCAATCTTAATGGTTGCATTCTCAAAGATCATGTCCGACTCAAGAAGTGCAATCCTCTTTGCGCTTATGGACCAGTAAGGGTCATCCCTCTTTGTTGATATAACACCGTCTGTGAAAAAAACAACATTTTCAGACCCTTCGTAGTTTATCTTCCGTCCGGATGAGTAGAAATGAACGGAATCCCCGTCAGAACTCTTTCGGTCAGAAGCACCCTGGCCGTAGTAGACAACAATATCAAGAGTATCCCAGTTAAGGACAAGGGAGTCTCCTTTGAACGTGTTGTCCTCACCTTCCTTCAATTCAACCGATCCTGCTGCTTCAAGAATTTTGTCATCAAGAAATACAACAACAGTATCAGCGCTCAGAGAACGTTTTGTATCGTCTGAAGTAAATTCAAGAACAACCTCTCCTGTCAGAGTAACCACATCTGAATCAACTGTCATTGATTCGGCATTTGAAACACGAATTGAGTATGAGTCAGCAAACAATGCTGTGGGTATGAGAAACAGTATAATCAGTAATGCGGTTAATCTAACTTTCATCTGCCGTTCAGAATCTGATTAAGATAATATCCTGTATAAGATTCTTTGCAAAGTGAAACATCCTCGGGAGTTCCCTGGCAGACAATGTTTCCGCCTCCGTCTCCCCCCTCAGGACCAAGGTCGATTATCCAGTCTGCCTGTTTGATTACATCAAGGTTGTGTTCTATCAGAACAACTGTGTTTCCGTGGTCAACCAACAGGTTCACAACCTCCATCAGTTTCTTTACATCGGCAAAATGGAGACCTGTTGTAGGTTCATCAAGAACATACAGGGTATTTCCTGTTCCGATTTTGCTCAGTTCAAGTGCAAGTTTGATGCGCTGTGCCTCTCCTCCTGACAGGGTTATTGCGCTCTGTCCAAGATGGATATAGCCAAGTCCCACATCAACCAGAGTTCCCAGCTTTCGCTTGAGGACTGGTATGGATTCAAAGAAGTCGTAGGCTTCTGAAACAGTCATATCAAGAACATCGCTGATGCTCTTACCCTTGTACTTTACGGAAAGAGTCTCCTGATTGAAGCGCTTTCCGTGACATACATCACAGGTAACATATACGTCCGGGAGGAAGTTCATCTCTATCTTGATTGTTCCGTCTCCATGACAGTGCTCACATCTGCCGCCTGCCACGTTGAAGGAGAATCTTCCAGGTTTATAACCGCGTGCCTTGCTTTCAGGAAGACTTGCAAACAGATCCCTTATCTGCCCGAACAGTTCAACGTAGGTTGCAGGGTTGGATCTGGGGGTCTTTCCTATCGGACTCTGGTCAATGTGAATAAGTTTATCAAGATACTGCGCACCTGTTATCTCAAGGTATCCGTCATGCTTTTCAGGATTCCTGTTCAGAATATCTTTCAGTGCAGGTGTAAGTATCTGGTTCAGAAGCGTACTCTTTCCGCTGCCTGAAACACCGGTGAGAACAATCAGCTTTCCAAGCGGGAAATCAAAATCGACATTGTGTATGTTGTTCTTTCTTGCTCCGATTACCTTCAGATGCTTACCATTGCCCGTTCTCCTGAGAAGAGGAACAGGAATTGTAATCTTTCCTGAAAGGAAACGGCCTGTGACACTGTTTTCGTTTTTCTCAATCTCTTCAGGCCTTCCCTGGGCAATTACCTGCCCTCCGTGCTCTCCTGCACCGGGTCCCATATCAACAACGTAGTCTGCACTGCGGATTGTAGCTTCATCATGCTCAACAACAAGAACTGTATTTCCTATATCCCTCAGGTTTTTCAGAGTATCTATCAGTTTCTGGTTGTCCCTCTGATGAAGACCTATTGAAGGCTCATCAAGAACATAGAGAACTCCGCTCAAAGCAGATCCTATCTGGGTTGCCAGTCTGATTCTCTGTGCCTCTCCTCCTGACAGGGTTGAAGCATTTCTGTTCAAAGTAAGATATCCAAGTCCTACATTCATCATGAATTTCAGTCTGGATCTGATTTCCTTCATAATCTGGGCTGAAATCTTTGCCTCTGACTCTGTCTGTTTCAGTGAAAGGAAGAAATCATAGCTGTCCTTGACACTGAGAGATGAAACCTGGTTTATGTTCTTTCCACCGATGTAAACAGAAAGTGCTTCCGGTTTGAGTCTCTCGCCCTTACAGACATCACACTGAACATCGGACTGGAACTGATGAATCCATACCTTCATTGCAGGGCTTTCCGTCTGTATCCACCTGCGTTTCAGGTCATTTACAACTCCATGCCACTTTCTGTTCATGGAGAAGGAACCCATCTTGTCTTCATAATCCATCACAAACTTCTTGTCTGATCCGTAAAGAATCTTATCAAGTTGATCCTGTGTAAGTTGGGCAAAAGGAGTATCAAGTGTGAAACCTGCAGATTTTGCAAAAGCCTCAAAACCGGCTCTTGTCCATCCTGCATTAGGATTTAAAGATGCAATTGCACCCTGATTGAAACTCTTGTTCATATCAGGAATTATCTTGCGTACATCATATACTGTCTTGAATCCGAGCCCCTTGCATTCCGGGCATGCTCCAAACGGATTATTGAATGAAAACAGTCTTGGCTGGATATCTCCGATTGATATTCCGCAGTGCGGGCAGCTGTTGTTCTCAGAGTATATTCTCTCGGTTTCCAAACCATCCTGACCCATGAATATAATCTGAACAAGGCCGTCACTCATGTCTGTAGCCTTTTCAACGGAATCAGCAAGCCTGAGATGGTCCTTTCTGGAAAGAATAAGACGGTCTATAACAATGCTGATATTGTGTTTTACCTGCTTATCAAGCTCAATCTTCTCCTCGAGAAGGCGCATAGTACCATCAACCTTTACTCTCTGGTATCCAGCTTTGACGGCATCTTCAAAAATCTTCTTATACTCACCTTTTCTTCCCAGGACTACAGGAGAAAGAATCATTATCCTTGAACCTTCGCCTGAATGGGAGAAAATTGCATCGATAATCTGGTCAACAGACATCCTGTCTATCTTTCTGCCACACTTGGGGCAGTGAACCTCTCCGGTTCTTGCCCAGAGCAGACGATAGTAGTCATATATTTCAGTAACAGTACCTACGGTAGATCTGGGGTTGTGACCCGATGTCTTCTGTTCAATTGCAATTGAAGGGCTTAAACCCTCTATCATCTCTACATCCGGCTTATCCATTCTTCCCAGGAAGAGCCTTGCGTATGAAGACAGAGACTCAACATACCTTCTCTGACCCTCTGCAAAGACGGTATCAAAGGCAAGAGAGGATTTACCACTACCGGAAAGACCACTTATTACAATAAGCTTATTCTTTTCCAATTCAAGGTTTACATTCTTAAGATTATGCTCACAGGCACCGCGGATTATCAGTTTATCATTCATAGGGTATCAATAAGTTCAAACAAACGGTCTTCAGCTTCCTCATAGCTTACTTCACAGAAAATCTCACCCTTTTTATAAAGGAAAACCTTTCTGCCGATTCCTGTAATTGCAATATCCGCACCCTTGGCTTCTCCGGGACCGTTTACCTGGCAACCCATAATGGCAACACAGATATCTTTTTTACATGCAAGAAGCCTGTTCTGAACCTGGGCAAGGAAACTCTGACTGTCAAAGCTCTTTCTTCCGCACATGGGGCATGAAACAATTCTTACACCGCCCTTTCTCAGCCCCAGAGTCCTAAGCAGTTCCACCCCTGCTGTTACCTCATCTTCAATACAGCCCGTGATTGAGTATCTGAGTGTAGCTCCTATTCCCTCTTCAAGCAGTCTTCCCAATGTCCATGTTGTTCTTACACAGGAAGTGACTGTTCCTCCGGCCTCTGTAACACCTATATGGAGAGGATAATCACTTTGAGAAGCAAAATGGCGGTATGCCTCATAGGTAAGCTCAGGATCCGAAGCTTTCAGAGATACAACTGTATTGAAGAAACCAAGATTCTCAAACCATGAAATGTACTCAAGAGCAGTATCAGTCATAAGCTTTGGAACAGAAAGCTTCTTTGTGTTCTCAGGAAGAGAACCACTGTTAAGACCTATTCTGATTGCTAGGCCGTTGTCCTTTGCAGCTCTGACAACTTCTTCTGTTTTCCATCTGTCACCGATATTGCCCGGGTTGATTCTGAGTCCTGCTACACCACATTTAATGGCATCAAGTGCATTTCTGTAATCAAAATGGATATCAGCAACAACGGGCATGGAGCATTCTCTCACTGCCCTTTCAAGCTGGTCATGTTCCCTGATATCAGGATAAGAGATGCGCATTACATCACATCCCATTGCCTTCAGGACATCCATTCTTGAAGCAAAATTTGTTTCAAGGCGTGACAAGGGAACATCATACATTGTCTGAACTGAAACGGGAGCATCTCCACCTATGCGGAGGCTTCCAAGAACAACTTGTTTTGTCATACCTGGATGATATCAGAAACTGCCTGTAAATGGAATACCTGTACTAAACAACTGACAAGTTTAAAAAAGGACAAAAAAAGCCTGAAACCCTGACAGGGCTTCAGGCAAAATGGACAAAATAGATTATCTCTGGCCTTTGTCGTAAGGAATACCTTCGGCCTTGGGGGCCTTGGAATTCTTTGAAGTAAGAGCCAGAACAACCAGTGAAATGATATAGGGCAACATGTTGTAGAATGTGCTGGGCAGGTTGAGGTTCTTCAGGAACTGGAAACCGGAATAGACGTTTCCAAGAGCACGACAGAAACCAAACAAGAGACCTGCAAGTGCTATTCTCTGAGGTTTCCACTGTCCGAAGATCATAACGGCCAAAGCCAGGAAGCCAAAACCTGTTACACCGTTTTCAAATCTCCATTCAGAAACACCGGCCATGATGTAGAAAACACCACCGAGTCCTGCAAGGAAACCAGAGATAAGAACTCCTGACCAACGCATCTTGTGTACGTTAATACCAACAGAATCAGCAGCCTGGGGATGCTCACCACAAGCCATAAGTCTGAGACCGAATTTCGTCTTGTAAAGGATAAACCATGCACAAACAAGGATTATGACTGTTACAAGAATGAACCAGTTGAACTCAAATGAACCAAGTTTGACAATAAACTTCTTCTTCGGCTCAATGTACTGAACGGCAGAACTGAAGTTATTCGGGTCTGCAGCAGTATTCATAGCCTTGACGATAACTGTTGCTGCAGCCGTTCCGAGCATGTTGAGTGCAGTACCAACTATTGTCTGGTCAGCTTTGAAGTTGATTGCAGCAACTGCAAGCAGAGATGAGTAAAGGACACCTACAATACCTGCAGATAGTATTACAAGAAGGATCATGAACAGACCGGGCATATTTATGGGAAGGAACTTCATTGCAAGAGCACCGCCCAAAGCACCCATGACCATGATACCTTCAAGACCAAGGTTAATGACACCAGAGTGTTCTGAGAAACAGCCTCCAAGGGCAACCAAGATAAGAACAGAGGCAAATATAAGTGTGTATTGAATAAGCAGAAGCATTATTTGTTACCTCCTTCGTCGTTGATGTTGAATTCCTTTACATGATGCTTTTCTTCGTACCTCTTGATGAATTTGTTCAGCGTAATCTTGATGAAGAGAACAAATCCGCAGAAGTAGATTATCAGAGCACTTATAAGGTCAGATGTCTGTGAACTGAACTTGGACAGGTCTACGTTTGATCCTCCATCTGTGATGTGCTGGATGAAGTACGATGAGAACAGAGTTCCTATCGGGTTCAAACCTCCAAGGAACGTAGCTGCAATTCCGTTGAATCCCATGGCAGGAACAGAAGTTGTTGTAACTTCATACTGTGCATATCCTGTAAGATAGAACAAAGCAGCTCCAAGACCTGCAATCATTCCTGAAATTACCAGTGACAGGATGATGTTTCTGTTTTCAGCCATTCCGCAGTATTTGGCAGCGTTTTTGTTGAAACCGGTTGCTTTCAGTTCATAACCGAACATTGTCTTGTCCATAATGATGTTGATAGCAATGGCCACAATAATTGCCAAAGGAATTGCAATAGTAACGTACTGGTTGTTACTGAAAAGCTTTCCAAGTCCAAGACCGGGCAGTATTGCCTGAGGAGCAACATCCTTAAGCTTCATAGTATAAGGAGATGCACTATCTTTTACTGAAGAAAGAATTGTGTTGGTTAAATAGAGTGTTATCCAGTTAAGCATAATACCCGAAATAACCTCGTTAACGTTCAAATAAGCCTTGAGTACACCGACAATAGAAGCAAGTAAAGCACCTGCAAGCATTGCCAGAATCATGCAGGGTAACCAGCCCCAGTGCCACTTGAGTGCTGCAAAAAGAGCAGCACAGATACCTGCGCAGTACTGACCGGGTGTTCCGATATTGAACAGACCAACCTTGTAGGAGAATAGAACAGCCAGAGCACACATGATGAGGGGTACTGTCTTTACAAGAGTATTACCAAGGTACCTCAGTCTGAGGTTTGAACTTGAATACTTGAAGAAGTTTCTCATTATTTGGAATATGGCATTGGCCGCTCCGCTCGCATTGATGAACAGCAGAACAATAAATGCAACAAGCAGTCCTGCGATGATACAGAAGATGGATGAAATAAGCGCCTGAACGCCAGGTGACTTCAATTTGCTGCTTTTCATGCCTTCACCTCCATTCTCTTTGCTCCGGCCATGTAGAGACCAAGCTCTTCCTGAGTTGTCTTCTTGGGATCAAACTCACCTACTATCTCGCCTTCGTACATAACAAGAATTCTGTCAGGAACATCCATAACTTCATCAAGTTCAAGAGAAACAAGAAGAACAGCCTTTCCTGCATCACGTCTTGCAATCAGATTCTTATGTACACCTTCGATAGCACCTACGTCCAGACCTCTTGTCGGCTGTACAGCAACAAGAAGTTCAGGATCCTTGTCTATTTCACGTGCAACAATTGCCTTCTGCTGGTTTCCACCAGACATTGATCTTGCCGGAGTCTCGGAACCCTGACCGCTTCTGATATCGTACTCCTTGATAAGTTTGTCGGAATACTTTCTTATGTTGTCTTTTCTGAGGAAACCACCTTTGGATGTAAACTCAGGTGAGAAGTAAGTTTCAAGAACCAGGTTGTTCTCAAGACTGTAATCCAAAACAAGACCATGCTTATGTCTATCCTCAGGAATATGGCTCATACCGGAAGTTGTTCTCTGTCTGATAGAAGCGTTGGAAATATCCTTTCCTTTAAGAAGAACCTTTCCTTCTACAAGAGGTTCAAGACCAGTAAGACCATATACGAATTCAGTCTGACCGTTTCCGTCAATACCTGCAAGACAGACAATCTCTCCTCTTCTAACCTTCAGGCTTACATTCTTTACAGCATTGTTCTTGTGAGCCTTTGAGGCAACAGACATATTGTCTATCTCAAGAACCACATCACCAAGTTTCTGAGGTTTCTTCTCAATGTGGAAGTTGACGTTTCTTCCTACCATCATAGCTGAAAGAGCCTGCGGTGTTGTGTCTTTTGTCTCAACTGTTCCGATGTATTTACCCTTTCTGAGTACTGAACAACGGTCAGCAACAGCCATAATCTCTGCAAGTTTATGAGAAATAAACAGAATTGACTTACCCTCAGCCTTGAGGTTTCTCATTATCTGCATCAGTTCATCGATTTCCTGCGGAGTAAGAACAGCAGTGGGTTCGTCGAAAATGAGGATTTCATTGTTACGGTAAAGCATCTTGAGTATTTCGGTTCTCTGCTGCATACCTACGGTAATGTCCTCAATCTTTGCATCCGGGTCAACCAGAAGGCCGTACTTCTTGGAAAGTTCGATAACCCTCTTTCTTGCCTCCTCTTTCTGAAGAACACCATGCTTGTTCGGTTCAACACCGAGAATGATGTTATCTAGGACAGTAAAGCATTCGACCAGTTTGAAGTGCTGATGCACCATACCAATTCCAAGGTCATTGGCATCATTCGGGTCATTGATCTTCACTTCCCTTCCGTCTTTCTTGATTACGCCTTCTTCCGGCTGATAAAGACCGAAAAGAACGCTCATCAGCGTAGATTTTCCTGCTCCGTTTTCTCCTAACAGGGCATGAATCTCTCCACGTTTGAGCTGAAGTGTAATATTGTCGTTTGCAATGATGCCCGGAAACTTTTTAGTTATATTGAGCATCTCAATGGCATACGGAGTATCCACTTTAATGAGCCCTCCCATTACATAGTTTCGTAAATTATATTACACGCTCGTCCGTATTTAAATAAAAAAAGACAGGAAAGATTACTCTTCCCTGTCTTATATTCCGCAGAACGGAAATTATTTGATGTTACCGAAGTCAAGAACTGTGAAGTTCTTTGCCATCTTAACGGGTGCTACATCAATAGCATTGTCAACTTTGATCTTTCCATTGAGGAGATCTGCAACAAGAGCCTTGTAGTCAGCAAGTGAGAATGTTGCGTTGAACTGTGTGCCTGCACCAGTAGGAATACCAACGTTGTTCAGAGCAGGATCTGTTGAAACAAGACCGAGTGTAGAAACCTTACCAGAAAGTGATGCCCAGTTGTCTTCCTCGATGATTGTCTTAAGAGCAGCCTGTGTAGAAGCTCTGAGACCCTTCATTGCTGATGTGATTGTGATTCCCTTTCCATAGAGACCGTCAATGATCGGAGCCTGGTCTACGTCAACACCGATAACCTTGGCATTAACCTTGACTGCAGCTTCACCTGCTGATGTGTAGATACCGCCGCCGCAAGCAAATACGACCTGTGTACCTGATCTGTACCATGTATCCATAACAGCTGTGATATCAGCATCGCCGAAGAACTGTCCACCATAGACATACTTAAGTTCAATCTTGGCACCAGTTTCTTTTGCTGCATAGTCAGCACCCTGGACAAAACCGTAACCGTAGCGAACTACTGCAGGAACTGCCATACCACCGAGGTAACCGAGCTTTGTATAACCCATCTTGACTGCTGCATATCCGGCCATGAAGCCAGCAAGCTCTTCCTGATAAACCATGCAGTAAACGTTTGCAGGAGCCTTGCCACCGAGGTCACCCTCTGATACGTCAGGAGCAATAAACTTTACATCAGGATACTGGGGAGCAACTTCAGAAATTGCAGCACCGAAGAGGTATCCGGGCATTACGATGATGTTGTAGCCTTCGTCAATTGCTGACTCGATTGATGCAACACGGTCAGAATCGCTGTCGCCTGCGGGTTTCTTGTATGTGAATGCAAGACCGTGAGCCTCTGCATAATCCTTACATGCTTCATAAGTTGTCTGGTTGAATGACTGGTCAGTAATATCACCAGAGTCTGTTACCATAGCAATCTTGTAGACAGCTGCAGACTTCTGTTCAGAACCACCCTGTGCAAAAGCTGTGAAAGCAACTGCAAGAACTACGAAAAGTACTAAAGCTTTCTTCATACTTTTATATCCTCCATTTTTATGCGCAAAGCGCACTTTTTTTTATTAATTTTAAATGCAAAATCCGTGTTTTGCAATTTTTTCTTTTACTGAAGGAGAAGAAGACAGAAAACGAGGGTGAACAGAGCAACTGTTTCAACGATACCAATAACGATGAAGTAGTTTGCAGTTCCCTTTCCTGTTTCTCCAAGTGCATCTGCTGAAGATGCAGCTACCTTTCCCTGATAAAGTGCAGACATACCGATTGCAAGTCCACCGAGAAGACCTACAAAGAGGTAAAGGAGCTGTCTGGTGGAATCTCCATCATAAGCGCTGCGGATGAAGTTCATCAGCAGGAAGCCGTAAATTGTCTGTGTAAGGGGTGCTCCGGAGAAAGCAACCATGATGAACGGTGCCGGTTTTCCATTGGCATAACACTTCTTCCATGCGCCTACAGAGGAAAGAGCAGCAGCTCCTGCTCCGAAACATGAACCAAGTGCTGACAGACCGAGAGCACAAGCCATACCGATAAATGCAATACTCATAAATCAATTCTCCTTATGATTTCCTGAAAGGATCATATGCCGTACCGGACCACTCCATTCCGAGCTGCCCGGAAAATTCCAGTAAGTTAAGTCTCACACCGTGGACTATAACACTCAAAAGACCCATGACAAGGTTAAGAACGTGCCCAAGAACAAAGACAAGTATTCCGAACACCCTCATGACTCCTGTCATTCCCAAAGCCATATTGTTGAAACTCTGTGCAATGGCAAGTGAGGCAAGGCCTACTGCAAACAGTCTTATATAACTCATTATGTTTCCGAATGCGCTGATGGTATTCAGGAAGTTTGTAAACGAGTTTGCAAGACTGGCCTTGAGTCCCTTGGAGAAGCTGAGGCCGGGGGCCATTCCTCCGAAGAGACAGACAAGAACGAAGCCTGCCAGAATCACAATTGCGCAGGTCAACAGGTTGCTCTGCTCGTTGATTACAAGCAGAAGGACCACATAATAAAGTGAGTTGATGGCCATAAGCCAGCCTATATCGGCAACCATTGAAAGATCCTTGTTGCCTATCTTGCGTCTGATGTTCATTATACATGCAAGAGAAAGCTGGACTGTTCCGATTATGAAGCAGAACTTCATCATCACGTTCTGCTGCTGTACGGAAGTATAGCCGAAATACTCGGGATAGTTTGCAAAGGTGGGAATAACCAGTTTCCTGAGGAACGGAATCTCCATTGCTGCCTCAAGACCAAACCAGGTTCCTGTCAATGCTCCCCATATAATTGTTGCTATGGAAACAACATATACAAGCAGGACAAGGTTGTTCACCTTCTTCTGCTTAATATGAAGAAGAACGGCAACTGCAAGGAAACAGGCGCCGTATCCGGCATCCCCTATTATCATTGCAAAGAACAATGAGAAGAAGCAGAGGAACCAGAACGAAATATCATATTCCCTGTATCCGGGCACAGTTCCGAGGATACCGAAGACAGGCTCCATAAGAGCAGAAACCTTGGAGTACTTCACCTTTGTCGGAACGTACTCATCGTCATCGGCAATATCATCTATCGTATAAGCCCAGGAATTCTTCTTTGCAGCCTCTATGAAGAGTTTGCTTTCAGTTTCAGGAATATAGCCTGAGAGCCAGACAAGATCTTCGTCACAGTCAGATGTTCTTTCAACACTTGAGAACTCGATCTCGTTCTGACATCTCTTCAGCTCTGCCCTGTATGTGGCAAGCTCCTTTGAAGCAGCCTCAAGAACCTTGTCAGCCTTCTCAATTTCAGATCTGCACTGGTCAAGTTCTTCCTGAAGTTCAGAAATACCCTTCTCCGGGATAACAAACTCTGTAGCAGGGAAAGACCTTGGAAGTTTCTCTCCTGCAACGACAATCGTTTCCATCTTCTCCACGGGAGAAAGACGTACAAATGTGACGTTTTTATCTTCGGCAAGAAGTGAGAGTTCCTTCTTTCCAAGTCTGTAGAAGCTCAGAGGAATACCATGTTCTTCCAGATACCTGATCTCTTTGGGATAGAAATTACCCCAGGCCTTGAGTCTCTCAAGCTGCATGGAAACCTTTACGCTCTGATCAGAGTAGGTCTTCTTGCTTTCAATTGCCTTGACCACCTTATCATTCATCTCAGTGAACTCTGTGTTGGTCTTCACAGGAGCTGAATCAGATGCTCCCGGAATCTCACAAAGTGTTGTATATACAGAAGATAAGTTGGTAAAACGAAGTGAAACCTCCGGATCAGCATGCTTTTTCTGCTTGATATGGACCACGCCAAGGTCACGCAGACTGTTAAGCATCTGTTTCTTCTGTGAGACAGTGGAGACAATTGTAATGGCTTTCATTTTCTCAATCATGCGCCTGCCCCCTGAAGTTTCTTTTTGGCAATTTTTCCACGGACGACTGCAGATGTCTGCTGGTCGCCCAAATAGATGCCTATTACCCTTATGTTCTCTTTTGCCTGTGGAATCTTCACCTTTTCAAAAAGGTTGACCCTCTGGCTAGTTGTCTGGAGTTCCTTCTGAAGGAGGTCTGCACGTTTCTGAAGAACCTTTACAAGGGCATCAAGCCTTGCAATTTCCCTGAGTTTGACAATTGCAGTATCAACCCAGAGAGGATAGTCTTCAACTTCGTACTCAATATCCTCAAAAGTCAGATTCTCAAAGACAGGAATCTGAACTCCGGCAATGTTTTCATCTCTTGACTCAACCGATTTGGGAACTACAAGGGTTTCAATCTTCTTGGAATCTTCAAACAGAGTGTTCTCAGCAAACACAGCCACCCAGTCATCAAGATTGCCTATCATACGCTGGCGCTCTTTGCTCTTCTCTTCAAGTTCTGCAAAGATCTGACGTATGACCAACTGCAGCTGCTGTTTCTTCAGCTGCAGCGTAGGCAGGTATCTTTCAAACTGCTTGAGCTGGTCTTTCTGAGTCTTCAGTTCGTTCTTCGTCAGTTTGACAGCCATCAGTTCTCCTTCTTCGGCCAGTACTCTTTAATGAGATCAGTTCTGAGTCCTGTCTCATTCGGTTCAAAACAATAAGCAAGAATTTCCCAACCCAGATCGAGGGCATCTTCAAGGGAAATGTTTACAGAAAGATCCATAAGCTTTGTCTCAAAGAGATTTCCATATTTGAGAAGCTTCTCGTCCCAGTCGGACATCATGAATCCCATGGCCTTCTTTTCAAGGGCTTCCTTGTAGGCTGCATAGAGCTTGATCATGCTGTCCATCAGTGACCTGTGGTCATTTCTGGTGCTGCTGTTAACGTTCTGTTTAAGTCTGGACAGTGATCCGAACGGCTCGATATGACCGTTCTTCAGATAGTACTGTCCTTCTGTTATATATCCTGTGTTGTCGGGAACCGGATGTGTGACGTCATCACCGGGCATTGTTGTGACAGCCAGGATGGTCAGTGAACCTGCACCTTCAAAGTCAACGGCCTTCTCGTAACGTGAGGCAAGGCAGCTGTAAAGGTCTCCCGGGTATCCTCTGTTGGAGGGAACCTGTTCCATGGTAATTGCCATTTCCTTCTGGGCATCGGCAAAGTTTGTCATGTCTGTAAGAAGGACAAGAACCTTCTTTCCGTCAAGAGCAAAGCGCTCTGCAACGGCAAGAGACATATCGGGAACAAGTGTACATTCTACAATCGGGTCTGCGGCGGTGTGGATGAACATGATAGTTCTGCTCATTGCACCACTCTTCTCAAGTGTATCCCTGAAAAAGAGATAGTCATCATACTTGAGTCCCATTCCGCCCAGAACGATGATGTCTACCTCGGCCTGCATTGCAATTCTTGCAAGAAGCTGGTTGTAAGGCTCACCCGATACTGAGAAGATGGGCAGTTTCTGGCTTTCAACAAGGGTGTTGAAAACGTCAATCATCGGGATACCGGTTCTGATCAGGTTCTTGGGAACAATACGCTTACTGGGGTTGACGGAAGGTCCGCCGATTTCAATCATGTTGTCTGTAAGCTGAGGTCCGTTGTCACGGGGAACTCCAGAACCTGTGAATACACGTCCGAGAAGATCTTCGGAGTAAGAAACTTCCATCGGTCTTCCGAGGAACTTTACATGGTCGCGTGTGTTGACGCCCATGGCACCTGCAAATACCTGGAGAGATACAAGTTCGCCGTCAAGCTTGATAACGCTGGCGTAACTGTCTCCTACCAGTGCAAGGTCTCCGTTCTTTACTCCGCTGGCCCTGACGGTAACTACGTTTCCGACAATTGATTCAATCTTTGTATAAACTTTTTCCATCATGAACCCCCTCAGACCTTCTTACCTGCCACAAGATCTTTGATCTTCTTTTCCTGAAGCCTGAAGTTATCAGAATCCCATTCGGTGTTGTTCCAGTCCAGGAACTCCTGTCTTACCTGGTTGAAGAAGGCTCTGATTTCCTTCTTGTCCTCAATCTTGAACTCAGTGGTCAGAATTGAATAGAGAACGTCAAATGTATACTTCTGTCTTTCCGGAGAGACCGACTGGTCAATCGGGTCAAACGAGTTCTGCTGGAGATATACAGCATCGAGAAGCTCGCCCTTTTGATAAATAATATAGTCCTGGGAAGATGTTCCCTCCTCACCTACAACCTTCATCATCTGGTTTACTTCGTTGCTTCTGAACAGGATTGCACGGGCCTTGTTTACAAGATCCATGTCTACGATACCTGTGTACTTGCTCCATGACTCAAGAGGATGGATTGCGGGGTACTTTCTGGCATCGGAACGCTCTCTGGAAAGGCCGTGGAAGGCTCCTACAACCTTGAGTGTTGCCTGGGTTACGGGCTCTTCAAAGTTTCCGCCTGCCGGCGATACTGTACCACCAATTGTAACTGATGCAACCTTGCCGTTCCTGAGTTTGACCTTACCGGCTCTTTCGTAGAATGCGGCGATAACTGATTCAAGGTATGCAGGGAAAGCTTCGTCTCCGGGAATTTCCTCAAGACGTCCGCTCATTTCTCTCATTGCCTGGGCCCAACGGCTTGTCGAGTCGGCAAGAAGGAGAACATCAAGTCCCATCTGTCTGTAATACTCTGCAAGTGTTACAGCCGTATAAACGGAAGCTTCACGGGCTGCAACAGGCATTGATGAAGTGTTACAGATGATAACCGTTCTTTCCATGAGAGAACGACCGGTACGCGGGTCTGTGAGTTCGGGGAACTCCTTCAGCACTTCTACAACCTCACCTGCTCTTTCTCCGCAGGCCGCAACAATTACGATGTCAACTTCAGAGTTCTTTGCCTCCATGTGCTGGAGAACTGTCTTTCCTGCTCCGAAGGGTCCGGGGGTACAGAATGTTCCGCCCTTTGCAACAGGAAGGAATGTATCGATACAGCGAACCTTTGTAACAAGCGGTTCATCGGGTCGGAGGCGCTTGTCGTAGCATGTGATTGCCCTCTTTATAGGCCATGAGAATACCATGCTCAGTTCTTTGCTGTTTCCCTTTTCATCTTCAATAACGGCAACTGTGGAGCGCACGTTGTACTTTCCTGCAGCAACAATCTTCTTCACGGTCCACTGTGTGTCCTTAAGACCGAACGGAACCATGATCTTGTGCTCGAAAAGACCCTCGGGAACGCTTCCTACAGCATCACCGGGACGGACTTTATCACCCTCTTTGACACAGGGTGTGAAATCCCAGTCACGGTTGGGTATGGGATCAAGGTAAACTCCTCTCTGGAGGAAGAATCCGCACTTTTCTGCAAGGTCGGGAAGCGGGTTCTGAAGACCGTCGAAAACCTGTGTAAGCAGGCCAGGTCCAAGCTGTACGCTCATCATCTCACCGGTAAATTCCGCAACGTCACCAACCTTGATACCGTTGGTCATCTCGTAGATCTGCATGCTGGCGATATCGCCGTTTACGCGGATAACCTCTCCCTTAAGGGTTGTGTTGCCTACATGGATGAAGCCCACTTCGTTCTTTGTTATGCTGCCTTCAACCCTCACGGAAACCATGTTTCCGTTGACTCCGGTAACATATCCTTTAATTTTATCCATACTGCACTCCGTTAAATGCTCATGATCTTCTGCTGGACATCGCTGAACAAGCGTTCGAATTCAGCGCTTCCCTTTTCTTTTACAAATACGTCACGCCTTTCAAGAAGCTTCAGCTTCACAGCATAGCCGTACAACACGTAGTCATCGAAATAATGCATGGCTACAAGGCTGTCTAGATATGCAAACTGGGCGTCAAGCATAATCTTTTCGGCAGCAAGAGGATTGTCCGCATTCATTACACGGTCAATACAGTCCCTTGTGGCCTGATCTGCTTCTACATCCCTGTTGAAAGGTTTTCCAAGTTTTTCGCGCCTTCTCTTGTTGAGTTCCTTCATCATCTCCTGGTAATACTTTCCCCACTTGGAAAGCAGAGGACCCTTGTCCGAAGAAAGCGTCATCTGACTCAATACAGCATAGACATCAGCTTTGACTGTGTCTCTGCACTGATCAAGAAACGCCTCATATGACATGGGCATTGGAGCGTCTGTACGCAAAGAAGGCAGACTGGAAATCAGATAGTAGTAAGATGCCACTTTCTGTCTCCGTCAGATATTGATATCGCCCATGAAGTGGGCAACGATTGCTGAAAGCTCTTCGTCGGAACAATCAAGGTATCCGGAGCCATCATTCGAGACAAGCCTGAAACCTGCTTCAAGATCCCTGACCGGCTTGAGAACAAGACCCTTCTTGAGGAGGGCTGAAAGCTCAGTCTTCAGTTTGTCTGAGACCTTTGAAACCTCCGCTGTAAGAGCTGAGGCATCCTGGCCTTCAACTGCTGCAGAAATGAGAGATGCAAGAAGCTTCTCATCTGAAACTGCCTTGGAAACTTCTTTTTTCAAAAGCTGTCCATAGGTGTCCTGTACTTCTTTTCTGAGTGAGAGCATTGCGTCACGCTTGGCCTGTTCAGCACTTACGCGGGCACTCTGTCTGAGGACTGAAATTTCCTTTGAAGCATCTTCAACCGTCTTTTCAGCCTGAGCTTTGGCATCGTCAATGATTGCCTTTGCTTCTTCTTTTGCCTTGGTGATGATTTTTTCGGCTTCTGCTTTTGCAGCCTCAACACCCTCTTTTCTGATAGAAGTGACCAGATCCTGAATCTGTAGTTCCATGCATTACCTTCCTTCAGTATTACTATACACTTTCATTTAAAATCTTATCAAGGATTCCGGATAGTTCCTCAATATCACGGGAAGTGGTTGCCCAACTGGTTGCAAATCTAACCGCAGTATGGTTTTCATCTACCTTCTCCCAGAATTCGATTCCGACAAGTCCGGAAAGTTTTTTGTAAAAATTGTTCTCAAGAATCACAAACTGCTGGTTTGTGGGAGAATCAAGAAGGAAACCGAAGCCCCTGCTTTTCAGCAGATTCTTCAGCTCCATAGCCCTCTGAATTGCATTTGATGAAATGTCAAAGTAAAGGTTGTCTGTGAAAAGAACATCAAACTGAATTCCGAGAAGTCTGCCCTTTGCAAGAAGCCCACCCCGCTGTTTCTTCAAACCTGTGAATCTTGCAGGTCTGTTGCCGTGAGTAAAGACAACAGCTTCTCCGCACAGGGCACCCACCTTTGTTCCGCCAATGTAGAACACATCGGTCAGAGCGGCTATGTCAGACAGCCCAAGGTCACACTCAGGACTCATCAGACCATAACCGAGCCTGGCTCCGTCAAGAAAAAGCGGAATTGAGAAGTCGTTGCAGACAGCTCGCAGAGCTTCAAGCTCCTTCTTTGTGTAGAGTGTTCCGTATTCTGTGGGAAAAGAGATATAGACCATTGACGGGAAAACCATATGGTCATGGTTTTCATCTCCGTAAAATGTTTCAAGATAAGTTCTTACTTCTGAAGCATCAAGTTTTCCGCTGTGCTGTTCAAGTTCAATGACCTTGTGGCCTGTTATTTCTATTGCACCGCTTTCATGTGCATTTATATGGCCGGTCTTTGCACTTATCACCCCGTCTGTGGGGCCAAGCATTGAACTGATTACTATCTGGTTTGTCTGTGTTCCGCCAACAAGGAACTCAACCTGGGCATCGGAACAGTTACAGGCCTTCCTTATCTTATCTGCAGCGGATTTACAGTACTGGTCGTTTCCGTATCCCCGCTGTGGAACAAGGTTAGTCTCTTCAAGTTTCTTGAGAATTGAGGGATGACAGCCTGTGTTGTAATCGCAGACAAAATCAGTCATTGGAGTGTCTTCTGTCTGCTTCGATGAGGTTCTTCATTGACTCTACGGCAAGCTTGATGACAACTGAAGTATCATGAAGCTTCGGGTTGTCCAGTCCGAGTTTCTCTCTTTCCTGGTTTCCTACAACAAAGAACATTGAGCCGCATCTTACCTTGAGGAATGAAGCAACTGTAAACATTGCAGCACTTTCCATTTCAGATGCCAGAACGCCAAGGCGCTTCCATGCTTCCCACTTGTTGTTAAGCAGGTATGAAACAGGCATGATATCGGGTTCATGCTGACCGTAGAAAGAATCTTTACACTGGACTATTCCCATATGGTAGCGGTACTTACCGTCTATAGCTGCGTGGCGGCAGGCTGAGACAACGTCAAAGTTTGCAACTGCGGGGAACTCAATCGGAGCATACTCCATACTTGTTCCTTCCATTCTTACTGCGCCTGTGGCGATAACTGCATCTCCACCCATTACGTTGAGGTCGATACCACCGCAGGTTCCCATTCTGAGGAATGTGTCTGCTCCGCATTTTGAAAGCTCTTCCATTGCTATTGAGGCTGAAGGTCCGCCTATACCGGTTGAAGTGACACTTACCTTTTCCCCGAGAAGATATCCCGTATAGGTAAGGAATTCTCTACTGTCGGCAACTTCATGGGCATCATCAAGATGCTGGGCAATAAGCGGTACGCGCTTGGGATCTCCAGGAAGAATAACATACCTTCCAACATCTCCCTTCTTTATGTGAAGATGGTACTGGATTCCTGTTCCATTCATATAGTCAGACATAAGTAAATCCTCCTTAAGCCATTCAATCTCAGAATAAATTATCAGGCAGAAATGTCAAATGAGCAAGCATAAACACCCTGTTTCGCTTTCATCCACTCAATCAATTTAATCAACCTAATCACCCTCACCACCCTCATCTAACTTTTCCACTTTTATAAAACACCTGCCTGTCTTCATTTCTGAACTCTTCAGAACTGAACATTGCAGCAAACCTACGTACATTCTCCTTGTCTTCACCCAACAGCTTGATTCTGTAAAGATCCGAAACTGTTTCAACAGCACTCATACTCTATCAATGAGTGGTAATACCAGGCCGTATCACTGTTGAAAAACTGGTAACGCCTGTAGGTCCTTTGAATAACATGGAAAAACCTGCAGTTGAAATCAATGTTGCCGTTTAAGTTTAATTGACTGATCTTCGATAATCTTTTCAAACCCTGTTAAAAGCATTCTTGCCTCCACCCCATATAATGGTTCGGCAACGGGAAAATCTTTCATCAGTTATGAGTATTATGGTGAGGGTGACGAGATGGATTTAAGTTGGTTAGGTTGTTACAGGGTGAAGACAGTGTCAGAAATATTGGTTTGAGGTGTTTTCCCTAATAGCATCCAACCGGGACTTGTCTGAGGTTTCCTCAACCAGATCGAAGCGGAATACTTCAAGTCCTGTCTCGGTGTAGTCTTTCTGTAATGAAGCACATTCATGCATGCCAAGGTCCAGTTTGAAACGCTGTGAGGCACTCTCCTGGGCAACATCATCTGCCCAGAACAACCAGACTTTGTCTGTCTTGAGATTTCTTATTTCTACTACCCCGCTCTGCTTCACTGCCTCAACCTCACATAAGTCTTGCCCTGTCCGCCGTCATCAGGATGGGCAAAGAAGTAGTCTTCAACCGCCCCGCTGGTCTTAAGGTGATTGTGAATACCTGTTGAAAGAATTCCGTTACCGTAGCCGTGGATAATTGAGAATCCGGGAAGACCGTGAACACAGCAGGCTTCAATCTGGTTGTCTATGGCTTCAAGGCTCTCTTCGAGTCTCATTCCGCGGACATCCAGAGAACTCTTGGGCATTACCGATTTTATAGCAGAAGAATCATAGACAGCCTGAGCCTTTACAGTTCTGGCCTTTGCAGGAGAAAGATCCGACTCCTTGAAGGTAAAGCGCATCTGGCCTACTGCAACCTGATAACGACCGTCCTTCTCCTTTCTTACTATGACACCTTCCCTTTTGTTCGGACCGCAGAGAACATCCATTCCGGGAACGAACTCAACGTTGGAAGGCTCCTCATAGTCTTCAAGTTCCTGCTCTGATATTTCAATATCCTGCTCACGGACACCCCTCTGGCGCTCCAGTTCCATGATGTGGGCCTTGACCTTGAGGTTCTTCTCCCTTGTGATTTCACCTTCTCTCAGTTCTTTTACAAGACCTTCAAGTTCACGCCTTGAATCCCTGATAAAACTGTCAAACTCGGAAAGCTCATCCTTTTTCAAACGGGTTTCAAGCTCTTTAAGCTTCTTTTCATAGGCTTCCAGTTCATGCTGTTTCTCCCTGGAGGCAGCCTCAAGATTGTCTATCTCCTCCAGCTTTCTGCGAGCCTCAAGTTCCTTCTGCTCCAGAGAGCGGATTATGGTGCTTATCTTTACAGCTTCCTTTCCCATGTATCTGCGTGCATTGAAGACAACTGATTTGGGAAGATGCATCCTGAAAGCCGTATCGATTGCATGACTTTCTCCGGGAAGCCCGTTAATAACCCTGAATGTCGGTTCCATGGTTTTCTCATCAAATTCCATGGAGGCATTTACTACCGTATCAGATGAATAGGCGTACTGTTTAAGCACCCCGTGGTGGCTTGTTGCAAGTGTAAGAAGAGCCTTCTTTGTACAGAACTCCAGAATTGACCTTGCAAGGGCTGCACCTTCCTGCGGGTCTGTTCCGCTTCCAAGCTCATCAAAGATGACAAGTGACTGCGCCGTTATGTTTCTCAGTACAGAACCGATGTTCTTCAAATGACCGCTGAACGTTGAAAGACTGTTCTCAATGCTCTGGTCATCACCTATATCGGTAAACACCCTGTCAAACAGGGCCATACTGCTTCCGTCCGAAGCCGGAACATAGCCGCATATCTGGTTAAGCAGGGAAAACAGGCCTACGGTCTTCATCGTTACCGTCTTTCCGCCCGCGTTTGGTCCTGTCAGAACAAGGGCCTTTGTACTGCTCTCTATCCTCATATCAATGGGAACACACCTGTCTCTCAGAAGAGGATGACGTGCGTTGATAAGGTTGCATGTGTAGGCCGGATCAAGAATCACACGGCAGCATTTATACTCAATCGCCCAGCTTGCGAAGGTATAGAGAAAATCGGCCTGGGCAATCTGTGAACAGAGAAGCCTCAGGGCCTCCTCGTTCTCCCTGACCATGGCACTGAGCATGGCAAGAAGGCGGGCAATCTCAAGTTCAATCTCCTGATTGGCAAGGTTGACCGCGTTGTTCATATCTATAAGTTCAAAAGGCTCCATGTAGAGCGTCGAACCTGTCTGTGATGCTCCCTGAACATAACCCTGAACCCTGCTTCTGGACTCAATTCCTACGGGAAGTACAATTCTCCCGTCTCTCATCACAGGTGAGTCGGAGTTCATTATGTCCTGGTTGCTGCGCATGTATCTGCCGGCAAAACGGCTTCTCTCAAGACGTTTCTGGTCTGCCTTCTCCCTCAGGGCCTTTACCGTAGGATAGTTCTGACGCACCTTTCCGGGACTCTCCAGAATCCTGAAGATTTCCTGCTTCAGAAGCATCAGAGAGTCTTCCACGCCTGTCAGAACAGACTGCAGTTCCTCCTTCTGAAGGGATGAGAAAACCTTTGATAGGATATCTGCGCTTTCTATGAATTCGGCAACCGAGTAGATCAGTTCCCCTTCAAGACGGGCGCTGTGGTCTGCCGTGAGTATGTCAAAGAGGACATCAATATCCGGAAACGATGTTGCCCTTATTTCTTTTCCTGCTGCGGTTATTATGGACTCAATTGTCATGCCCACCAGGTCTTTTCTCCGTTCATAGGCATTCAGATCCGTAACAGGTTCGGCACCAAGAACAGCACGCCTTCCCATGGTACTGAGGCTCCGCAGTGAGATGATATTCAGGACTTTGTCCAGTTCAAGGTCCAGAGAACTTCTTCTGAGCATCAGTGTTTACCTGCCTTTCTGTACCACACCGGAAGCCTTTCCTGCATGCTGTCCAGGATTCTCAGATAGCTTTCATATCTGTCCGGGTCAATCTCCCCACTCTCAACCTTCTCATATACACCGCAACCTTCCTCTCCCGCATGCAGGCAGGAATCAAACTGACAGGTGCAGGATGAGAACTCCGGAAAGGCAAGGCTTACAAGATGCGGATCATCATGCGGCACAGATATTTCCCTGAAGCCCGGAGTATCTATGATTTTGAATGAAGGCCCGTCAAGCAGCACGGCATAGTTGGTTGTATGGTTTCCCCTGTTGTACTTCCAGTTGATTTCGCCAACCTTCTGCTTTGTTTCAAGGCTCTTTCCAAGAAGCCTGTTTACAAGTGAGCTTTTTCCCACTCCGCTCTGACCGACAAAGGCAGCTGTATGGCCTTCAAGTATCTTTTTAAGTTCTCCCGTACCCTTACCGGTCTTTGCAGAAACCTCTATGGTTCTGTATCCCAGTTTGCTGTACAGGTCAAAACGTTCCCTGTCGTATCCCTCAAGACCCATATCGCACTTGTTAAGACAGATAAGGACCTCAACATTTCTGCAGCAGGCAATAACCCTGTCTGAGAAACGTGGTCTGAAAGGAGGACTGTCACAGCTGCAGACGCATACAACAAAATCCATGTTTGCAGCTACAGTCTGGTTGCTCTGGCTTTTTGTGTTCCAGCGCTCAAAACTGCTTGTCCTGTCCATGCGCAGCGTTACCATTCCCTCTGAAGTACCGCTCTGTTCAAACTCAACCCTGTCTCCGGCAACTATCGGGTTATACTCCCCCTTCGCCTGTTCAAGGACTTTACCCTTGATACGGCAGCTGTACATACCCCCTGTGGAGTCTTCGCGTACTGAGTAGATATTGTTGATAGATCTGAGTACAGTTCCTTTCATTATGACTAGAGCGCTACTTCAAGCGCATACTCTATCATTTTATTGAAACCTGTCTGTCTTTCAAGTGATGACATGGACTGATTCGTTCCCACAATGTCGGAAATTGTGAACATTGAGAGGGCATCCTTGCCAAGCTTTGCAGCATTTACATACAGGGCGTAGGTTTCCATCTCAGCTGCAAGAACTCCTAGTTTCCTCCACTTATCCATATATTCATCGCTTGTGTAGAAAACTTCACTTGTGAGGATGTTTCCGAACCTGACCTTCTTTTCCGTGTCCTTCTCAAAACACTTTCTCAGGAGTGTCTCTGAAACACAGGGACTGAAGTTTCCCTTAATCTCCAGATGATTTGCATATCCGCTGTCGGTGCTGGCTGAAAGTGCTACAAGAATGTCTCCAAGCTTCAACTTGGAAGAAAGGGCTCCGGCTGAGCCGATTCTGATTATGTTCTGGACATCGTAGTGTTCAAACAACTCATGTGAATAAATACCCATGGAACCGGTTCCCATTCCGCTTGCCATAACAGAAACATCTTTTCCTTTGTATTTTCCGGTGTATGCATATGCACAGCGTACATCATTTACAAGAGTGACATCTGAAAGAAAGCTCTCTGCAACGTATTTTGCACGAAGAGGATCTCCCGGCATAAGAACGGTTTTTGCAATCTGGCCGTTTACGGCTTTGTTATGAACTGTAGGCATACCCTGATTTTAAAACCACACAAACGCATCTTCAAGAAAAATGAAAAAAGAAAGCCCCCTTGCATGTTGACCATGTTTTCCATTTTGTGTAAAGTCCAGTTAAAGCCGAAAACAATCGTGATGGAGGCGCATCTGTCAAGAGTAACCTGGTTGCATCAGGAAAAGCAGTCAGGCAAAAGGGCCAGATGCCGAGGGGCCGGAAAGAACCTGTAATGACCGGTACCCGGGCTGAAGGACAACATCCTTCAGACTGTCGCACAAAGTGCGGAGAGCTGTCATATTTTTGCCGGGGACAAGACGTCCTGCCGGTGGGACTATGGCACAGACATGGTTCCAACCGGCTAATCTTTTAAGGAGACGTCTATGTACGCAACTTTCTGGTCACTTCTTCCCCCGCTGATTGCAATTATCCTTGCACTCGTCACAAAAGAAGTCTATTCAGCTCTGTTCATCGGTATCCTTGCAGGCGGACTCATGTGGTCCGGCTTCGGATTCGAGGGCACAATCACACACGTATTCAACGACGGAATCGTAGCTTCTCTCTCTGATTCCTACAACGTCGGAATACTCGTTTTCCTGGTTGTTCTGGGAGTACTTGTCAGCCTCATGACAAGAACAGGCGGCAGCGCAGCATTCGGCCGCTGGGCATCAAAGCACATCAAGACACGCATCGGTGCACAGCTTGCAACAATGCTCCTCGGTATCCTGATCTTTGTTGATGACTACTTCAACTGCCTTACAGTCGGCAGCGTCATGAAGCCCATCACAGACAAGCACCAGGTTTCAAGGGCAAAACTTGCCTACCTTATCGACGCAACAGCAGCTCCTGTCTGTATTATCGCCCCCATCTCATCATGGGCAGCAGCAGTTTCCGGTTTTGCACAGGACGGAGGTTTCAGCCTCTTCATCAGCGCAATCCCCTACAACTTCTACGCTCTGCTTACTCTGGTAATGATGGTAACCCTCATTGTTCTGAAGTTTGACTTCGGTCCCATGAGAAAGTTCGAGGAAGGAACAGTCTCTTCAGGAGATCCCATGTTCGGTATGAAGAACCTTGCCTCACAGGCAAACGAAGGTGCAAACGAAAAGGGAATTGTTCTTGACCTGGTATTCCCCGTTGTTCTTCTGATTATCAGCTGTGTTGTAGGTATGATTTACACAGGCGGATTCTTCCAGGGTGAGACTCTTATTGATGCATTCTCCAATGCAGATGCATCCGTAGGCCTTATGCTCGGAAGCGCTTTCACACTGGTTATCACAATTGTCTACTATCTGTTCAGAAGAGTTCTTTCCTTCAAGGACATGATGGCCTGCATCCCCGAGGGCTTCAAGTCAATGGTTTCAGCTATCCTGATTCTTACACTTGCATGGACACTCAAGGCTATGACAGACAGCCTCGGAGCAAAAGAGTTCATTGCCGGTATCGTCGAGACATCAGCCGGCGGCTTCCAGTCACTGCTTCCTGCAATCATCTTTGCAATTGCAGTAGGAATGTCATTTGCAACAGGTACAAGCTGGGGTACATTCGGAATCCTTATTCCTATCACAATCTCAGTCTTCCCCGTTGACAGTGCAATCGGAGTCATCTGTGTATCAGCTTGTATGGCAGGTGCCGTCTGCGGTGACCACTGCTCACCAATCTCAGATACAACAATCATGTCATCAGCAGGTGCTGACTGTGACCACGTTGTTCACGTTTCAACACAGCTTCCCTACGCACTGACATGTGCATCTGTAAGCTTTATCACATACGTTATTGCCGGATTCATCCGCAACGCAGCAATTGTTCTTCCCATCGGTATCGTCCTCATGGTCGGAACAGTATTCGGTTTGAAGAAATATCTGGCCAAATAAAAGACCAATCATTTGGTAAACTTGACGGAAGTGCCCTGTATTGCTTAATATAGAGGCACTTCTTTATTTATATAAACAGGAGTTTTTTGTCCGTATATGGATGATGGCAGTCAGCCTCCTCTGGCAGGTTTAGTTTTACTTTTAATTACAGCAGTATTCAGTGCATTGGCAGAAACCGCTCTGGCTTCAGTACAGAAGTCATTGGTCAGAGTCCGTGCAGAAAAAGGTGATTCAAGGGCAGTAAAGACTCTCTTCATACTTGATAACTTTGACAGGGCAGTAACAACCCTTCTCATTCTTACAAACATAGCTCACCTTGGAGCTGCATCCATAGTCACGGTGTACGTAACACAGCGCTGGGGCCTTAATGCAGTTACCATCAGCACAATAATCTCAACAATATTCATCTTCTTTGCCTGTGAGATGCTTCCCAAATCACTTGCCAAGAAGTACAGTCTCAGGCTTTCCCTTGCCTGTGCTCCCCTGCTTGTCCTTTTCATGAAGGTCCTTTCCCCTCTCAGTCTGATACTGACCAAGATAGGTTCGGCTGCATTCAAGGCAGAGGAAGTGGAAGACGTGTCCGTAACAGAAGACGAGCTTCAGGACATAATCGAGGATATGGCACAGGAAGGCAGCATCTCTGAGGAAGAAGGAGACCTTATCTCCTCTGCCCTTGAATTCGGAGATGTAACTGCCGAGCGTATCCTCACCCCGAGAGTTGATGTCCAGGCTGTTGATATTGACGACAGGAATGAAAACATCCTCGAGTTCATAAAGAACCAGAATCACAGCAGGATTCCCGTATACCAGGGAACCATAGACAACATCATAGGCGTCATAAGTATCAGAAACTACATGAAGGCCTATCTGAAAAAGCGCAAGGCTCCCAGCATCAAACCTCTGCTGGACAAGGTCTACTACGCCCACCAGAGCATGGAAATCCACGAGCTCCTCTCTGCAATGTCCAAAAACCGCCTGAACCTCGCAGTCATAACGGACAGCTACGGCGGAACCCTCGGTATCGTTACTGTTGAAGACATTCTTGAAGAACTTGTAGGTGACATCTGGGACGAAAGCGATGTTGTTGAAGAGCCCATAGTCAGTCTTGGAGACAACAGATGGACTGCCGATGCTGATACAGCTCTTAAAGATGTATTTGATGCAATCGAATTCGAAGATCCCGAAGAAGATGAGAACGATGATGACAACGTTCTTCTGGGGCAGTGGTGTTACGAGCACTTCGGAGCAATACCCAAGGCCGGTGAGAGTTTTGACTACCACAACCTTAAGGTCACAGTCGAAAGCATTGAGCATAACAGAATAATCAAGGTTAACCTGGAGGTGAAGAAATGATTACAATCTACCTCCTCGTAGCAGCAA
>Ga0265299_10001429_pt1 | contig 27208 bp, 16 predicted proteins | sample AusTroGonzalo_MG_4_FD_193485 | JGI IMG/M metagenome (GOLD analysis project Ga0265299, IMG submission 193485) | Bovine rumen microbial communities from tropical cattle in Woodstock, Queensland, Australia - Gonzalo_02 | ecosystem: Host-associated > Mammals > Digestive system > Stomach > Rumen ... | reverse complement strand
CTTCGGGTCTTGCGGGCAACCGGTTATGCAAACCGCACAACCTTTACACTTTTCAGTGTCAATGACTAAAGCTCCTTTAAATGCCATAATTCTAATATTTTAGATTGTTATTGTTTTGAATATTTGTTGATTTAATCCAATTTTTTACGAGGGGCAAATATACACTTTTTTCGGTTAGTGTGTTCGGCTGTTGATAAGTTTTGGTTTTAGGTCTGGAGACCTATGAATAAAATGTTTTAGGATAATCAATGTGAATTACTATTGCCAGCATTTTGAACGCCAAAACTCACATAATAATCTTTGGTGTCTAAATTAGGATTTCCTTTAAAAAACGATTTATAGATGGTCACTTGATTCCCTTTGACAATGGCAATGTCATAAATGTTCATGTTTTGTTTTGCAAAATCATATTCATTTGCAGAAAGTATAAATGTGTTGTCAGAAGTAGCCTTTACCTCCAAGTATCTATGTTGGCCATCAACAATGTAAGTAAAATCGTAACCTGCGGAATCATTCCTTTTTGATACCCATTCCCCATATTTGCAAATGCCTTCTTGTTCTTTTTGACGTAAAAAATAATCTACCTTTTTTTCTGCTTCTTCCCCTAATCTAGCATTATCCTTATCGTTTCTGGTTTTATGTGTTCGGGATTTCTCACGAGTACCATCTTTACGATTCTTGTGATATGGTTTGGGAACTACAACCGCTGTCACGAACTCACCTTCTACTTTCATTTTTTCGGTCATGTTTTTTCCTTCCTCATCATCCCTGTTTTTCGTCAGCGAGTCCATATACTCATGAATGCATTCCTCATTTCCTTCAAAATAAAGCCACCATCTTTTTTCTTCCATATCCTTTTCTTCCTGTATGGAGTGAATCAACTGTGGGTACAAATTGGAATGCATTTCTACAATATTTCCGCTCAGACAAACTGCATTTGAGTCTATGCCATTCTGATTGAACAACTCTTTTACTTTATGATTCAAAATAGTCAGATACTCGGCATCTTCTTTAAGTTGATGCTTCCAATCAACATCAAGTTCCAAATTAGAGTATTCATCTTGAAGAGTAAAAAACTCAGACTGTTTATTTTTAACCTGATTATTTAGAATCGTCCAAAGATTATGCACAAAGGCGGCATTGTATTCTATTTTTATTTTTTTGAAACAGGTTCTATGCCATTCAGATAGATTGATGATTCCAAGCAGCTCATTTCGCTGATCGTCAGTCTCCAAAGTGGCCAATGTTTTTTTGAGAAAGCAGATAGAGTTTTCATTATTCCAATTTGAAAAATCCACTTTCTTTATGTAAAGCTCATTAACATCTAGTATTTTGGAATAGAAATGCGGGTCATTGAAATCCAACGATAGATGTTTCAGTTCGCTATATTTTTCCATAAACAATCTTTCTTCAGGCGATATGCCCAACAATTTGAAACACTCTTCGATTTCATCTTTTCGGTTTTCATCAATGTATCTTTTTGTGAAATCAAAATTTTGGAACACATGTATGAAATGCTCATTTTTAGTTTCCAACTTGAATGCCATACCAAGTATTTCTGCAATGGCATTACATAAGGAGGGTGTTTTCATTTCCGCTATGCTGGAAATCTCCCGTACATTCAGGTAATAATCATTTCCTGCGTTGATAAATTCTCTATTGTCTAATTCCATTGATACTCCATCCATTATGGAATATTCACATTGCGACACAAGATGAATGCTGCAATTTTTTATATAAGAGGCGATACTTGTCTTTGAATCAGGCTTATTGGTGTTTTGGATTGCATAAAGGAGAAAATAAGGTTTAAGCTCTCTGAAAAAAGAGTCGAATTCTTTGCTAAAACTACTATTTGTTATACTCTTGATTTCAAATTTTAAATCATCAAAAGATTTCAGGCCAAAGATTTTGGTTATCTTATCCACCCCTTGTCGAGACGGATAATCTAGTCGAAACAGATTCAAATCTCTGATCACTTTTTTAGGCATGCAGGTGTTATCAGAGTAAAACACTTCTGTTGACTGATGATAATCTTTATGACCATCAACGTCACTGGCATAAAGTAGTACATTTTCTAAACCTTCATCTCGATCAGCCAAGCCATCGATAATAAATTTATATAGTTTTCTGATATTCTTTGCTTTAGGTAAACGAGTTGGACAGTTGTTAAGAAACACTCTTATGTCATCTGTTTTTTCGAAACGAAAATCTGTCCGAATCAATTCAATCGCTTTATCTACCGTTTGTGCATTTTGTTTCAAAGCGTCAATATCAACGGTATTATCTAAAATCAAATCACACCCAAACACCTTCCATTTTACACAAGGTAGCGAAGACAACTGGTATTGGATATAATTAAATTGGGTGGTTTTACCTGTCCCTTTTTTATTGTAATAGAAAGAGAGCCTGAGAGGCTCAGTTAATTTTTCAAATACTGTGTTATATGAAGATATAAAAAGTAACAGCTTATGTAGGTTTATCCTTTGAAGCTTTTCTACGATAAAATCGCGTATGACTGAAATCGAAATATCGGCGCTGCCATTTAGTAATTCTTTCCATCTTTGTCCTAATGATGAACCATATACTTTTCGTAGTCCTAAATAAGTGTAATATCCATTTTCGAACAGAGTATCGAATTTTTCCTCTCCCAACAATCGGTTTGCCCCCAATTTTTGCATAAATACTTCATATTGGTCCTCATCAAGCTCGGATAAAAACCCATGTTTTTGCCAATCATCAAGAGATAAAGCATACTGAGTGTCAATTCCTTCAAATATTTGTTTGTTGAGTTCGGTTGGCAATAAGAGTTCATTAGCAGATGTTACTTCCCTATCCTCATTCAATAAATTAATATTCGTAAGCTCGGCATCACTTTTCATCCTGTAGAGGCATTCCAACATTTCACCTATCAATTTCTGCTTGTCTGTTAAGTCCTCCTTCAATTTAGCATTAGCCTGCCGAACAACAACCTCTGTAATATACGTTTTGTCAAAATATCGTACATCAACAAAATCTTTATCCTTCAACAATCCAACCAAGCAGCGGACAGTTGATGTTTCGTGTTGATTTTCTTGTTTGTTTTGTTTGAAATCTGATATTTCTTTTTCGAACTCATTAACCAATTCTCTGCCTAAACTATCATGAATGACATCGAATTTCACCCATTCAGGTAAATCTTTTGTCAAATCTTTGTCACCACTATCCAAAATAAATGCAACATCCTCAATTATATTATTATTGCTATCAAACAAGACAGAAATTTTCTTGTTGTGTTCCTCGAAATAATACCCTCTATAATCTGATATACAATTATATAAATGACGAATCAGGCATACTGCTTTTTCAACATCTCCTTTTAATTGTTTCGAGACATTGGTTATTGCATCAGAATAATCTCTCAACTCTCTTCTACATATTGAAACTTCGGCACCTTTCGGCTGCAACATTTTCAAAAATGTTTCGTCTTTTATGTCAAAATTCCTCCAATAGTTACTAATACCATCATTATAGTAATAATAATTGTTTGCCGTAGTATAATGATTGTCAATCGTCGGATAAATTGCTAGATTCTGTTTTAATTCATCCAGAGTGTTATACAAGGGTGCAAGCCGACCATAATATTTATCTTGTAACATGGGTGTCATCATACGATAAGCAATCCAATCAGAACAGTTTTTTGTTTTATCCAATTGCTTTTGAGCGACATCGCATATCAGTTCTGCCGCTTTTTGTAATATGAAATCATTCACATCAGTTTTATTGACATGGTTTCGAGTGCTGTCAAGTTCAACTGTGGCATGTAAAAGGAAGGGCAAATGTACTTGTTCCTGAGAGGGGAGATAATTATAAAGAGAAGTTGCATCATTTAACAATCCACTTTTGGGAATAGCTATTTTTACAGAATACTTTTTCTTTTCTGATTTATTCTTGTCTTGATATTTTTCGCCCAGCACACCATCTTTGGAATAGATATTCCAATCTTCCTTGTGAATTGTGATACTTTTATTTAAATCTGATTCGGGAAAGCCTTGTATAGTTACATGCTTTATATGTTGGAGAAACAATAAGGTTCGTTCGTCTATTGCTTTTATCAGATTAATGATATCCTCCTTTTTCCCCTTTTTATAGTTTATTTTTAAGGCACATCCATTGGTGTCATTACAACCCTCATACCAACATGTTGTGACGCGTGGAAGTCCAAGGATAGGAATGGGAATGCATTCTGTCGAGAGTTTCCTTTTTTTTCGAATATCATCCAGATCCAAACATTTCAAATCATCTTGGAGGTACTCCCCAAGAACGTCGCGTGAAAAGTCTATTCTCAGACCGGCAGAATAGATAGAAATTCTTTCTGCCCAATTAAGGACAGATCTAAATCCCAACCCTTTATTCCCAATATATGAAGATGTCAACTTGCTACTGTAGTGAGCAATCATGATAGACTTCATGCCTTCCAAATCAAAAGCGATCCCATCATTGAAAAAGATGAGTTCATTATTGTCAGGGTCAAGCTTAAAGGAGATGTTTTCAGCACCAGCATCATCGGCGTTTTGAATTAATTCCAATATTTGACGCCCATTGTAGTCTCCAACAGTCTGTTGCTCATCGTTATAGCGTGAGACAACATCGTCTTCGTTTTTATATGACTCTATCCGAGCCTTGATAAATTTCTTGAGATTACCTTCTGTGAGTTTTGTCATTATATCTTGCTTTACATTTTAACACTACAGCCCACTTAATCTGTTTCATAGAGTTTTCTCAATGCTATTTTATTGTGTTTTCCAAATCGTCAATCGAAGGCAATTCCGATTTTAGGTTTTCCATCAACTTGTTAGTCTGATACTCCGCCACACCAAGCGGTTGTGTCATGCCACGAAGGGCATACTCCACTTTTGTGTTGTTCTTTGAACGGCACAGTAGCAAGCCGATGGTCGGATTGTCTTCCGGCATCTTCACCAAGTCATCAATAGCCGAAATATAGTAGTTTAACTTGCTTAGAAATTCTGGTTTAAAATCTCCAACTTTCAACTCAATGGCTACATAACAGTGCAGGCGGGTGTGATACATCAACAGGTCCACCTTGTTTTCCTCACCTGCGATGTTTAGTGGATATTGTTTTCCAATATAAGAGAACCCCTTGCCAAGTTCTAGCAAAAAGTCTGTCACCTTGCAAGCTAACTGATCTTCCAAATCTTTCTCTTGTTTCACTTTTGTCATATCCACAAAGCCAAAATTGTAAGGGTCTTTGAAGACGGATTTTGCCAAATCGCTGTTTACGGGCGGCAGAGTTGTATCAAAATTGTTGGGAAGGGCAACAGCTTTCTTGTAATACTCGTCTTCAATTTGCATCATCATGATGTCCCGGCTCCATCCTTGAATACTAGCCTCGGTAATATAAAAAGCTCGCATTGCCATATCTTTTACTTTGGAAATCATTGAGATATGGTGATACCACGTGATTTGTGCAAGCGGCACTTGCACAAATTCCCCATCAGCGGTTACAGTGAAATTTGCAAGTCTCGCTTGCAAGATTGGCGACTTTTGTATTTGTGCAAGCGGCACTTGCACAAACGGGAAGTCGGGGTATTCTTCGGCAAACTGCTTCATGTATTTCAAGTTACGGATAGAATAACCGCTGTCGTTCCCATAGTGTTTCTGCAAGTCAATAGAAAGTTGGTTGATGACTTTGGCACCCCATCCTTGTTCTTTCTGCTTGTGGACAATATCATTACCCAACCACCAATAATGCTGAAGTGTGGCTGCATTCAGCTGTATCATGGCTTTCAACCGTTGTCTGTCAATTTCATCATAGAGATGACGCAGCCACTGTTGATATTCTGTGTCGTTTGTTATGGTCAATTCTTTGAGAGCCATATCATTTATTTTGTCTATCATTTGTATTAATTATTGTTTCTTCAATTGCCACCCCAAAAATCCAACATGCAAAAATAACAAAATCATCAAACAGTATGTTGTTTCACTGATTATGATTTTTCTCCTTATCGCCACTTTGCCCTTATTCGTTCTTCCTCAAATACTCCTCCGCGTACTGGTAGAATTTACGCGACATCTCGTGGTTGCCGCGCTTTTCGGCCTCCCTGGCAATGCTGAGGTACGACTCATAGACGCCCTCGCGGGAGAGCATGATGCCTTTGTAGTAGTCGTCGTTGCAGTAGCCGCTGGGCATGTTGTTACAGAAATGTTCCAGCGCGAGGAACACCTCTAACGCCTCCGCCGCGCGGCCGCCCTGCACCAGCATGTTGCCGTGTGTGTAGAGCCGATCGTACAGCACCAGCGTGAAGTCGGAGACCTCCATCTCCTGTTCGTCGGAAAGGGTTGTCTCAGTGTAAACCTTGTGGATGAGGTCAACGCAAGGCTGGTATTGCCCCTGCGCGAGCAGGATTTTGCACTTCAGCAGCATGGCGTCGGGATTGCGGGGATTGTACTGCAGTGCCCGTTCCAGATTGTACATGGCCCTCACAGTGTCGCGGTAGGAGAGCTCCTCCACAGCCCGAAGGTAGAATGTGTGGTCAACCAGCTTTTTGGCCACCGACAGCTGTGTGTTGAGCTGCTGCGCTTTACGAGAGAGCCGCAAGAACTCACATTTCACAGCGTAGAAGTCAGTTTTGGGGCTCCTCGCCAGCGTGAAGTTCAATTGCTTGTCGATTTTGCCCATCTCCTTGAGGATGTCTTGAAGGAAAAGGTAGTGCAACGACACGATTTCGGGATCGTCGTCGCGCAACTCGTCCATCCGCGTCTCCCACCGCTGGAATACTCCCGGCAGCGAGTCGGCCGACACCTGCGCCTTGAGTTCAACGAACGTCGGCAATAACAGGAGGAGAAGGAAAATCCGTAGCTTCATCTTGATAATAGGTGATTTACAATTTGTAGAGACGCAAAATATCACGTCTCTACAACACCTTTATTCAACACGTATCCTTATTTCAAAAATTCCTGGATGGCTTCATCCAGTTCCGATTCTGCCGGGGCACCGACCATCATGCCGGGCTGGGTGTTGGGCTTGAGGAACAGAAGCGTGGGGATGCTGCTGATGTTCAGCGCCTCGCAGATGTCTTGGGCCTTGTCAACGTTCACCTTATAGATGATAAGCTGGCCTTTGTATTTCTCGGCAAGCCGCGCTGCGACAGGGGCAAGTTGGCGGCAGGGGTTGCACCAGTCGGCGTAGAAATCGACAATGCACGGGGTCTTGCCTTTGTAGCGGAGACCTTTCTCCGGATCGATGTCGGTGACCCGGGCGAGGAACTCGTCGGCGGTCAGCATGATGACCTTGCCGGAGAGGTCTTCCTGCATCTGGGCGGTGCCGTCGTTCTGCGCCGGGTTCAGGTGAGCGTAGTCGTTGGCGGCCTCTGTTGTGCTTTCGTCTTGCACCGGCTGCTCGGTTTTGTTTTTCTGTCCGCAGGCGGCGAAGAGGGCCGCGGCGAGGAGGGTGATGAGGATTTGTTTTTTCATAATAATGGTTATTAGTTATCGGTTATTGGTTATTGGTTATTGGTTATTGATTATTGAAGATAGTGGTCTCAAGTTTCAATAACCTATAACCCATAACCAATAACCATTGATTTGAACGTGTTGCCGCGTTCCTCGAAGTTCTTGAACTGATTGTAGCTGGCGGCGGCGGGGGAGAGCAGGGCGATGCCGTTTGCGGGTGTTTTTTCGTAGCAGAAGCGGACGATGGCCTCCCAGTCGTCGGTTTCGATGAACTGTGCCGGCAGGGCGTTCTGTTCGCGACACATTTCCAACATGCGGTGGCCGGCGGGACCGGTGAAGGCGATGTTCGGAATCGGGTTCTCTTTGAGGAAGTCGATTAGCACCTGGTAGTCGATGCCGCGGTCGTGGCCGCCGAGGATGAGGGTGTCCACCCCGCGCAGGGCCTTCACGGCGGCGATGGCCGATTCGGGAATGGTGGAGATGCTGTCGTTGTAGAATTCGATGCCGTGGAACTCGCCTACGAACTCGATGCGGTGCGGCAACCCCTTGAAGGTCAGCAACGCATCCATGATGTCGCCGTGCGTCATGCCGAGCCTGCGGCAGATGGCGATGGCGGCCATGATGTTGAAATAGTTGTGCGTGCCGGGCAAGTTCTTGTAGTCGATGAGGTCGTACTCGTCGATGATCTCGCCGTCATCAAAGAAGCGGACGCGGTGGTTGTGGCAGCGCGCGTGCAGTCCGGGATGAATCTGCGTGCCGAAGATGCAGGTGTCGCTTTCGGGTTTGTTGCCCTTAACCCAGCCGGGGATGTGCTCGTCGTCGCCGTTGTAAACCAAGAAGTTGCCAGCTTGCTGGAAATTGAAGATGTTGGTTTTGGCGTTCTGGTAGTTGTTGAACGAGTTGAAATGGTCGAGGTGCTCCTGGTAGATGTTGAGCAGCACGGCGTAGTCGGGAGAATGGTGCACGAACTCCAGCTGGTGCGCCGATAATTCCGCCACCACGATGGACTCGGGCGTGAGTTGCTCCACGATGTCGAAGAAGGGCGTGCCGATGTTGCCCGCGAGGAAAACATCTTCGCGCTTCTGCTTCAGGATGTGGTAGATGAGCGAGGCCGTCGTGCTCTTGCCTTTTGTGCCGGTGATTCCGACCACCTGTTTGTGGAAATATTCCAGGAAAAGATTTGTCTGCGACGTGATGCGCTCATTCTCAATGTAGTAGTCTATCTTGTTGAAGCTGATGCCCGGACTTTTGAAGATGAGGTCGTATTGGTTGAGGTTACGGTCGTAATCCTTCCCTTTGATGATTTTGAGGTATTTGTCCTCAGCAAAATCGTCCGTGTTTAGGTTTTCGTTGCCGTCGGCAATCACCAGTCGCATCTTCGGGAAATGCCGACGGATGAAACGGTAGGTGGAGATTCCTTCCTTGCCGAAGCCTAATATGATAACTTTTTGATTCTCAATTTTTTCGAGAAGATTCTCTAAGGCCATAGGTCGTTTGGTTTTTCAAACCGCAAAGATACAAAATCAATGCATAATTCACAATGCACAATCACAATTCACGATTCACAAATCACAATTCACAAATCACAATTCACAGCACTGTGATGAATCCCCTAAAAACGAACGGTTTCCCGTTCTGGTCTTGGAGACGGAGCTGATAGACATAGACATCCGAGATGTGAGCTCCCTCGCCGCACCATCTGAAGTGCGGGTCTTCGGTAACAAAAACCTGTTCGCCCCAGCGGTTGTAGATGCTCAAACTGAAATCGCTGATTTTGTGGATAAGCAGTTCGGGTAGGCGGAGGCAGTCATTGAGACCGTCGGCCTTGGACGGGGTGATGGCGTTGGGCAGATAAACGTTGAGGTCGCAGTTGGGTAAATCGACGAAGGCTGTCGCAAAGCAGTCGCCGATGGAGGCCGTCACGGTGTATCTTCCCGAATGCGTTGCTGAGATGAAGGGTGTCTCGTCTCCTGTACTCCACAGATAATCAGGAGCTTCCGAAACGGCGGTGAGCGCCAGCTCGCCGAGGTCGCAGAAGTCGCCCTCGGAAACGGAGATTTCCACCTCCGGCTGTTCCACCACGGTGAGTTGCAGCACCACCATGCTGTCGCACCCGTGCGAGGACTGCAAAAACAGGGTGTCGCAGATGATTCGCCCCACCGAGTCGGTCTCTTCGGCTGGAACCTGGAAACCGAGGCCTTGATAAGGTTCTCCGCTACACACTTCCGCTTGCAATTGGGTGAGGCTGTCTTGTGAAATATCCAACCAAATAGTGTCCGAGAGAAACGGCGGGCAACCTGTTGTGCTACTTCCGGTAACTACGTAGTAACCAGATTGTTCTGGTGATACATCGGGGAGTGTGTCCGAGGTGGTTTCTTGTTGGTCGGGACCGATAATCCGGATATCATCGACATTTTCGGCAGTATAGGAGAAAAAGATGCTGTCGCCTTGACAGTAAAGGGTCGGCATCGCTTGCGTGTTCCAGGAAAGGGTCGCGGAGTTGGCGAAGTCGGAAATATAGACACAGAAAGTGCCGATATTCTCGTTCAAGTTCCTGTCTTCCGCAAATTCGAGAACATGGGTGTAGAACGGCCCCATGCTGTTTTGGGTGTAGAAACAAGGTGATCCTGTTGCCTCTAACCCCGTATATCTGAGTGTTGTGCCTGGAATTTCCTGCCAAACCCAATAAGACGTGTTAATGGGAACAGTCTCATCCGGCACGAATGGACCCCAGCCGTTGCCAGGAATATAGTAGGCCATTTGAAATCCGTTGATGTACGCCTCATCACAGAAAAAGGTAAGCATGGTGTGCCGATGGATATTGAAGTTTATTCCGTTCGGTTGCATGTGATAGTTGATTATTCTCGATCCTTGGCAGGTCAAAGGGGTGAGCATGCGTCCGGCCGGTTCTCCAAAGCCGCCGGTCAGTTGGAACACCAGAACAGGCTTGGTGGCGGATATGTAGGCTGCAGTGTAGTCCACGAACTGATAGGCACGCCGGTCGCCGCGCTGGAGATTGTTGTATTGAGCAGGTGCCCCTGTGTTATGAACGGTCACGTCGGTGTTGTCTTCCAGCACGTATATCAGCACATAGTCGTTTTTTTGGCCGTTGTAGGTGTTCTGGAAGGTGGGAGATGCGGGCATGGCGATGTAGTCAACCCCGGCTTTCTCTTCCGGGATGAGCTGGTCGCAGATGATGTCCACATGTACTCCGTCGTAGGTCACCGCATCGTCCGTGAGATCTACCGCCACGGGCTTGTTGGAGATGATTTCGGTGCCGCCGAGATGCCCTTCCGGGGACTGCGAGGCGGCGGCGAAGCAATAGACCTGCCCGCGGTTCAGCGACACGTTGAACGGGACACCTGCCGTATGCGTGCCGCCATACAAGTCAACCGACGGGGTGACGGTGATGACCGTGTTGTTCTCCGTGGCGATGACCTCCACGCTGTTGCGGGCCTCGGGGTACTGGCTGTGGTTGGGAAACTGCCATTGGGCGGGAATCATGAAGCGGGTTCCGAGCGCGTTGGCCCCTTTCAGCATATAGTCCCCCATATTGCTGTTTTCGATTTTCAATATCATTTGGCTGCCTCCGGAGCCGTGATAGTGGTAGCCGTAGTTTGAAACGGTGTTATATGGACAGATGGAGTCGAGGCCGCTGATACCGTTGTTGTATTCAATATGGGAGAACCAGCTGTTATAGGGAGGAACGCTCCCAAGAGTCCAAGCACCCAATGCCGGCTGCTCGAAAGTGTAGGTTACTTCATCGTAAAAAGTGCTGTGTGTCAGGATTTTGTTGTGATAAGGGTGAATGTCTTGGACTTGAGGCGAGGCAAACCAAAAGACAGTGTCTGCTTGCGCTTGCACAGACACCCTCCCGGCCGACAGCAGTATCACCGCCGCCGAAAATAACCTTATGATAGTCTTGAATCGTAGTTCCTTCATGAAACGAACTTAATGCTTCTCGTTTCATTGTGTCGCACCAAGTCAGGATTTCGTTACAACCCAAGACGAAAAAAAATGATATAGTTATAAATATTTTATTTATAGTTGTTTAGGCCAAACTGCCGATTTCCATTCGTAGGACTTTAATAAGTTTCACGTCTTACGTCTCACCGCTACAGCACCGTCAACGTTCCCCGATAGACGAACGGCTTCCCGTTCATGTCCTTGATTCGGAGCACGTAAATATACACGTCCGAGAGGTGGACTCCCTCGCCGCACCAGATGAAGTGCGGGTCATCGGTGACGAAGACCTGTTCGCCCCAGCGGTTGTAGATGCTCAGACTGAAATCGCTGGTTTTGTGGATGAGCGGTTCTGGAAGGCGGAGGCAGTCGTTGAGACCGTCGGACCGGGACGGGGTGATGGCGTTGGGCAGATAGACTTCGAGGTCGCATGGCGGTATGTCGGTCGAGGCCGTGGCGCGGCAGTCGCCGATGGTGGCCGTCACGGTGTAGTGCCCCGATTGGACTGCCGAGATGAATGGCGTTTCTTCCCCTGTATTCCACAGATAGTCAGTGGCTTCCGAGACGGCGGTGAGTACCAGCTCGCCGATGTCGCAGAAGTCGCCTTCGGAGGTGATGATCGACAGGGAGGGTTGCGCGATGACTTTGAGCGTGAGGAGGACAACACTGTCGCAGCCGATGACGGATGCAAAGGTCAGCGTGTCAAAAAGGACGCGCCCCACAGAATCTGTGCGGTCGGAGGTGATGTGGAACCCGTGCCCATGGTATGCGTTCCCCACGCATACACTGTCCGCAAGAGTTTCGGTCAAGACACTGTGTATCTGTATGTAAACACTGTCGTATAGCGTATCGTAAAGGGGCTCGTCCAGACACTCGGACACATGACCCCCCGTCAGAGAGTACCATCCTGACATTTCGGGAAGTGCGCTTGCCAATGTGTCGGAAACGATGACTTCTCCCTCTGGTCCAAGCAGGGTTAGTTCGGTGATGTTATCCGCCGAATAGGAGAGGAAGATGCTGTCGCCTTGGCAATAGTCAGTGGGCATGGTCGCGTTCCATGCCAGCAATGCGTGCTCGGTATAGTCGGTAATATGCATGCTCCGACAGCCACCTTCGAGATTTGGTACGAACCAGGTCGGGTTGTAATCCATCATAACGGCGAAAAATGGCCCCAGGGTGTTTCGGGTGTAGCTGTTGTACCAGTCCGTCACGGTTTGGCGATAGTAGAAAAGATTGGTGCCGGGGACGGGCTGCCAGTCCGTGGGGCTGAAGGTGTAGTAGGTTGTGATGTTGTTGGAAGCATCGAATTGACTGCTTTCAAAACCGTTGATGTAAGCCTGCTCACAGAGAAGGGTCGTCACCGTGATGCGGTCGGCGAGCCCTCCCTCCGGAGCTTCAGCATTATAGAAGAGCTTGTCGGTCGTAAGACAACGCAGGGGGGCGGTAACGTGTCCGCTCAGTTCGGTGTAGGCACCGGTAAGCTGGAAGACCAACACGGGCTTGTCGGCCACAATGTGAATCGGCGTGTTGTCGGGGAAATGGTAAGCGGTGCGGTCGCCGCGCTGCATGCCGGTATATTGCACAGGTGTTCCGGCCGTGTGGACAGTGATGTTGGTGTTGTCCTCAAGGATGTAAATCAGCGCGTAGTCGTTGCCCTGGCCGTTGTAGGTGTTCTGGGCGTCCGGGGGTGACGGCACCGCCACATATTCGGTTCCGGCTTCCGATTCCGGGAGTAGCTGGTCGCAAACCACATCGATGTGAATGCCATCCACGGTGACAGCATCGTCGGTCATATCCACGGCCACGGGCTTGTTTGAGGTGATGGTGGTGCCGCCGAGATGCCCCTCTGCCGACTGCGAGGCGGCGGCGAAACAATAGACTTGACCCCGGTTGAGCGAAACACTGAACGATTCGTTTGCGGGATGTGTTCCGCCGTACAAGTCAACGGTAGGCGTGACGGTGATGAGCGTGCCATCTTCCGTGGCAATCACCTCCACACTGTTGCGGGATTCGGGGCAGCTTGCGGAGTTGGGGAACTGCCACTGCGCGGGGATCATGAACTGTGTGCCGAGGGCACTGCGCCCTTTCAGCAGGTAGGTGGCGGAGTTGCGGTTGAGGATGCTCATGCGGGCCACAATGTCAACGGGGGATACCAGCCGGTAGCCCCAGTTTGAGACCGTGTTATAGGTACACATGGAATCAATGTTCCCGGTCCCGTAAGACTGCAAGCCGAACGGGTGGCCGTTTTCATACATGTAATTCCCATACACGGTGGCTAATCCCACATTGATGGTGACACCCGTTGCCGGTTGTTCAATCGTGGCGGTGAAGTTTACCTCCGGTGTGAAATCGTAGAAGTCCACGTACTGTTTGAACCATCCCGTAGGAACAATGTGGGTTTTAGGAAAAGCGAACCAGAACTCGTTGTCAACCTGTGCGTCGCACCAAAATGGCCACGATGCCAAACCGAAATATGACACGATGACCAAGACCGACAGGAGCTTCCTCGTTTGGGCAAGATTTACAATCATACATAACCTCTCTCGTCCATTATGTCGCACCAAATCCCCTTTTCGTTACAACCCAAAACGAAAAAAATAACTTTTTCCTGTAAATTGCTTGTTTGCAATGATTTAGATTATAAAGAAACTGTTATTGCCCAAAGGCTTCAATAACCAATAACCTATAACCATTACCTATACTTCGCCGCTTCCTTCTCATCCCCTTTGTCGGTATACATATAATATAGATTCAACCTGATGTTGTCGTTGTCGGGGGTGAGCTCGAGGGCGTGCAGCAGGCAGCGTTCGGCGTTGGCGAAGTCGCGCTTGATGGCGTAGGCGATGCCCATGTTCTCCCATGCGCTGGAGAAGTCGGGTTGTTCGGCGACAATCTCCTCGAAAATCTTGATGGCGTCGTCCAAACGACCATAGCCGCGTCCTAACACATTGCCTTTCACGTTCTTGGCGACGATATTGTTCGGGTCTTTCTCCAGAATCTTGTTGACCTCCCGCCAGGCGTCATCAACCTTGCCTTCGTCAAGGAATTTGTTCACGGGGTCGAGTTCATGGGCTTTTTGCATGTTGGTTGCCTGTTTCAGCAGATTCTGTCCTTGCGGGTTTTCCGGGTCAATGAGGGTAGCGTTGTAGGCCGCCTGATACGCCAGATCGGGGTTCTCGTCAAGGGAGGCCAGTTCGCTGAGCAGCAAGTAGGCGTTCAGCGCGTGGTCGTCGAGTTTTAGGGCTTTCTCCAGATACCGGTAGGCATCTCGTTTGTCACGCTCCTTGTGACTCTTTTTCCAGATTTGCAGACAGCTTCCGCCAGCCGAAATATTGCATTTGATACTGTTGTCGGAAGTCTTCACGTCCGTCAGGAAGAGCGTGAAGTCATCCATCCAGGTGAAGTTTCGAGTGAACGTTTTGACCCCGAACAGCAGACACACCACCGTCGTGACCCCGATCGCCGTCTTTTGCAGCGCGGGCGCTTTTGAAGTGGCCAGAAGGTAGAGCCACCAGCCGACAATCAGTGTGAAGCCGATGGACGACATGAAGACGAACCGTTCGTTCATGAAGGTGCCCACGTTGAACAGCAGGTTGGAGACGATGGAGAAGGTGATGATGAAGTAGAGAATGCCGAACGCCGGCACGGTTTTCTTTTTCAGATTCCAGATGCCGTACACTACCAGCGCGATACAGCCGGCCAAAATGAGCCAAACCAACGGGTTGCTGAAATCGGTGATGGCGATCTGGTGCGGATAGTAGTCGTGGGTGAGCGGGTGCGGGAAGAAGAGCAACTTGAGGTAGATGCCCCACGTAATCAGCACCGTGGCAATCTGTTCACCTCGCGTGGAGTGGACGTACGGGTTGTTAAGGATGTTGGCGGTCAGATCCGGCTGCATCATGGCGCCGAGTACTTTATAACGTACGAAGAGGAAGAAAACGCTGCCTATCACCAAGGGTATCAGGGTGATGAAGTAGTCGGCAGTGCGTTTGTTCTCGTTGTGGTAGTAGTATAGTGCAAGCGGTACTACGGCAAGGAAGGTGATGGCGTTTTCCTTCGAGAAGATACCGAATGTGTATGCCAACAGGCTGACAACCAGCCAGTACCATTTCCGAGTGTCCACATATTTGAGGGAGCACCACAGCGCGGCGAAAGCCCCGAGCATGGCGAGAATCTCGTCGCGGCCCTTGACGTTGGCCACCACCTCGGTGTGGATGGGGTGTACGGCGAAGAGCAGTACGGCAAGGAACGGCAGCGACTGGAACCACTTCTTTCCTTCATATTGTGGGAATATTCGTGCCAGCACCTCGTAGATAAGCAGGCACAGCAGGATAAAATAAAGGAGGCTTATCAAGTGGTTGACGAAGGGCAGGGGCGTCTCGTAAAAGTAGTCTTCGTTGGCGGCGTTGTGGAGGTTGTAGTAGTCGTCGAGGTCGCCGATTTTGTCCTTGATCTCCTTTCCGAAGAGTTGAGTCTCAATCATGTAGGTGAGTTGCGACATCGGGCGATAGCGGCCGCCGGCCACGATGGCATGTGAGGCACCGAAATAGCCGGTGAAGGTGTCCTCGGTGAAGATGGCCTTCACGGAGTCCCAGCCGCCCTGGAGGGTGTATTTGCTCTCCAGGATGACCATGCGGTCGTCGAGCGCGTAGTGGAGGGTGAGGGTGTTGGCGTAGCACAGCGTTACGAGTGCCGTGATGATGAGACGATGGAGGTTTTGCTTTTTCATTTGATGATGGTTTATCCCAGGGGCACTGTTTTTACTCTGGGTTGACACAGGTCGGGCTTGCAGCCCTTTTTGGAAATGGTTATAAAATGGCTTGTCGTATTCGTACCAGTTTGGTGAGCAGCGGTTTAAGCTCGGAAAGCGGGAGCATGTTCGCTCCGTCGGAGAGGGCTTTGGAAGGATCGGGGTGCGTCTCCATGAAGAGGCCGTCGAAGCCGGTGGCGACCCCCGCGCGGGCGATGGTCTCGATGAGGTCGGGACGGCCGCCGGTGACGCCGCTTGGCTGGTTGGGCTGCTGCAGCGAGTGGGTGCAGTCGAGGACCACGGGACAGCCGAATGTCTGCATGGCCTTCACGCCCCGGAAATCGACTACGAGATCTTGGTATCCGAAGGTGGTGCCGCGTTCGGTGAGCATCACATGGGGATTGCCCGCCTCGCGCACCTTCTCCACGGCGTTGCCCATCGCTTCGGGCGACATGAACTGCCCTTTCTTGATGTTGACGGTCTTGCCGGTCTTCGCTGCCGCTACCAGCAGGCTCGTCTGCCGGCAGAGGAACGCGGGAATCTGCAGGATGTCAGCGGTTTGCGCGGCCCAAGCGGCTTCCTCGTCGGCGTGGATGTCCGTCACGACGGGTAGTCCCAGCTCGTCTTTGACTTTCTGGAGCACGGCCAGCGCTTTTTCATCGCCGATGCCGCTGAACGACCGCAGCGAAGAACGGTTGGCCTTCCGGTAGGAGGCCTTGAAGTAGAACGAAATGTCTAATTCACCGCATATTTCCTTGATTTCGCGGGCAATACGGAGGGTGATTTCCTCACCTTCCACCACGCAGGGACCCGCGATGAGGAAGAAATTGTCGTTTTTGTCGAGGGGTTCGGTCATGGGTCTGTTCGTTACAGAATGTTTTTCCGTCCTGTAGAGCCGTGGTGCACCGCGGCTCTACAACGGTTGTTCGAGCCGTAGAGACGCAATGCATTGCGTCTCTACAATTGCGAATCAGAGAGGTTGAACGTGTTGCCCTTGCTCATGTCGCCCGTGGTGAGACCGAGTTTCAGCCATTTCATGCGCTGGTCGCTGGTGCCGTGGGTGAACGATTCGGGGTTGAAGCCGCCGGTGGCTTTTTTCTGGAGGTAGTCGTCGCCGATCACCGCCGCGCAGTCGATGGCCTCGCGCAAATCGCCGTCATCCAAGGACTTAAAGGTCTTGTTCTCGTAATAGCCCCACACGCCTGCGTAGAAGTCGGCCTGCAGCTCGATGCGGACGCTGATCCGGTTGGCATCGGCCTCGTTCATGCGCGACATCTGCGCGTGTGCCTGGTCGAGGGTGCCCAGCAGGTGCTGTACGTGGTGGCCCACCTCGTGCGCAATCACGTAGGCGTAGGCGAAGTCGCCGTCAGCGCCAAGTTGCTGTTTCATCGTACTGAAGAAGCTGAGGTCGATGTAGAGGCACTCGTCGGCCGAGCAGTAGAACGGTCCCACTGCCGAGGTGGCGTTGCCGCAGCCCGATTGCACCGCGTCGGTGTAGAGCACCATCTTGGGGGCGCGGTAGGTCTTGCCCATGCTATTGAATACCTCGGTCCACACATCTTCCGTGCTGGCGAGGATTTTGCTGGCGAATTCGGCCAGTTCCTGTTCCTCTTGGGTGAACTCGCGCTGGTTCTCCGTCGTGGTGACATTCTGCTGCCCGATTTGTTGCAGGACGTCTTGGGGGTTACGGCCGAGGAACAGGGAGAGCAACACTACGATTAGCGTGCCACCGACGCCGACGCCGGCGATGGTGCCGCCCGACACTCTGCGGCGGTCTTCCACGTTTGAACTTGTACGTCTTCCTTCTAAATTCATAATATTCAATTTTTGTTGTTATCGTCTTTGTCTGCCCCACATTGCGGCTTCGCCTTATGTGGGGTTAATTGCACTTCGTGCGTTTTGTCCCTCCGGGACTGCTTAAGGAATAAGTGTATTATCCTTTTTTGGGTGGGTAGTCCAGGGAGTAGTGGAGGCCGCGGCTCTCCTTGCGGGCCATGGCGTGGCGGACAATGAGATAGCCGATGTTGATGAGGTTGCGGAGTTCGCAGATTTCGGGGTTGAGGATGGATTTTTTGTAGAGGTCCTCGGTTTCGCGGTAGAGGATTTCGAGGCGGTCGAAGGCGCGCTGCAGACGCAGGTCGGAGCGCACAATGCCGACGTAGCTGCTCATGATGGTCTGCAGTTCCTTGCGTTCTTGCGTGATGAGCACCATCTCCTCGTTGAGGACGGTGCCTTCGCTGTTCCAGTCGGGCACATCGTGGCAGAACTGGATGCTCGGTAGGTCTTCGACGGCGCGGATGCAGGCGCGGTGTGAGAAGACCAAGGCTTCCAATAACGAGTTGGATGCCAGACGGTTGGCTCCGTGCAGACCCGTTGAGGCGCATTCGCCGGAGGCATACAGGTTGCGGATGGAGGTCGCGCCCCACTCGTCGGTCTGGATGCCGCCGCAGGAGTAGTGCTCCACCGGCACCACGGGAATCATCTCCTTGGTGATGTCGATGCCGATGCTCAGGCATTTGGCGTAGATATTGGGGAAGTGTTCGAAAATCTCCTTCTGCGGAATCGGGGAGGTGTCGAGGAAGACATGGTCCACGCCCTGCTGTTTCATTTCGGAGTCAATGGCGCGGGCCACGATGTCGCGGGGTGCGAGCGAGCCGCGTTTGTCGTATTTCTCCATGAAGGCCACCCCGTTGGCGTCGCGCAGGATGGCGCCGGCGCCGCGCATGGCCTCGGTGATGAGGAACGAGGGCGACTCCTTGGGGTTGTAGAGGGAGGTCGGGTGGAACTGGATGAACTCCATGCCGCGCACGGCCCCCTTGGCGCGATAGACCATCGCCACACCGTCGCCGGTGGCCACCATCGGGTTGGTGGTGTGCTCATACACCATGCCGAGGCCGCCAGTGGCCATCATCGTCACCTTCGCAAGGATGGTGTGGATGTTTTTTGATTCGGGGTTATAGACGTAGGCTCCGTAGCAGGTGATGTCGGGTGTGCGGCGGTTGACCTCCACGCCGAGGTGGTGTTGGGTGATGATTTCCACGGCCAGCCGATCCTCGTAAATCTCGATGTTCGGATTCTTCCGGGCAGCCATAATGAGCTTCTGCTCAATCTCATAGCCTGTGATGTCCTTGTGGTGGAGGATACGGTTCATGGAGTGGCCGCCCTCCTTGCCGAGGGCGAAGCTGCCGTCCTGGTTCTTGTCGAAGTCGACGCCCCACTGCACCAGTTCCATGACGCGGTCGGTGGCCTCGCGGATGGTCAGCTCCACAATGTGACGGTCGGAGAGCTCGTCACCGGCTATCATTGTGTCCTGAATATGCTTTTCATAAGTGTCAGGCTTGTAAATCACGGAGGCGATGCCGCCTTGTGCGTAACGGGTGGAACCGTCATCCATCTTCGCCTTCGTGACCATGCAGACCTTTCCGAAATTGGCGGCTTTCAGAGCGAAGCAGAGTCCTGCAATGCCCGAGCCGATAACCAGAAAATCAACTTCTTTGCGCATAATGACCCATTCTATAATAACGGGTGCAAAAGTACAATTTTTTTGTGATTTGAAAAAAATGTACTTTTGCCGCGCCTAAATGACTATGGACAAACGAAGAGCAAAACGAAACCGTACGTTGACCGTCAGTGCTGAGGAGGCCTCCACGCTGGAACCGCTCATCAGCGCGGCGGAAGACCTGCGCACCGATTTTCGCGATGACATGATTGTCAACGCCGACCTGTTCGACTGTCTCGACCTCATTCCCGATAATCACTTCGACCTGATTATTATCGATCCGCCGTACAACCTTGACAAGAACTTCCACGGAAATCGTTTTTCGTCCATGAAAGCGATGGATTATGAGGATTTCTTGAGGAGTTGGTTCGGCAAGGTGTGCGACAAACTCAAACCGACCGGCTCTTTGTATATGTGCGGTGACTGGAAATGCTCGTCGTCCATGCAACGGGTTATCGAAGAGCGGCTTACCATTCTCAACCGCATCACGTGGCAGCGCGAGAAGGGTAGGGGAGCGAAGTCCAACTGGAAGAATGGGATGGAGGATATTTGGTTTGCCGTGAAAGATTCAAAACACTACTACTTTGATATAGAATCCGTTATGATGAAACGGAGGGTCCTTGCGCCCTATCGGGTGGAAGGGAAGCCAAAGGATTGGGATGAGACCGCCGACGGCAACTTTCGGCTCACGCATCCTTCCAATTTTTGGGATGACATCAGCATCCCTTTTTGGTCAATGCCCGAAAACACAGACCATCCCACGCAAAAGCCTGAGAAGCTGTATGCCAAGTTGATACTCGCCTCTTCGAAGCCCGGCGACCGCATCTTTGACCCATTTGCGGGCAGCGGTACGGCGACGGTTGTCGCCAAAAAGTTGGGCCGCCATTGTCTTGGCCTCGAAATCAACCGCGACTACTGCCTCTGGACCGCCAAACGTCTTCTCATGGCTGATGCGAATCCATATATCCAAGGTTATTCCGACGGGGTCTTTTGGGAACGTAACACATCGGCTGCACAACGTGGAAACAATCAATAAAATGTGTACCTTTGCTGTTTGAAATAATAAACTAATAATGAGAAAATATCTACTGATAATCATTGTGCTATTCACAATGGGCTTGGGTGCCGCCTTCGCCCAAACCGACAAATTGGTCAACATTAGCTACGACCTGCAAGGAGATTCCGTCTTTTTCAGCCAGATGCACAAGCGGATGGATGAGATTCGCAAGAAGGAACATCGTCCCACGGTGGCGTTGGTTCTTGCGGGCGGCGGCGCGAAGGGATCCTCCCACATCGGCGTGCTCAAGTACTTAGAGGAGAAGGGAATACCGATTGACTTCGTGGCTGGCACCAGCATGGGCGGACTTATGGGCGGCCTGTATGCATTGGGCTATTCCGCCACCGAAATCGACTCCATCGTGCGCTCCATTGACTGGAATGTCATGATGAGCGACAATATCCCGATGGGTTTCTATACGTATACCCGCAAAATGTACAAGGGCACGTATATTTTGGATATTCCGTTTACCCAGTTCCATTTCAAGGAAAACCTCCCTTCGGGTGTGCTTTACGGCTTGAATATCTACAATATGATGAGTGCGTTGTCGGTTGGCTATCAGCATGATATGGATTTTATGGAGATGCCGACGCCATACTGCTGCGTGGCTACGGAGATTGTGACGCAGAAGGAGAAGCACTGGACTAAGGGCAATATTATCGACGCGATGCGCTCCACCATGTCCATTCCGGGTTATTTCCGGCCGGTGCGCGTTGATTCGATGATTCTCTCCGATGGCGGCACGAAGAACAACTTCCCGACCGACTTGGCGGTGGCGGCCGGCGCCGACATCATCATCGGAGTGGAACTGACCATGCCCCGCGATTACACGAAGGTGAACAATGTCGCCGATATTCTGATGCAGACCGCGCAGTACTCGGGTGGTCTGGAGGCGCACAACCGCAATGTGGGTAACGCCACGGTCTACATCACCCCCGATATTTCCGGTTTCGGCATGTTGAGTTTCGGCACGGAGGAAATCAACACGCTGATATGGCGCGGTTACAACGAAGCTGCCAAGCATGAACGCGAGCTCGACAGCATCGTGCAGTTGGTGGGCAACGGCGGGCGCGAACTCCACAATACGCGAGCTATCAACACTGGCGAGACGAAGGTGAAAATCGTGGATGTGGAATACGAAGGCGTGACCCATGATGAGGAACTATACATCGACGGGAAGGTTCGCCTCAAAGAGAATGAATACTACGACAAGAGAGTGTTCGAACTTTGCCAGGCAATTGTTTATGGCACGATGGCCTTCTCGCAGGTGACCTATCGTCTGGAAGGCGACAGCGTTAACGGCTACAGGCTGATTTTCGATTGCGAGAAGCGTCCGACAAACTCTTTCGGTGTCGGTTTGCGACTGGACTCGGAGGAGTGGTTCGCCGCCTTGTTTAACGTTGGCTTCGGGCGCAATAAGATATTCGGCTCGCTGGTTGACATTACGGCGCGCCTCTCTATGTCGCCCTATTTAATGGTGAACTGGTACTACCTCCCGAAGCGTGGACCCAAGTTCGGGGCCTCATTCAAGACGCTCTATCGCACGGTAATTGGTTCGGAGGATCACGAGTTTGATATCCAATATATCGAACGGTTGTGGCGCAACGAAATGAAAATCTACATCGCGGACACGCGCTTGAGCTTGGTGAGCATGAGTGCGGGCGTTCGTGCTGAATACATGCCTTATTACTTGAAGGTGCAACCTGCGGAGGTCGTGCAGGACGAACCCGCCTGGAATTGGCGTCGCTTCAACCCGTATGTCTATTTCCGGTTCGCCTACGACAACCAGAATACCCGCTACTTCCCCGAACGCGGCATGCGGGTGACGGCAAGCTACGACTATAACTTTAAGCGCACGCATTTTGCCGCTGCGGGTATCCACGGTGTCATTCCGTGTGCTAAGTTTTTCGCGATTGTGGCCTCGGCCAACGGACGTTACATTTTCGGCCCAGACAACGACAATGCTTTCATGAACAACTACGTGGGCGGCACCATGCCGGGCCGCTACTACGAGCAGCAGATTCCGTTTATCGGCTATAACTCCGCCAGTTTGCGCGAGTCGTTGCTCACCACCGCCGACCTTGAATTGCGTTTCAAGATGGGCAAAAAGTTCTACTTGTCGGCCATAGGAGCGGCCATGCACGATGGTGAAAACCTGTCTAAAATGAAGACGAACCGTCCCGTTTATGCCGCCGCCCTGCAGTTCGGTTACAACTCCAAATTCGGTCCGATGATGGCCAATCTCCACTGGAACAGCCGCTTCCACCGCGTGGGATTCTATTTTGGACTTGGATACGAATTTTAATAACTGAAAAAAATGTATTTTTGCCGTTGATTTTCAAACGCAGAAACAATGGAGAACCAGTCCAATCAAGCCACTAAAAAGGGGATTATCCTGCTGCTCGGTATCATTATCGGGTTGCTGGTCGGTGTGCTGGTGGCCTTCATTGTGGAAAGCAAAATCAAACCGAAGACTCCGCAGGTGGTGAATGTGGTCGCATCGGAGTCGCAAGGAGGCAAAGATACCGTTTATAAATATATTGTACACCAGTATAAGCCGGGTCCTGCTGATTCCGAAGCCTCGTTGCCGGCCGACTCCTTGTCGACCGACTCGCTTTACGTGGACGACGGCTCCATGGATTTGATGCTGCAAGATGAGGACGACCAGCCATATAAGGAACAGGAGACCGCCACGGTCACTTCTGAACGCATGATCTCCCGTCAGGAGGCTCCGGTACTCTATTTTGACGCGAACCGGAATGCCATCGCCACCCCGGAAAACGCGCTCAAGGTCATGGAAGTGCAGTTCTGGAGTACCCCCATCCATAACAAAATGACCTACCAATTTAAGGATAATGTGTTGAAGATCAAGGGGCTAAAGCTTGACAATGTCTATGTTATCCACTATAAAGACCACTATTATCTCCAGAGTGACAAACATATCTATCAAATTTTGCCCACGGCCACTTATCAACGCCTCACAGAAATTCGAGACGTTCCGTTTCTTTAACAGGAGATTAAACGATTGGATTCTACAAACACGGGCCGACATTCAAGGATGCCGGCCCGTCGTGTATCTGGGATTGTGTGTCTTTGGCGTTACCATTTCACGATTTTGCGTGTGAGGATTCGGTCGCCTGCGCTCACCGTCAGGAAATAGACGCCGGATGGCCAGCTCGATGTGGCGATTTCAAACTGCTCGGCGTTTGGGGATTCGTCATAGACAAGGCGGCCTTCCGCATTGAGGATTTCCACGCGGCGGATGGGAGTGTCGTTGACCACGGTGACGTGATCGGTGGCAGGGTTCGGGTAAACGCTTAACGCTCCTTCCTGATGGTCGTTAATCCCGACATGGCCGGCTGTATAGTCGATGTCGAATCCGGCGTCGCGCCCGCTCTCGTCCGTTTCAAACACGAGAATTATGCGGCGGGAGTCCATCACAAAGTCGGAATCGCTGATGTGGCCGGTGAGCGACATGCGGTAGTTCGCTGCCGATACGACATTGTTGTAGAAATGCAGGTAGTCGTGTCCCTCTTCCAAATCCAGCGAGTTGATATGGAGGCCGATAGCCGAATATTGCGTGTTGAGCATAATACGGAACATGCAGTTGGAAAGATTGTCGTAGTCGAGGTCGCCGCTGCCGTCGGTGATGTTACCCGTGGTGCTCGTATACATTTTCGTGCCGCTGCAGAATTCGGTGTAGTGGGCGGTGTAATGGGCGCGGAAGCCCTCGCTGGCCGAGGTGTGGGTGACAAGCCGTAAAGTGATTCTTGGGGTGGGTTGGTCGTTAAGGGACAGCATGCCCGTGTCGGCGGTGATTACTGTTGGAGAGAGGCTTATGTCGGCTTCGTTGGTGATGTAGAGGGTGTCACCAGCGGCGATGCTGTAGTCTATCTTCAGCGACATACCGGTCAGATTGAAGGTTTCCGGCTGGATTTCCCAGGTGAAGTCCATGCCGGTTGGGCAGGTCTCCGACGTTTGGCTGCCGTCGGTGAAGGTGCCCTCGCGGGCCGTGAGCGTCAGGTTGCCGGTCAGCGGATGCGGGGTGGGGTAGACGTACTGGTTGGTGTCGGGGTAGGCATTGATAATCAGCTCCTGGGCGAGGTTGAAGTTGTAGCTGCCCACGAACAGGGAATTGGTGTAGTAGTAGCCGTCCATGTAACCGCTCCAACCGAAGTTGAAGTGGAAATAGTAGGCGTTGTCCACAATTTTGTAGCCGTCGCAGATGAAGCCGTGCCCGTTGATGTCGGGAACACTCCAGCCGGCGTAGTACATTGGAATCTTTCGGCTTAAGTGACTGACAATCACGCTATCCCAGTTGAGGTCGGTGGAATCGCGGAAGAGGTATTCAGTCTCGGGAGAGAATTTGAAGTAAGTGCGCAGAACCCGTGCCGCGCTGTGGTTGGTCATGCCGGAACCGTTCGGACCGTAGTGCATGTCGACGCCCACGCCGCAATGGTAGATTAGCTTGGAGATTTCGGTGTTGATACAGGTTGGTTTGTCGCACATGGCGTTGTAGTCGTAGGTCGTGTTGCCGTAGTCTGCCGACTGCACGCCGTAGTTCTCGTCCGTGTAGGAGTAGCTGCCGATGCCTGTTTCGGGGAAACGGAAGTAGTATAGGAGCTGTCCCATGGCCGTGGCCACGCAGCCGGTGACCACCCGTCCGTTAACGCCGTTGAGGTCGCGGGGACAGTAGTAGTTGTAGAACTCGCCTTGGTCCCACTGCGAGAGCATCAGCGGCTCCACCTCGTCGCCCGTGCGGAATGTGGGGGCGCTGGCGAGGATGCGGTTCCAGTAGTCAACATACTCGGGTTGGGAGATTTGCTCTCTTCGTATCATCTCGATTTGATTTGAGTAGTGGTTGATCCACATCTCGAAAGGCGGAACCACGTCGCTGTCGTTGTAGCGTTGCTGGTCGGAGAAGGAGAGCACCGGCGGCACGTTCTTGTCGCCCGAAACCACCACGAAGCCGTTTTCCGCGTTGAAGATGTAGAGGGTGGGACACTGTGTGTCGCCGAAGGTCCTGGCACAGCTTTCCAGCGTCTTGCCCTGGCTTTCGAGGAAGCGCTGCGCCACCGTGGCGGCCTCCTGCATGGAAACGGACTGCGCGACAGCCAACAGACTAAGGGTCAAACAAATCAAGGATAGGTATACTTTTTTCATAATGGGATTATTTGTCAATATTAAGCCGCGAAGATACATTTTTTTTGGTTCAAAGTTCAAGGTTCAAAGTTCAAGGTTCATGCATCAGCATTTTTAGACGCCCGGCTTTCTACCTTAAAATAAGGGCCCAGAACGAAAAAAAGTGTATCTTTGCCGTTTTGATTAAAATCGTAAATTTGATATCGAATACCCTGTCCTAAACTTCACCAACCCATAACCTTTAACCACTAACCCTTAACCCTTAACCATTCTAATGGAAAAACGTTTTTGGAACGAATATCAGAAAGAGATTGCAGACGACCACTTCTTCTACGAGCGGAGCTGCATCCGGCAGACCTTCTTCCCCGGCTCGGAGGCCGCCTTTTTGAACATCATGCGCAATGATTTGGGAAAGGACATTTATGACTCCTCGCACCAGCACACCTGCTCGGGTATCGGCTATCACTCCGATGTGGTGCCGTTCGAGACGACCATGACCATCGTGGCGCGGCTCTTTTCGCTGATGACCGAAAAGGGATACAAGAATTACGTCCCCTCGTGCGTCACCTCTTTTGGCGTGATGACAGAACTCATCGAGAAATGGCACGAGCAGCCGGAAATCTTAGAGAAGGCTCGTGAATACTTGCTCAAGGCTACGGGTCGCACGTTCGAGATTCCGCAAAACATTGTCCACCCGTCGGATCTCATCTTCAAGTTCCGTTTCGAGTTGAAAGAGAAGATGAAGTATCAGCTGATTAACCGCTTTACAGGCAAACCGTTACGTGGTGTGGAGCACATCGGCTGCCATTATGCCAAGATTTTTCCGAAGCACGGTGTCGGTAACGCGGAGTTTCCCTACGTGCTGGCCGGCATGATAGAGGCTTGGGGCGGCGAGGTGGTCGATTACCCCGAACGCCGTCACTGCTGCGGATTCGGCTTCCGCCAGTACCTCGTGCAGGAGAACCGCGGCTACTCCATTGCCAACTCCAAGAAGAAGTTCGAATCGATGGAACCCTACGAGCCAGATTTTATTGTGGCCAATTGTCCGGGTTGTACCATGTTTCTTGATAAATGGCAATACACCATTGCCGAGATGGAACACAAAACCTACGACAAGGAAGGTTACGGTATCCCCGTGCTGAGCTACGAGGAACTGGCCGGCCTGCTCTTGGGTTACGACCCGTGGGTGCTCGGTCTGCAGATGCACCAAGTGCAGTGCGAGCGTCTGATGGACAAAATCGGCATTGCCTACAACCCAGACGACAAATACCGCGGCGCCTCCGGAAAAATCCTCCGCGCCCCGGAAAAGCCCGAGGTGCTGAAAGTATAATGAGTTAGTAGTTAGCAG
>Ga0265299_10001428_pt1 | contig 27208 bp, 26 predicted proteins | sample AusTroGonzalo_MG_4_FD_193485 | JGI IMG/M metagenome (GOLD analysis project Ga0265299, IMG submission 193485) | Bovine rumen microbial communities from tropical cattle in Woodstock, Queensland, Australia - Gonzalo_02 | ecosystem: Host-associated > Mammals > Digestive system > Stomach > Rumen ... | reverse complement strand
AAAAAACCTCGGTTTTCACCGAGGTTTCTTCGTGGTTCCGATTGGAATTGAACCAACGACACGCGGATTTTCAGTCCACTGCTCTACCAACTGAGCTACAGAACCATTTTGGTGACCCAATAATAGATTATTTTTTTCACCTTGTCAAGGGTAAAGAGAATATTACTGTTATTTTTTTAAAAAAACTACTAAATTTAGTGTTGTTGGATGGATAATTGTGGTGTCCCGGGTTAAAAAACCATGGGGTGGTATATCTTTTACTATTTAGGTGGTCGTCGTGATTCGCTCAAAAACCTTGTTTAAAGCGTACTTTTCGCTAGTCGCTGCTCTTGGTACAGCATTGTTGGTATCCTGTGCCGAAGAAAACGATTTTCCGAATGGTCCGGATACTGTTTCTGGATCGTCTGGTTGCAACTCCCCGAATTGTTTAGGTCTTCCGGGTGGATCCTCTGGCTCGAACGTTCCCTATTCTTCGAGTACTGAAGTTATTCGAGTGGTCAATGGAACCGACACCATCTATGATACTATTGTCGTGACGCTTCCGCCGGATACTGCTATCCAGTGGGTCGGCAATTCTGCCTTGCGTATCACGGAAATCTCTCCGTTGAATACGGATTTTCTCGATGAAAGTGGTAATGACCCGTCTTGGGTTGAAATTTATAACGCCGGCAATACGGATGCCAACTTGAAGGGCTATACGCTTGTCGAAAACCTCAAGAACTTGCGCAAGTGGGTCTTTGGTGACGTTGTTATCAAGGCTAAGTCTTTCTTGGTCGTCTTCTGCGACAGGCACGATATTTCTGCTGTACAGATTGCCGATAAGGATGGTTTCCATACTCGTCCGCATACGAACTGGAAGCTTGATAAGGACGGCGGTACGATTTACCTGTTGGACTATTATAATGGAATCCGTGACTCGGTCGCTTATCCGGAATTGACGGCTGGCCTCAGCTGGGGTATTGTGGATGGTGGTTCTTGGAAGTACTTTGAAACGCCGACACCGGAAAAGCCGAATACGGAATCGAAGGCCTACGACGAAGTTGTTCCTCCGGCAGACATGAGCGGCCTCAAGTCTGGTTTCTATAGCGAAGCATTTACCTTGAATCCGCCTTCCCTTGCTGAAGGTGTCAAACTCCGTTGCACGACGGATGGTTCTATCCCGACGGAAAATTCTCCGGAATTCAATAGCCCGAAAAAGATTGACCATAGCGTAGCTTTCCGTTGCGCAACGTTCAAGAAGGGTGCGCTTTCGAGCAAGGTAACGACTCGCACGTTCTTCGTTGACGAAGAAGATGTGAAAATGCCGATTGTCGCTATTAGCGTGGACTCCAGCTTCTTCCGTGAACACTATATCAAGACAAGTTGTAGCGATCCGAGAGGCTGTAAGGACAGTGCAGGCCTCTATGCCGATGTGGAATATCCGATTCATGTGGAATACTTCGAAAAAGGCTCTTCTACGAAGGATGGCTCTACTTGGGAAAAGGATGCCGGTATCTCTCTCATGGGTGGTTGGAGCCGCCTGAACGACAAGAAGTCTGTCTCTATCCGACTCCGTGAAGAATATGAAGATGGTAGCATCAACTATCCGTTGTTCGAAACCCGCAAGGGCGTGAACGACAAGTACAAGGCTTTCAACCTCCGCAATAATGGTAACCGCTATGTGAGCGACTATATCGAAGATGCTATGGGCGGTGCCATTCTCGAAGGTACGAGCGTCGATTACCAGAGAAGCCGTCAGGTCGTTGTGTTCTACAACGGTAAGTATTACGGCATTCACGACATGCGTGAACGTTTCAACAAGAACTACGTCGAAACGAACTACAAGATTGATGCAAACTCGGTGAACTTCATCAAGCACTTGGGCAAGGAAGTCGAAGCCAGCAACGGAACGATCGACAACTATATGAATATGCTCCACTATGTGGCAACGAACGATTTCTCGGGCGAAAACAATGCAAATTACGCCGCTGCAAAGCTCTTGCTCGATGTGGGCAACCTCGCCGATTACATGGCTGCCGAAATTTATATCCACAACGGTGACTGGCCGAACAACAACGTTCGCGCTTGGTCTGCTCCGGAGCACCCGTGGAAGTTCATGGTCTATGACCTTGACCATGGCTTTGATTGGACTTGGGGTGTAAATAACAAGGAATTTACCCAGGAATCAAACATGTTTGCCTGGATCAAGAAGGGCGGTGGAAACAAGGCGTGCAAGGAAGAAGGCTGCTTTGCTAACCTCTATATCCAGCTGATTAAGAATCCGGATTTCAAGCGCATGTTCATCAACCGTTCTGCAGTGATGTTCAACAGCTTTACGAACCATAGCAATGTGGTTAAGGTTGTAGACGCTATGGTGGCTACGATCGATGCTTCTGAAATGAATCGCGACCTCGCCAAGTTCAAGCAGACTGAAAAGGGGTATTATAACTCTTGTGGAGATGGTTTCAGCAAGACGGGCTCTTGCTTGAAGTCTTGGGCTGAAGATCGTGATGCCTCTGTCCTCAAGGATTATCAGGAAGAATTTGGCCTGGATAACAATATGATTACTGTGAACCTCAATGCCAGTGGCAATGGTGTTGTGCTCATGGAAGGCATGAATCTCCCGAGCCAGAATTACAAGGGCAAGTTCTTCAGTGGTTTGCAGATGGAATTGACGGCTGTTCCGGCTGCTGGTGCCGTGTTTACGGGCTGGAGCGACGGTGTGACGGACAATCCGCGTATCGTGACCCCGAAGGACGGCGATACCTTTACAGCTAAGTTCAATTAAGATTTGAAGGGCGCAGGCGGCAGCGCCTGCAAATCTTCTGAAATAATTGCAACCTGGAGTAAAATCCAGGTTGTTTTTTTGTAGAGGGGAATAATATTTCTAAATTGAATCACATGAAAAGTCCCGTACGTCATATGTTCGATGGCATTGCTAGCCGTTACGATTTCTTGAATCACTTCTTGAGCTGCTTTCAAGATGTGCTGTGGCGTAGGTATTGCTGCACGCGCTTGAAAAAGATGATGAAGGCCGAAGTGACGGATCACGTGCCGGGTTCTGTACGGAATGTCCGCTTGCTGGACTTGTGTGGCGGTACGGGCGATTTTGCCGATACGTTCCGCAAGATATTCGAAAATAACGGCTGTGCTTGTTGTTGCTGTGCTGCAAAAGCCTCGTTGCAAAAGAAAAACGGCTTTAGTGTTGAACCGGCCGTCATTGGCGATTTTTCGTATGGCATGCTTGCCGAAGTCAAGCCGAAGAAAATCGATGCGCATGCGGTGCAGCTCGATGCCATGAAAATGCCGTTTGCTGAACGCCAATTCGATGTGATCTTGAACGGTTTTGGAATGCGCAACGTGCCCGACGCCCGTGGCGCCTTGCTGGAATCGTATCGCGTGCTGGATGCGGGTGGATACCTTTGCATTTTGGAATTTTTCTCGCCGAGAAATTTGTTCAACAAGTTCTTTTACAAGGTGCTGGCGCCGTTGTTTATCCCGGTGATGGGAGCGTTCTTTAGCGGCAAGCGCGAAGCCTACGAGTACTTGGTGAATTCGATTATCCGCTTTTTGCCGGTCGATCAGTTCTGCAAGATGGCCGAAGAATGCGGCTTTGAAGTCAAGCAGGTCAAGATGTTCGATGGCGGCATTTCGTTCGGCGTGTTCTTGCATAAGCCCGTGAGTGCCAAATGAGTCGATTTGTCCTGGGCGTGACTGGCGCAAGTGGCGGTATTTATGCCACGCGAACGGCGATGTACTTGCAGCGTTTTGGTCATGAGGTGTCGCTGATCGTGACGCACCCAGGAAAGCAGGTGCTCGAATACGAAGGGCAGAATGCGCTGTTCGACTATTGCAAAGACGTATGCAATGTGGATGACTTTTTTGCGGAATGTGCGAGCGGGAGTGCCGATTATGCGGGCATGGCGGTGGTGCCGTGCTCCATGGGTACGCTTGGGCGTATTGCGGCTGGAACGTCGGACAACTTGCTTGTGCGTGCTGCGGACGTGTGCCTCAAGGAACGTCGCCCGCTTGTGATTGTGCCCCGTGAAATGCCGTACAACTTGATCCACATCGAGAACATGAAGCGTGTGACCTTGGCGGGGGCCGTCGTGATTCCTGCTTCGCCGCAATTCTACTGCAAACCTGCGACGATGGAAGAGCTTGTGGACACCGTGGTCGCGAAAATCTTGAAGCACCTGGGCGTGGACGCAACGCAAGTCGCAACCGTCGCCAAATCATGGGGGCGTGAGCCTTGAGCGGTGAGCTATGAACCGTGTTGCCAGCCTCCCTAAAAAACTGTAACCTGAAACCTATAAAATGAACAAACTTCTAGAATTTACACATCTCGTAAGACTTAGCCATTCGCTGTTTGCGATGCCGTTTGCGTTTGGCTCCATGTGGGTGGCGGCGAACGGGTTCCGCGATATGAGCGCTTACGAAACAGCCCGCATTATCGTCTTGATCGTCCTTTGTATGGTCACGGCCCGCAACAGCGCCATGAGCTTTAACCGCATTGCCGATGCCAAGTTCGATGCCGAAAACCCGCGTACGGCGAAACGTCATTTGCCGGCAGGGCGCCTCAGCCGAAAGTCCGTGATGGCGTTCCTCGCATTGAATGGCGTGCTGTTTGTCGCTTTCGCTTGGATGCTCCAGCCGCTTGCCGGTGCGCTTGCTTTGCCGGTGTGGTTCTTGCTGCTCTCGTATTCGTTCTGGAAACGCTTTAGCTGGCTTTGCCATTGGTTCCTCGGCTTTGCGATTGGCATGAGCCCTCTGGGCGCCTGGATTGCCGTGCGTGGCGAATTTGCCGTGTTCCCGATTTTCCTCTTGTTTATTCTCATGCTCTGGATGGGCGGCTTTGACATTATCTATGCGACGCAGGATATTGAAATTGACCGCAAGCAAGGGCTGCATTCTGTACCGGCTCGCTTTGGACTCGAAAAGTCTTTGCGCATTGCGTTGGCAAGCCACTTGGCAATGCTCGTGCTTTGTGTGGTGTTCGGCATTTTCTGGAACATGGGCTGGGTTTGGTGGACGGTAACCGGACTGATGACGGCCGCTATCGTTTATATTCACTTGTTCAGAAAGTCCAATGATCTTGATGCGATGAACCGCGACTTTTTCCTTGCCAACGTGGCGATTAGTGCCCTTGTGATGGTAGGACTGATTGTGTGGATTTGCCTTGGAGGTGACGTCAATGCCCTTTACTAATCGACCGAATGGAAAACTTACCAACGAAGAAAAAGTCAAGATGTTCCAGAGGATGGGCTCCATTGCGGCCGTCCTTGCGCTTGCGCTGATCGTGCTCATCGAAACGGGGCTTGTCGGCGAACGTCGTGAAATGGCGGATATGGGCCTTACCGCGATGATCGTGGTGCTTGCCGTTTCGCTTGTCGGCAGTATCTTTTTTAAGAGATAACTAGATTTCCAAATCTGCGGAAATGACGGTTTCGATTTTGCCGTCATCGCATTGGAACAGAAGACTTCCGTCGGGTTGCATATCGAGTATGCAGCCCGTTTTTTTGATGGCGCCTTCTCCGCTATCGCGGTTCTGGTCGGTGCAGTGGTTATTTACGATGATGGTGCCGCGGGCGCCGATAAACTGGTCCATGCGTTTCCAGGCTTCGACCCATGGGCGAATGCCGAAGGCGCGAAATTGCCCGATTGCGCGTTCGAGATTCCCGATAAGTGCACGCAAGAGTTTTTCGCGATTGATGGCGTGTCCGAAAATTGCCTTGAGCGTGGTGACAGCCCGATTCAAGTGCGCATAATCGCTAGGCTCGCTATTGACGTTGATGCCGACTCCCATCGAAAGGGCGGGGCGAGGCATTCTTTGTTGCGGTGCAAGCTGTTGTTCGGACTGCTGCGGACGCACATAAACAATTTCGGCGAGAATCCCGCAGAACTTGCTCTTGCCAAAAAGGATGTCGTTCGGCCATTTGACCGTCACCTTTTCTGTTGACTCGGGGCGCGCGGCGGTTCTTGTCATTTTTTCGGCGGCTCCTACGGCGGTAGCTGTTACGGTTCCGGCTTCTTCTTGAATGCGGATGAACACTTCTGCAAACGTGAGTGCCGTAACTTGTGTAATTTGTGCGAAACGGTTGGGCGGAATCCCGTCCAGAGGAATCAAGATGTTGAAGTAAAGGTTCTTTCCGGCGGGGGAGTCCCACGTGCGTTCGTGGCGTCCGTGACCGTCGCTTTGAGCATCGGCGACAAAGAGCGTTCCCGGTTGGATTTCTCCAGCAAGCGCTTTTGCCTTCATCAGTTTGTGTGTGCTGTCGATGGTCTGGAAAAGGAACGCCGGAGCGTCGCTAAATCCCGTCAGATGCCAATCAGAAAAATTACGTTCTTGGGAAAACATGATTTTAATTTTTGAGTCTTGAGGTCGCTTCGCTTTGAGTACGGCACTTTGTGCCTTTGAGCTTTTTATAATTGAGCCCTTGGCTCGCCGCTCATAGCTTATTCGTCAGCCTTCATTTCTTGCAGTTCCTTGAGCGCTTCTTCGGGGAAGATGTTGAAGAACTCGCGCTTCTTGTCTTCGAAGAGCTGCAACATGCGTTCCTGCTCGAACTGTTCACGGTCGATGTTCTGCATAAAGAATTCGTCGCGGGCAAAATCGCGGGTCGTCATCAATTTCTTGATGTCTTCGGAAAGATCGACGTCATCCCACAAGATGTAGTAAGACCCGATAAAGCCTTCGGCAAAAATGTCGACGTTCAGCTTGATGGCGTTTGCTTGCGAAGAATCGACAAGCTCGACTTTCGTTTCTCTCTTTTCAGGGCGGAACACGTCGACGTCGCTTACCGGTTTAGTCAAGTCCTGCGCCCATGTCGCAGCAGCTAGACAAATCACTAAAAATGCCATACGAAATCCGATGGCTGTACGAACTTTCTGTGTCACCTTGAAAACCATGTCTATAATATAAAATGAAAAGTTGTAAAAAACAAACTCATGTAGAGTGCTGGGGCGTAAAAGACGGACATGTTTTAAAGAAAAAAGAAGTCCGCTGACGCGAACTTCGTAAATTGTATTATATAGAACGCTTGTCTATCGTTTAAATCGCAAGTGGCATCCAAGGCTTCACGACATCAATAGACGTGAGCTTGTTCTGCTTGACGCGACGGATGGCTGCAGCCGCAATCATTGCTCCGTTGTCCGTACTCAGGCTGCGGTCCGGCACGCAAAAACGGATGCCCTTCTTGTCGCAGTAATCCTGCAAGCGGGTGCGCAACCAGCTGTTCGCACTCACGCCACCGCCCATCACAAGCGTCTTCATCTTGGTCTTCTTGAGCGCATTGATGGTCTTAGAAACAAGACTATCGACAATCGCATCTTCGAGCGAGGCGCAAATATCGCCGAGGTTCTGCTGGATGAATTCCGGGTCGTGCGTTTCGGTGTAACGGAGCACGGCGGTCTTTAAACCGCTGAATGAAAATTCGCAGTTGTCGTGCGTGTGGAGCGCGCGCGGGAATTCTACAAATTTACGGTTGTGGTCCTTGCCGAGTCTGCTGATCGTAGCCCCTGCGGGGTACTTGAGCCCGAGGAGCTTACCGCACTTGTCGAATGCTTCACCGGCAGCGTCGTCGCGGGTGCGTCCGATGCTCGTGTACTTAAAGCCGGGTTCTTCCATCACGAGTTCCGTATGGCCGCCCGAAACGGTGAGCGTCAAGAATGGAGGTTCGATATCCGGATTCGAGAGCCAGGCAGCGGCAAGGTGACCTTCGAGGTGGTTGATGCCGTAAGCCGGGATGTTCAAGTCGCGGGCAAGGCCTTTGGCAAAGCTTGCACCGACGAGAAGCGGGCCCATGAGGCCTGGACCTGTGGTGTAGGCAATCGCGTCGATATCGTCGAGCGTGAGACCGGACTCCTTGACGGCCGCTTCGGCGATGGGGGCGATTTTTTGCAGATGGGCGCGGGCGGCAATTTCAGGAACGACACCGCCATAGAGAGCGTGTTCGTCGATTTGGCTGTAGAGCGGATTCGAAAGGACTTTGAGCGGTTCGTCCTGAAGGACGGCGCATGCAGTTTCGTCGCAACTAGATTCAATTCCAAGCCAAATCATATTCCATATTCCTCGTCTTTATCGTCGTCAGTCTTCGTCTTGATGAGCTTGATCTTGTCGGGCTTGACGAGCATGGCCTTGATGGACATGTTGCGGTCTACGTTAGGTGGCAAGGTCAACTTGATCGTTGGTGCGAGACTGTCGGCATCTTCGATAGCAAAACGGTTGTATTCGATGAACAGCGAAATATCTCCGCTATTGATGTTGTCTATGACCTTTTCGCCACCGGTAATTTCTACAGAAGCTTTTTGCGGCGAGAGCGTGTTCAAGGCTCGGTCATAAAATCCAATCAGCTGAATGGGGATGTTCTTGAATTCCTTGGACTTGATTTTTTGAACATCGACGTAAATGTTTGCGACGGTATCGCTCGGGGTGACGAAAGGCGGAAGCTGTTCGGTGACGAGCGGGACGGTGTAGGACTTGCTCACCTTGATGCTGTCGTAGAACAGGGAGTCGGTCGGGATATCGATAATGCGGGTGAGGGCGTTTCTTGCACCGGAAACCTTGAGGGCTTCTTGCATTAGCTTGGGCGGCTGGACAAGTACGTAACCCGGGGCGGCGTTGAAGTTCACGTTGTTCTTGATGGGAATGCTGCGTTCGATTCTTGTATCCACGGCGACATCGACAAAAAGGTACTGGTTGTCGGGTTCAATGTAGTGGACCGAGGCAAAGTTCGGAGCGACGAAGTTCTTCGCGTCGAGATGGATGCGCTTGGAACCGAGTTCGGCATCATGCAGGTCGACGACCATGGCCGACTGCTTTTGCGACTGCAAACGGATCAAATCGAGAGGCTTGCCTTCGACGGTTACGGGAACCGTGCTGGGTGGCTTGGAGGCAATCGCGAGTGCTTCGGGCAACTTCACGAACGTAAGCGGAACTTCCATCTTCAGTTGGAAGTCCTTTAGCGAGATGACGTAGAACCAAAGGGCCATCGCGCATACCAAGGCGGTAATCTTTAATATGATGTTTCCCATAAAAGCCCCATAAAGAACTCCTATAAATTTAATTATATTCCTGGAGTGTTCGGACAATTAGGCTATTTAATATCGGAATCTTTTCGAGGATGGAAGCAACACCGCACGGTGATTCTCCCGTCCCTTGTGACTATTTTTCTCTGTTCGCTCCTTTTGGCGGTGTCTTTTACGGCCCTCGGGGTTTCTTTCAGGCTCCTTTCTGCCGAAAAGTCCCTCTATGTCATCGAAGCGTTTTTGAACGAGAACGTTCCCGAAGATTCCGTTTCTGCCATCCAGACAAAACTGGAACATTACCGTCACGTGGACTCGGTCTCGTTTGTGAGTGCCGATTCCGCCCTTGCCGATTTTTGCAATCATTTTTCACCGGACATGCTGGAACTCGTTGAAGGAAATCCGATCCCTGCCTTTTTCCGCTTGTACCTTAGCGCCGAGGCGCAGAACCCGGCTGACCTTTCCGAAGTGCGCAACATGGTGGCCGAGGAACCTTACTTTGAAGAGGTGCAGGCTCCGCTCAAGTGGGCGTCCCGAATCTCGTCGTGGAAATTCAAGATGGTCTTTTGGCCCATCTGCATCAGTGTCCTTTTGCTCATTACGCTCTCGCTCATTATCTGTAACTCGGTGCGTCTTTCGCTCATGTCCCGCAAGCTCTTGGTCGAGAACATGAAGTATGCCGGTGGCAGTTACTTGTTCATCGAGTTCCCGTTTGTGTTGGAAGGGGCGACGCAGGGCTTTATCGGGAGTGGCTTTGCCGTGCTTTTGCTTGGGCTTGTTCTCCAGTCCTTCGTGCGCATGTTCCCGATTATTTCTACGGGCGTGTCGGGCTTTTGGATGGTCGCCCTCTTTACGGTTCTTTTAGAAACGACGCTTTCGGGGTACTTCAGTTTCCGCACGGTGCGAAGCTTTTTGTTCGAAAAGAAAGGGGAGCAGGATTAGCAAATGCGCCTGATTGCATTTTTGTTTTTCGCCCTCTCCATCGCTGTTTGGGGCGCTCCCAAAAAGACGGATGTGCAGATTGACGAACAGAAAACTGCACTCAAGAAGTTGGAAGCGGACCTCGCCAAAAAGCGTGAAGAACTCGCCCTCTTGGAAACCGAAGAAAAGGGCGTGCTCAATACGATTTCGCTTTTGGACCAGAACTTGAATCGTACGCGTTCGTACCTGACAGAGCTTTCTCGCAACGAAGAACTGTTGCAGGTGGCGGTCAAGCAACTGGCGACGGACATCGATTCCTTGGATACAAAGATTAGGAATCGTAAGCAAGCCATGAGAAAGCGTGTTAGGAATTTGTATGTACAGGGCCGTAGTAACGATGCCGAAATCCTATACGAACTTTTGACCAAGAACGGGAACCCGGAACGTCAGGTTTACTGGGTACACCATTTGCTGAACCGTGACCGCGAAGACGTGGAAATGCTCCGTCGTCTTGTCGAAGAACGTACCCAAAAACAGCATGCGCAGGAAACGCACCTAGCAACGCTTACCAAGCTCCGCAACCGGAAGGCCGTCGAGGAACGAGGCCTTGTGGCGCAGATGAACGGTCAGGCGCGAATGCTGAATTCCCTCAAGCACGACAAGGCCGTGCAGCGCATGGCGCTCAAGGAATTCGAACGCAACCAGAAGACGATGCTTGCCTTGATCAAAAAATTGGAACAGCGCCGCAAGCGCGAAATCGAAGAAGCGAAACGTGCCGAAGCCGCTCGCCTCGCCGCCCTCAAGAAAAAGGAAAAGGCCGCCGAGAAAAAGCGTGAAGCCGAAAAGAAACGCTTGGCCGAGACGTCTAAAAAGCCTGTTATTCAGGTCACGCCGTTCAAGGGCCCGAAGTGCATGCCTATGGAAGGCCCCGTCATCAGCGAATACGGCCTGCAAGAACATCCGGTGCTCCACATCATGACGCGTAACTTGGGCGTCGAAATTCGCGGAAAACGCGGTGGGCGCATCCGTGCCGCTGCCGCAGGAACCGTGGCGATGGTCTCCGAAATTGACGGTCGCGGCCCCTCCGTGATCATCGAACACGACGGCGGAATCTACACCGTGTACGGTCATATGAAATCCATTAACGTCCAAGAAGGCAAAAGTGTCAAGAAATGCGAAGAAATTGGAGAAGTAGGCGATATCGCTTCGTTAAATGGAATTAAATTGTACTTTCAAGTAAGCGAAGGGACACAGACCGTGGACCCGTTGCAATGGTTGAAACAAAAATGATCGAATATCGCTTGAATGGCCCTGCATCCCAGGAACGAATCCGCATTCGTCTTATGGCGGCGTTGCGTGAGAACCGGTTCCCGCAGTCGATTCTTATCGACGGTCCTGTCGGCATTGGCAAAAAAGCGCTCGCGATGGAAATTGCCCAGGCGTTGCAGTGTACGAACCCGAGCGTTCGCCCCTGCGGAAACTGCTTTGGCTGCAAGATGGCCGCCGATACGGGAGTCACTGACAACTGGGTCGTGCCCATGGAGGCCAAAGAAGCGAGTGCCCGTAATGCGGCCGATGTCTCTGCGGGGAGTACCGCAAAGACGATCCAGGACTTTAAGCAGGCCTACATCGAAGAAATTACAAAGAACCCCTACCGCGTCGACATTTTTAGCGCTGGGGCTCTGATTTCGGTGGAACTCATCCGTACGATGACCGCCTCCTTTGCGATGAAGGGCGACCGCGTACGTGTGGTGATTATCGCCGAAGCTGACCGCATGAACGACTCTGCGGCAAACGCCTTCCTCAAGACGCTCGAAGAAGTTCCGCCGAACACGTACTTCATCTTGACGACGTCTTCGCGCGAAAAGCTTTTGCAGACCATCCGTTCCCGTTGCCTTTCGCTGCACCTGCCGCCCCTGACTGACGAAGAAGTGCGCAAGGAAGCGCTCCGCGTGGGTGGCGAAGATTTTGACGAATCGACTTTGACCGACGACGTGATCGGGCTTGCCGTAGGCTCTCCCGGCATGGCACTTTACTATGCGGAACACGTCAAGGAATGGTGCCCGCTGGCCGTCGATTTTGTGGAAAAGTCCCTTTCGCAGGATTATACCGACCTGTTCTTTAAACTTGAAGATGCCGGGCTCGAAGACCCGGCAATCGTGAACCGTTTCTTGGAAGTCCTCTCGTTTCTGATTGCGGACTTGTTGCGTCGTGAATCTGGCGCTCCGCTCCGCATCCCTGAGGCCACAAGCCAAGTGAACCTCGAACGCTTCCCGCAGGTGGGGGCTTCGGCTCTGGAGATTGCTCTTGTGTGCGTCCAGGAAACGATGTCGCAAATTGCATCAAGACGTATGGCGGCCGTGATGTGCCTCCAGAACCTCTCGATGAAACTTTTTGAAGGCTACAAGTAATGGAAGATCTTGTCGCCTCAACCTTGTCCTCGACGTTGAAGATTCCGCATGCGGTGGCGAGATTCCTCGTTTCGCGTGGAATCAAGACGGTGGCCGATGCATATCACATGCTCCGCTGCTGCGAAAATGACGTCCACGACCCGTTTCTGATGATGGGGATGGACAAGGCGATTGAATGGATTCTCGCGGTTCGCGAACGCGGCGAGCGGGTGTTCATTTTTGGCGACTACGACCTCGACGGCATGACTTCGGTAACGCTTTTGACGCGCTGCCTCAAGAAGGTCGGCATCGAATCGGAATGGAGACTGCCGAACCGCTTTGGCGATGGCTACGGACTTTCTGTTTCTGCGGTCGACGAAATGTACGAGGCTGGTGCCCGCAACTTGATCACCGTCGATACGGGCATTACGGCCAATCTGGAAATCGCTCATGCCAAGGCTCTGGGCATGGCGGTCATGGTCATGGACCATCATCAACCGTCGGGAGATGGACTCCCTGTTAGCGATGTGCTTTTGGACCCACACCAAGAAGGCGATACTTATCCGAATCCGGAACTTTGCGGCGTTGGCGTTTCGTATAAATTCATTTGCGCCTTGTATAGCCGTCTTGGAATTCCAAGCCCTGTCGAGTATTTGGACCTGGTGGCGCTTGGGACGCTGGCGGACCTTGTGCAGATGACTCCCGAGAACCGCTACTTTACGCGGACCGGCCTGGAATGCTTGAAAAATAGCCGTTGGCCAGGCGTGCAAGAAATGTACAGTTCGCTCATGAAACCGCACAGTTGCGTGGGCGGCATTGACGTGATGTACAAGCTCGCTCCGCTTTTGAACGCCCCCGGTCGTATGGAACGTCCGGACCCGGCTCTTAAACTTCTTTTGTGCGAAAATAAGAACGATGCGGGGCCGCTTCTGAATGAACTGAAAGACTGGAATAAACGCCGCAAGGATAAAGAAGCCGAAATTACGGCAAAGGCCATGGAACAGGTCAAGGCGATTTACGGCGAAAACATCCCGACCGTCATCGTCGTGGCTGGCGAAAACTGGCACGTGGGCGTGATCGGTATTGTCGCGGCAAAACTGGCGCAGGAATTCCATAGACCTTCTGCGGTGCTTTCGATTATCGACGGCATGGCTCATGCGAGTGCGCGTGCTGTACCGGGCTTCAACTGGCATAAGGCGCTTTTTGAAAGCCGTGAACTTTTTGACCGCTGGGGTGGCCATGCCAATGCGGCGGGCTTCTCGCTAGAAGCAGGAAAAATTGACGAACTGCGCGGGCGCCTTTTGCAGTCGGCCGCCGATCAAGGGTACACGGGCGAGGTCATCAACACGGATGAATCCTACCCGTACGATATCAAGATTGCACTGCGCGAACTTGTGGTTGAAACTCGTGCGCCGAGCGGCAGATTCCCAGTGCGTGAACGTTCGATTCTCGACTACATCGACTTGCTGGAACCGTTTGGCGGAAACTTCCCATATCCGTCGTTCCGTGCCGATGGCGTTACCGTGCATCGCGTGCGCGAACTTCGCGGTGGACATTTGCAGATGGAAATTTCGCAGGCGGGGAGCTGTGTGTTCCCGGCGATTGCCTTTGGACTCCGCAAGAGCAAGGCTTTGCTTGGACGTTCCCGTCCGATTTCCATCGTCTTCGAACCGATCTGGAACTATTATAACAATACTAAGACTGTGCAGCTCTGCATCAAGTCTATCGAATAAGTATGCTGAGACGTAATGCTCCCGTATTGGCTTTTATGATGGTCTTTGTGGCCGTTCTGTATTTCATATACAGCGTGCCGCAATATGAGCCTGTCGTGGACGTCGAAGAAGAAACGCCTACAGCTCCTGCCGAAGATAAGTTCGTGGGGCGTGTCATCATGCCTTCGATTGATGAAATCTACGTGCTTGAAAATACGGCAGGTCGCGATCTGAATCGCATGGCGTTGTTTTTCCAGGGGCGTGCCGCCGGTCTGCATTACCTGTCGTCGGAGTATTTCAAGAAAGTCAAGCCGAACCATAAAGGTCGAACGTTCTTCAGGTCCGATGACGATGATGTCATTCTTGGGCTGCGTTTGACGCTGGACAGCCTTGGTCGGTTCGTGAACCCGCAAATCATGTTTTCGGATACCGATAATGAAGTGTTCAAGGCTAAGATCTTGAAGCACATTGAATACTTCTGGCGCTTGCCGCCAAGTCAGCAGGGAAAACTCGACATCTGGATCCCCATCCGATTCCACGCCGGGAACTAACAAAAAAAGCGCCAGAGGCGCTTTTTTTTTACTTTCTCAAGATTTCGACGAGCTGCTTGGCGTTCTTTTCAATCAAGATGAACGCTTCGAACATGCGGGCTTCGCGCCATTTCGTCAAATACTTCGTCTGCCAGTCTACTGCAATCAAGTCCGGGTCTTTCGGACCATTTTCGTTCTGGTACCAGACTTCCTTGGTGATTTCGCGGATCATGGCACCCAGTTCTGCTGCCGGTTGCAGGGAACCCTTGCAGAGGAGCAATGCTCGCAAGTTGTCGAGCAAAATCTCGTCCGTCGGTTCATCTGCGTCTTCGCGGGCGCATTCCCAAATTTCTTCGAGATGGCGTTCGGTCCAGCCGAAGAGGTGCTGTTTCATTTTTTCAAGCTCGCCCTTGGCCAGCTTTTCTTCAACCGCTTCGCGCGGGTAATAAATGCTGTTGGGATAGAATTCAATCATGATTTTCCACCTTGTGCGAATTTGATGCGAAAAAGAACAATGCCCGGGGCGGGACTTGAACCCGCACGGAGTTGCCCCCAAGGGATTTTAAGTCCCCAGTGTCTACCATTCCACCACCTGGGCAGGTGTGCGTGCAGAATATAGAAAAATTGAGTGATATCCATCAAAAAAATGTGAGGACAAAAAGCGATTTTTATCACATTTTTCCCGAAAATCATATTTTATGTTTAAAAATATTTACCTAGCTATATCTTTTATGTATATTACGAATTGGACCAATCCGAAAAATGGTCTCGTTTTATTGCTAACTTTGGTTCGGTTTAGGGTTTTGTTGCGTGGAGAAGTCGTATGCTGAAAGTCGATTCTAAAAAGAGCGGCTATACATTGGTCGAAGTCCTTGTCGTCGTGTCGATTATCGGCATTCTTTCCTCTATTGGCGTTGTGAGCCTGAGGGATGCCGTGGCTAATGCACGAGTCAAGGATTGCGCCCTGAATACGACGGCCTTTTTGGAACGCGTGGCAAACGAAGCAAGCCGACTTTCTAAGCCTCTTTGCGTCAAGCGACTGAATGCACAAACGTTGGCGGTGTACGAGACGAATAGTTGTAATGATCTTCCGGAAGTCTTGTTCGATAGTTTTGTGATCGAGGCCCCTGCATCGTTTGACTGCGGCGCCGATTTTGGTAGCGGTCAAGATATCGATGGCCCGGATTGGGCGGCAGAAGGTGGATTGTTTGAACCTCGTATTGGACTTTCGGCATTGCCGGCGAACGGCTTTGTTTGCGTCCAGTACGGAAATGAATCGAATTACGGGGTGGCTGTAAAATCGTCAGATAACAACAGAGTTATCCCGATGTGGAATATTGATGGCTTGTGGAACCAGTTGCAGTAGGTAGACTATGACGAAACTTTTAAAGAATAAAAAGGGATTCGGAATTGTTGAAATCTTGGTCGCTGCTGCGGTCCTCGGTTTTATGTACATGGCTGTGCTGAACCTTCAGGGCGGCAATCACGATGCTTTGTTGCGCATCCGTGGCCGCGATGGCGCTGTTGAAGTCGCTCAGCAAGTTCTTGATTCGCTCAAGTCTGTCGGTATTGCGTCTATCCCGTCCAAGGCCGACGAAGAAACGACTTTTAACGTTCCCAGCATTGACCGCCGATGGGCCCGTGGCTTGGGAGACTCTGTGACGGTCACGTATTCTCCTCAGGTGACTGTCGCGGCAACGTCGAACTATACGTCGCAAAATGCATCGCAGTTCGAGACGCTCCAGCATGTTTATGCTAAAGAGGTGAGAGTCAAGGTCTCCTGGAACTTCAAAGGCTCCACGCAATCTATTGAAGTCTCAAGCGTTATTCGATAGATGAGAGAACGCCACTTTGTGGCTACAGACTAGAGACGAGAGGAAAATAATGGCACTTCGTGCTCATTAAAGTCTGATCTCTCACTAGCAATAATCTTTTGCTTTTAATGGCCTGCATTTTTCAGTCTCTCGTCTTTCGTCTCTCCTCTATTGTCTAATAAGTGCATAATCACGGGACGGTTCTTGCCGTGCTCGGTTCTGTGGATTGTTAGTTTACCCGTACTGTCGTAGCTGAACTGATCGCCAATGCGTTCCCCGTTTACATACGTGAGGCTATCCTTCAAAATACCGCTCTTGTACCAGTTTCGCCAGATGCCGTGACGTACATCGTTTTGCCAGAATCCTTCGCTCGCCATCTTTCCGCCTGTGCTGTCGGGGTAATAGCTGCGGCTTTCCATCAGGTGCGATTTCCCGTTGTCGTTTTTGTCGAGTTGCCACAGTTCTTCGTATAAAAGAACATGGCCTGCCTTGATGTAGCGGAGCGAAGCCGGGTGCTTCCCGATGTTCGTTTTGTACACGTCCTTAAAGCTCAACGTGCAGCTGTCGAGGGTCCCGCTGGGTAAGCTGGAGCGGACAAACGAAGTCTCGGCGCAGAATAGCGTCGACGAATTAGTGCAAGTCCCGTAAGAAATGCCGGAGCTTTCGGTCGGGCCATCGCCTCCCTGCGGGGTGAACTTGCTTTCGCGCACAATGTTGTTCTGTTCATCGAACCATTGGATTTTGGTGATGCCGTCCATTTCGTTCGATTCGATTTTCTTGATGAGGGTTCCGTCCGCCCTGTAGTAAGTTGGCGAAAGGATGATTTCGTCGGCAAGGTACGTGCCTTCTTCCTTGATCTGCGCCTTGTTGCAGTTTTCACCTGTGGAATCGGGCGCTCCGTACGATTCGTAATAGAGTTTGTACGTGCCTTCCTTTTTGCCTCCGTAGCATTCGTAGAATTCCAGAATCTTGCAGTTTCGGCCGTAACGCTTGATGTATCCGGGGGTATTGTCGTTTTCGTATTCCTGGTGGCAATTATTTTCTTCGGCAAGGACGCCGTTATCGTGCCATTTTTTCCAAATTCCGGTTTCGATACCGCTCTCGTTGTAGTGCTCCTCGTACGCCTTTTCGCCATTGTAGTGCCAACCCGTCCAGTCACCAGTGGGGATGTCGTCCTTGTAGAACCGTTCGGTTTGTTTTTTGTGCGTGTTCAGCTTATCGACAAAATAGTTGGTCCATTTGCCGTCCTTGAGCCCCTTCTTGTACGAACCGATCAACTCGATATCGCCAAAACCCGTCCAGCGCTTGAATTCGCCGTGCGGTACGCCATCCTGGTAGGGAATTTCGAATTCCTTGATGCCGTCGTTGTACCATTCGTTGCGTTTGAGAATAGTCCCGTCCGGATAGACCCAGATCGAGGTCTTTTTGACTCCGTTGGCATGTCTTGCAAGGATCTGTTCTTCGGCACGTTCGACGGTGCAACCGGCGAAACTGTATAAAAGGGCTAAAAAAACGAGTAAATGATTGCGTCTCATTACTCGTAAAGTAGAAAAAAAGGTAATTTCTAGTTGTGAAGGAACAAAAGAAAAAGTCAATTGCCGAAACGTTGCATTTAAAGATTCAAACCCCGTGGGTTTGGCTTGTCTTTGTTCTTACTATTTGCCTGACGGCTCTTTTTTACGTTTCCCAAAAGCCGCAAGTGGCCATTTATTCCCAATACGTCAAGTCGCTTTGCGATTATCAGTTTGCCGAAACGAGCCTAATGCGATCGATGGAACGCGTGCGAACGGGGTACGGGGTCGATTCCGCGGTTGTCATTTCGCAGATGATGATGCTCCGTGAAGTTGCCGTTTCGTTTGATGCGGCTGTTGAAAAACTCAAGCATTCGGGATATTCGGGACCGTCGTCGGCTTCGGTATTGCTTTTTAGGACGAACGTCCTTGCCAAGGTCTCGTGCTTGCACCGCTATTTGACGGAACGCATGGAGTGGTTCGACGAACTGGAAATTGTTTCCCGTGCGGTCGCAGAACTCCCGACAGAAACCGCTATGCCGCTGATGCGTAAGCTGGACTCGGCAAGAGTGGGTTACGATGTGTCGCTTGACGAACCGATGGGTTTGCCCATGCCGCTTTCGATGAGCGTGGAATCACTTTTGCAAGAAAATCAGGACTTGTATAACGCCTGGAACAATTTCGATAACGACAAGACGCTCAGTGCAAGTGACGAACTGCTCCACTTTTTCCAGATGGAAAACTTGAAGGAAATTTCGTTATCGGCGAACATCCCGCTCGCGTTTTACTTCTTGTCGCTGGTACTTTTGCTTGCGACGTTCTTCTTCATTTTCAAGTCAAAAGAGTAAGGTTTAAAATGTCTGTATTTAGAGTCCGTAAAGTCGCTTTTATCAATTTTGGTTTGCTGTTGATCTTCCTTGCCAGTTGGATCTCGTGGTACATCTATCCGCTTGCCAAAAGCTTTTTTGTCGAAGAAGACCTGTTTTATGGCAAGGTGAGCTATGCGGCTATCCCGAGCTTGTTCGGCGGTACAAACTTGCCGTTCTTTGACAAGACGTTTTTCCAGATTAACGGGGATACGAAGTGTACGTTTGTCCTTTATGCTTCTGACGAAATCTTGGACCGCATGGCGGAATGGTTCGATTTCTCGGCGATGAACGCAAGCGAAGTGCCTCTTGAGATTTATGCATCTCGTGTGGGAGGCAAGTTTATCGTGAAGTCCATGGCTTCGACAGAAGGGGAACTCAGCTGGGACGAACTGTCGATCGATTACCAGTTCTACTGTTGCTTTGTGGGGCTCTGCATTGTGGCGGTCATGTTTGTGGGTGGCCTCGTGCTTGTTCTTGTGGGTGTGCTGCATAAGCCGCGTCAGGCAAAGCGACTGGAATAATGAAATCTTGTTTTGCGGTCCTCTTGTTCTGGATGGTGTCGCTTGCATTTGCGGCGCCTGAGCCTTTGTACGACTCGCTAGTTGTGTCGGTACAGAATTCGTCGGTGAAAAGCCAGACGGGAATTTGGTGGCCGAATCCAAAGGCGAAAAAATCGAAAAAGGTGAAGCGTGCGGATGCGCCTGTTGTCGTGTGGTTCCACGGGGGTATGAGTAGCGGCAACTGCGCCAAGGGGCTTGTTGCAGGGACGGATTTATCAAAACTTTTTCCCGAAAAAATCGTGGTGAGCGTGTCGGCATGCCGTGGGAATCATTGGGTGACAAAGACGATGATTGATGCGGTAGATGCTGCCTTGGATTCTGTGGCGGCTCGTCGAAAGTCGCCGGTGGAACGTGTTTCGCTGGTGGGCGTGTCGGATGGTTCTCTGGGGGTTCTGGTCTATTCGCTTGAGGGGCGTCGGACGGTCGTGGACCGTTTGCTGATGAGTTCTTTCGGTGGATTTTTGGGCGCTTCTTCGGAGCTTGCCACGCCTAAAAAAATGCAGTCGGGCCGATTCCGCTTTTTGCAGGGAGGAAATGACAGGCTTTATCCGTCGGACAAGACTGTGCCATGGATTACGGAATTCTGCAAGGCGGTTCAGGTGGACTGCGAACTCCGGTTCGACCCGGCTGGCGAACATGACTGGTCGTATTGGAAGGAAAAACGCCTCGATTGGATTCGCGAAGCCCTCCGCGATAAATAACCTTATTTGTGAGGCCTCCCCTTGACAAAAGGGTGTTTTTTTTCAAAATTTGGTTCACCACGCGGATGTGGTGGAATTGGTAGACACGCTAGATTCAGGTTCTAGTGCTCGCGAGGGCATGAAGGTTCAAGTCCTTTCATCCGCACTGAAAAACCCGGTAGTTCGCTATCGGGTTTTTCGTTTTTGGGCCGGCCGCTCCTACTGTCACCCCGGACTCCATGTCACCCCGGACACCGTTCCGGGGTCGCCTTACGCAGTTCTTTTTTTCTAGCATTGACTGGCGATGAACGACTCATTAAACGATATGAATCTCGACGAAGAGCCTTGCGAATTCTGCTTGACGGAAGTCGAGGGCGAGCGCGTTGTGTTGCGCCCGCTGACCGAGTCCGACGTGGAACCGCTGTTCAAGCTCATTGACGAATCTCGAACGTTCTTGTCGGAACATTTGCCGTGGCCGGACGAATGCCTGACGCCCGAAGACGTTTCGGCGAGAATCGATTCCTGGAATTTGCAGGCCGAAATGGCGAACGGTGCCTGCTGGGGCATTTTCGAAAAGACTCCGGCGGGGGCGGATGAAGCGCCTTGCGAAAACATCGCGGGCTGCATTATGCTCGGATGGGTACAGTGGAAGAACCGCTCGGCGACGGTCAGTTATTGGCTCGGGGAACGTTTTTGCGGTCGAGGTCTTGCGACCGAGGCGCTTTTGTTGGCCGCTGGCGAGGCTTTTGCACTGGGGGTGAACCGTCTGGAACTGACGGTTTCTGTCAAAAACCCAAAAAGTATTGCGGTTGCCCATCGCGCCGGGTTCCAAGAAGAAGGAATTTGCCGCGATTATGAACGAATCCACGGGCATTTCGAAGATCACGTGCGTTTTTCGCTTCTTTCCCGCGACCTCTAACTGTCACCCCGGACCAAGCTCGCTGCTCACCGCTCATAGCTCACCGCTCAAGGCTATTTGGTTACCTCGGTAAACGAGAAAATTTTTTTATTCTTTGATAATTCTCCCAAACACTTCTATCTTATAGCTTATGGAAACAGGAGAAAATCATTTGGTTGAACCTGATGTTTTGAAGTACACCAACTACCGCGTGTACTTGCGAGACTATTATGAGTTCAAAAAGAAGACGGTTCCGGCGTTTAGCCTCCGTTTCTTTGCCGAGAAGGCGGGGCTTTCGAGCCACGCCCATTTGAAGCTTACAATCGACGGCAAGCGAAACATTACCAAGAACACCGTCATCAAGCTCATTCATGGCCTCGGACTCGAAAATCAGCGTGCTGCCTATTTTGAAAGTCTCGTGTTCTTTAACCAGGCCCAGACGGACGCCGACAAGCAGGTCTATTACGCCCAGCTCTTAAAGGCAAGCCCGCGTTCCAAGCTGCATAAGATGGACAAGGCTCAGTTCCGCATTTTCCGCGAATGGCATCATTCCGCCATTCTCGAAATGGTGGCCCTCAAGGACTTCCGCCCGATTCCCGACTGGATTTCGAAACGCCTCCACGGTGCGGTAACGCCCGCCCAGGTGACCGAATCGCTCAAGCTGCTCGTGGAACTGGGACTCTTGGTCAAGACCGCCAACGGCTACCGCCAGCGCGACCCGCTGATCACCACCGACGACGAAGTCCAGGACCTGATGGTCAAGATGTACCATCTCCAAATGCTGAAGCTCTCGGCGAGCATGATTTCGGACCTTCCGGCTGCGGAAAGGGACGTTTCTGCGCTCACTTTTAGCATTAGACGCGAAGATTTCCCCAATTTGAAAAAACATTTACAACTCATGCGCAAAGAACTACTAGATTTCTCTGCAAAAGCGGGAGAGGCAGAGGACGTTGTGCAAGTCAATATCCAGCTGTACCCTCTAACTCGAGGAGTATAATGTGCGTTTTTTGGGGTTGATTCTAGGTTGTGTTTGCATGGCATTGTTGAATGTCGGATGTTCTGATTCCGACACGACTGCCGGTATTGAAATTGGAAATCCGGAATTAGCTTCGAGGAGTATCGGCTTTACGGCGGACTTCTCCGTTGATTATTCCGATGCAAAGCAGGTGGCGCTTACGAAGTCTGCGTCTGACAATGAAGATGTTGTCATTGACACCTTCCGCTTGACGCTTTCCGAAGTCCGTTCTTTCTGCAGTTTTTATGTGGGCTTGTCGATTCCTCCAGAAGTGGGTCTTGTACTGTGGCCGTACGAAGACAATGGCCCCACGGTGCTGCCGATCTCGTTTACGGAAGGCGAGGTTGTCAAAGAGGCTTTCAAGAATATCAATTTGCAGAACGGCGGACGCCTAAAAGAAATTAGGGTTTCGTTCGAGGTTGAAAAGAAGGACGGCGGAAACGCTATATACGGCCATGTCAAGAAAGATGGCAAGATGGTTCCGTTTGTCTATAAGTTGTCTTATTTCCAGAATGTTAGGCTGAAATACCATATTTCTCAGGTGGACATTCTGGATTCGATTATTAATTTGTCTGTTGTTTTCCGTGCGCATCGATTTGTTGACGGAGTTGATTTCGAGTCGGCAGAGGTAGATGCAGATGGAGTGATTCGTATAAACAACGAAGAAAATGTCTCAATCTGGGAGGCCTTGAACAAACGCTTCATCAAGAGTTTCCAATCGCTTAGTTATGAATTTGACGATGTCGAGGGACATGTCCAAAGCGGTTATGTGGACGATGTCTTGAGTGACCTGAATGCTGTGTACAACAAGAATCTTGTGACCAACGGGGACTTTAAAGGTGACGAGAACGAATGGATTTTCCTCACGCAATTTGGTGGCGCTGGGAACATGTTGGTTGTCAAGGAAAATAATTCCAATGTCGTCCAAGTCAATGTGACTAGGGGTGGCAATTATTCGTATAGCGTGCAACTCCTTCACGAAAATATTTCTCTGTTGAAGGGAGCCAAGTACAAGTTCATATTTACGATATGGTCCAATATTGAAACGACGATTACCGCTCGAATGGGGTCTTACATTACGTACAAGACCAATGGCTTGGAAGAACATGTTCCGGTCAAAAAGACTGGGCGCTCGTTTGAAAAGGAATTTGTCGCTGAAGAGACGGACCCGCTGTCGCGACTGGATTTGAATCTTGGTGGCAAGGAAGCTACATTCTGGATCAAGGATGTTCAAATTATCCGTATTAAGTAGGGCTTTAATTTACGACGCGGCTTCGGTCGCGTCTTTTCATTTTTCTAATATTAGGTCATTATGGCTACTATTCCAACTTTAAAAGAAAATCTCGTTATTGAAAACATTCGCCCGAACATCGAGGGCGGCCGCTTCATGCTCAAGCGTGAACCCGGCGACACCGTGACTTTGCAGGCCGACATCTTCCGCCATAGCCACGAAAAGTACGATGCTGCGATTTTTTACCGCCACGTTTCCAAAAAGAAGTGGGAACAGGCTCCGATGCACTTCGTGGATAACGACCTTTGGGAAGGTTCGTTCACGGTAGGGAACATTGGTTACTACGAATACAAGATTTGCGCATGGACCAAGGAACCGAAGGACGTTCCGACCGAAAGCCCGGTGATGAAGCTCCGCGTCGATCCGACTTATAGCCGCGTGGGTACGTGGTACGAAATGTGGCCGAAGAGCCAGGGTACGGACCCGAAAAAGTCCGCCACTTGGAAGGATTGCGAAAAGCAGCTCGACTACATTGCTGGCCTCGGCTTCGATACTGTTTACCTTGTTCCGATTCACCCGATTGGCGTCACGAATCGCAAGGGCGCAAACAACGCGCTCCATGCCAAGGTCGACAAGAAGGGTAATCCGCTTGAACCGGGATGCCCGTACGCTGTCGGTAACAAGAACGGTGGCCACTACGACGTGGACCCGGAACTCGGCACGATGAAGGACTTTGAACATTTCGCAAAGGCCGCTCGCTCGAAGGGCCTCCGCCTTGCATTGGATATCGCCCTCAACTGCAGCCCGGACCATCCGTATGTCAAGTCGCATCCGGAATGGTTCTACCACGAACCGGATGGCAGCATCAAGTTTGCCGAAAACCCGCCCAAGAAGTACGAGGACATCTACCCGTTCGATTACTACAACGAGAACTACAAGGAACTCTGGAAGGAAATCGAGAACATTATTTTGTTCTGGGCCGACAAGGGAATTGAAATTTTCCGTATCGACAACCCGCACACCAAGCCCTTCCCGTTCTGGGAATGGCTGATTGCAGATGTCAAGGAAAAGCGTCCGGAACTCGTGTTCCTCGCCGAAGCATTCACCCGCCCGAAGATGATGCATCGCTTGGCAAAGTCCGGCTTCGACATGAGCTACACGTATTTCGCATGGCGCTCTGCCAAGTGGGAATTTGAACAGTACTTGAAGGAACTCACGCAGTCTAACGCTAAGGAATACATGCGTGGTATCTTCTTCCCGACGACTCCGGATATCTTCCCGAAGTATCTTGCCTACAAGGGTGCAAATGCGTTCAAGCAGCGCTACTTCTTGGCCGCAACGCTTTCGAGCTTGACCGGTATGTACAACGGATACGAACTCTGCGAAAACATCCCGAGCCCGATCAAGGAAGAACTTGCCGATAGCGAAAAGTACCAGTACAAGGTCCACAACTGGAGTGGCCCGGGCATTCAGGACTTTGTCCGCCGTCTGAACGTCGCCCGTCAGGAACATGCTGCCTTGCAGGAATACGATAACCTCGAATTCCATTACGCCCAGAACGACCAGCTCATGGTTTACTCCAAGAAGTCTGGCGACGACGTAATCCTTTGCGTGTGCAACATGGACATGGACCACGTGCAGGAAGGTATCGTGGAACTCGACATGGGTAAGCTTGGTCTCGATAACGATTCGTTCTACTTCTTGAAGGACGTCGTGACCGATGAAAGCTACGTTTGGCGTGGCAACAAGAACTATGTGAAGCTGGACCCCGCAAAGGCCCCCGGCCACATGTTCATCGTCAAGAAGATCTAAGACGCGCAAAACGCGAACGAAACGCCCCGGAAGCCGTTGCTCCCGGGCGTTTTTTTCAAGCTGTCACCCCGGCCCCCGTGCCGGGGTCACCTTACACAGTCTAAAACTCTTTTAAAAAACTTTTTTATGTCATTTTTTAGACGATTATATCTAATTTTAGACGAGGTATTATAAGGATGATTATGAAAAAGGTTTTATTGAGTTCTATATTGGCTGCGGGCGCTTGTGCAGTGTTTAACGCCTGCTCTGATGATTCTCCATCTCCGCTTACTCCGTCTGTTGGGGCTTCTTCGTCGAGTTATGTTTGGGAGGATCAAAGCAGTTCTTCCGTTGGGTTAAACTCGAGTGGTTCTAATCCGGCTTCGAGTTCCGCTGATCTTCCGCTTAGTTCTGCAATGAGCTCCAGCAATTTTGGCGACCTGCCGATCAGTTCCCCTGCAAATTCGTCTAGCTCGGCCGGCAATCCGACATCTAGCGCAACTCCGAATTCGTCCGCCGTTGAAAGCTCCGGCAGCAAGGAACCGGAACTCGACGCGAGCGGATTCCCGACTCTTGAATCTTACGGCCCGCCTCCGGCCGAATACACCAAGGACATCAGCGCTACGGCGAAGCGCGGCTGGAATACCCGCTACTGGGATGCCTGCAAGCCACACTGTTCCTGGCTCAGGGAAAGCGCTAACGACGTAACTCGTGCAGACACGTCTTCTAACGAGGCCTATCTTGCTGACTACGGCACTGCGCGCAACTGCAACATTCACGATGTCGAAGTCCCTACTTTTACCTTGGGTGACGTATCGAAGTCCTGGTTCGGTTACAACGGGACTAGAAGCGCTTGCGGCGACGAAAAGGAAAAGGGCGTGTTTACCTGCACGGATATGGCGCCTATTGCCGTGAACGACACTCTTTCTTATGCATACGTTGCGGGTACTGCCGATAGCAAGTGCGGCAAGTGCTATCACTTGCAGTACGACGGTCACTTCGCGAACGAGATGGAAAACAACCCGCCCAGGGAAACCCACCTGGCGCTCAAGGGCAAGCACATGATCGTGATGGCCTCTAACATCGGTATGGATGTGGCTGGCGGTAACCCGGATCTTCCGGCAGGTCAGTTCGACTTGATGGTACCGGGCGGTGGCGTGGGCGCCTTTGACGCTCTTACTGTCCAGGTAAATAAAGGCAGCGACTTTAACTGGGGTGCAGGCTTTGGTGGATTCTTGACCGAATGCCAGAACAAGCTCGGTTACGATGCTACTCTCGTTGCATACCAGACCTGCATCAAGGATATGTGCGACGCGGCCTTCGGCGATGCCGGTCTCCCGAACCTTTTGCGTGGTTGCCACTGGTTTGCCGACTGGTACAAGGCTGCTGACAATCCGACCTACTACATCGAAGAAGTGGAATGCCCGCAGTACTTGGTTGATCATTACATGAGCCGATTCAACACCTCTATTGAGACCAATATCAAGAAGGTGACGGACTGGTCCACTTACAAGGAAGGCGACGTACTCGACACGCTCCATTGCTGGAAGGCAGGCGAAGCTCCTCCGGAAAACGGCTGGGTCAACCCGAGTGCCGGCTGTGATGTTCAATAAAGAAATCGAATGAATTCGTGCTCCTCGCTCACTGCGAGGAGTTTTTTTATGCAGTGTCCCCTACTGTCATCCAGAGGGGGTTCACCCCGAAGAATCCAGTGACATCCCCCCCCTCGCTGTCACCCCTCATTGTCACCCCGGCCTCCTGCCGGGGTCGTCTTTTTTCAAACTGTCACCCCGGATTCATTCCGGGGTCTCCTTACACGTTTTTTCACCCGCAGCGGAGCGCGCCCACGGCCCTCCGAAAGATTTCTGTTTACAGAATGTGAATAACGTGGTACGGCCGCGGCGTACATCCCGTTTTTAACGAAAAAAGTGAAAAAAAGTGAATTTTTTTCACAATTACCCCTTGCAAATGTTCCTGAAAATTCTATAATTGGCGCCGTTCCTGAGAGACGAGGCCGAAACGAAGAAACGAAAGCCGAGACGAACGGGACGGAAGCCCGAGAGACTTCCGGGAAGATTGAAGGAATCGGAGATGTGCTTAGTGACGGCCCAAGAAAATTTCTTGGAAGTCAAATTTACGAAAAACAGGACAGACTATTTAAAAATCAATGAAGAGTTTGATCCTGGCTCAGAACGAACGCTGGTGGCGTGTCTTATACATGCAAGTCGAGCGAGGCAGCAATGCCGAGCGGCGAACGGGTGAGTAACGCGTAAGCAATCTGCC